>JAEEGL017139079.1_pt1 | contig 16102 bp, 17 predicted proteins | sample 9134231 | NCBI WGS metagenome assembly JAEEGL01 (sample SAMN16246548, study PRJNA631951) | gut metagenome | biome: gut microbiome; feature: rumen; material: fiber-attached | host: Bos | place: Iran: Karaj | collected 2018-10
GAGGCCGCGTGAGATTTTTTTAAAAATCTCACATAGAAGAATCGCCATGCGATTCCTCCTTAGCGAAGGCGATTTACATTGGCAAAACCCGTTACTATCACGGCCCCAAAGGCCGTGAATAGTAACGGTCAATCACTTAAATGCTCAGATCCGGACTTTTTATAATCGGCATATCCCGCCGGGTTTTATTGAGATATTAAGCGATTGACCTCCTGGTTTTCAAGCCGGTAAATGTGGGGCCGGGATCATATCTTCCCGTAAACCAGCTCATCTCCGATAAAGTCGCCGGTGATCGTTACGTCTATGAGCCTGTTGGTAAGATCTTTTTCGGCAGGAAGAAAAACCTTTACGTATTCCTTTGTGAAACCGACGAAGCCCTTTATCCCGTTAACAACCTGAGGCTCCTCAAATAGCACGCCCTCCTTCTTCCCCGTATACCAGCTCCTGAAGGCTGCTCTTTTCCTTTTGTCAATCTCGCTTAAGACAGCGCTTCGTTCTGCTTTTTGAGCCGAAGTAAGCTGCCCCGGCAGATCATATGCCACAGTGCCATGCCTTCCGGAAAACCTGAATATATGGGTCTCGTAAAAGTCTGCCATGTTAAGGAAGCTTACGGTTTCGTTAAATTCCTCTATAGTCTCTCCCGGAAAGCCTGCTATGACATCTGCCGTAATGGCGGGGTGCTCGAAGTATTTCCTGATAAGCTTCATTTTTTCATAGAATTCCGCGGTATCATAATGCCGGTTCATCCTTTTCAGAACGCTGTTGGAGCCGCTTTGCAGCGACAGGTGAAAATGGGGGCAGATCTTTTTTCTGTCCCGGATGACGCTTAGGAGCTCATCGGTTATTATGCGGGGCTCAAGGGACCCGAGCCTGATCCTTTCTATTCCCTCGACCTCTGAGGCCCTTTCTATTACCTCGATAAGCTCGCGGTTGACATATTCGCCTCCCCGGGCAAGCTCATTATAGGAGGTTTTCTTCCCGTCCCTGAGATCGATGCCGTAGGAGCTTAAATGGATGCCGGTGAGAACCGCCTCCTTTACTCCGCTTCGGGAAAGGGCGGCAAGCTCTTTTATGATATCCTCACAGCGCCTGCTTTCAAGCCTTCCCCTGGCAAAGGGGATGATGCAGTAGCTGCAGTACTGCTCACACCCGTCCTGGATCTTTATATAGGCCCGGGTATGGTCGTGGAGTGAGCTTAAAATGCCGGTTTTTCCGGAATCAGGGCGGCAGCCGGGGACTGACAGGTAATCCTCCACTATGGAGACCAGGTTTTCTTTTTCCCTGTTGCCCGCAAGGATATCTATGGCCTCATCCTTTTCTGCGCCCTTTCGGTCCGTTTCCACAAAACAGCCGCAGGCGACCACCACAGCCTGTGGGTTTAAGGCCTTTGCCCGGTGCAGCATCTGCCTGGATTTCCGGTCGGCTATATTGGTTACGGTGCAGGTATTTACTATGTATACATCATTTATTTCCTCAAAGGAGCCGATGTCATAGCCGGCCTCCCTGAAGCTCTGGATCATTTTTTCGGTCTCGTAGGCGTTGACCTTGCACCCGAGATTATGAAACGCTGCCCTCATTTTCTGTCTCCTGACCCTTACAGAATTATAAGTTACAGGTTACTATTCACGGCCTTTGGGGCCGTGATAGTAACGGGTTTTGCCAATATAAATCGCCTTCGCTAAGGAGGAATCGCGCAGCAAGCGCGCGATTCGGCTGTGAATGGTAACCCTTACAGAACTATAAATCCGGTGTCTCCTAACATTGACTTGTGTTTTTGATATAATTAGTATACAATATCTATGTGGCATTTGTCACATAGGGAAAAGAGTATATGATAATTGAATAAGGGAGGTTTACTATGCAGGATCTGGGAAGCACTCAGCATTTCAGTGTTCAGAGCGAGCCCGAGACAGGCGTGAAGCTTGTGCTTGCGGCTGTTTACGAGGCTCTTACGGAAAAAGGCTATAATCCTGTGAATCAGATCGTGGGGTATATCATGTCGGGCGATCCTACGTACATTACCAGCCATAACAATGCGAGAAGCCTTATTATGAAGGTAGAGAGAGACGAGCTTGTGGAAGAGCTGCTGGAGTCATATATCAAGAAGAACGGTTGGAAATAGGGATCGATATGAGAGTCATGGGTCTTGATTACGGCTCGAAAACGGTAGGAGTTGCTGTATCGGACGAGCTAATGCTCACGGCACAGGGCATCGAGATAATCAGAAGAGAAAGAGAGACGAAGCTCAGGCGTACATACGCAAGGATCGAGGAGCTCGTCAGGGATTATAAGGTTGACCGGATAGTTCTGGGCTACCCCAGGAATATGGATAATTCCGAGGGCGAAAGATGCAGGATGGTCAGGGAATTCGGCAGTAATGTTAAGAGAAGAACAGGACTGCCTGTTATTCTATGGGATGAAAGACTTACCACTGTTGCCGCGCAAAGATCAATGGACGAAACGGGGGTAAGGGAGTCGGACAGAAAGAAATATGTAGACGAGATAGCCGCTATGTTTATTCTTCAGGGCTATATGGACAGCCTTGCGGCGTCCGGCGAAGAAACTGCGCGATCCATCACAGATGAGGATCGCAGAGATGGATGATCAATGGAAAAGCTTGTATTTGAGACCCTGGAGGGCATATCCGAATTTTACGTGATCGAGCAGACCAGGCTAAATGAGACCGATTATCTGCTGGTCTCGGAATCGCCTGAGGAGGACGCGGAGGTCCTCATAATGAAGGATGTTTCGGGCCGGCCCGATAAGAATGGGGGGCCGGATAAGGCTGCTTTCGGGGAAGAGGAGACGGAAATCCCGTTTGACAGGGAGACTGAGAGCGTGTACGAGATCGTGAGCGATGAAAACGAGCTTGCAGCCGTACTAAAAATATTCGAAGAGCTTTTGGATGATGAAGATTGAAGATCGGTAAAGCTCATATTTTCAGGAGAGGTAGATTTTGTCGGAGGATAACAGAATAAAGATAATTCCGCTTGGGGGGCTCGGGCAGATCGGCATGAACATCACTGCCTTTGAGTATGGCGGGTCTATCGTAGTCGTTGATTGCGGTCTGGCGTTTCCGGAGGACGATATGTTAGGTATCGACCTTGTGATACCGGATGTTAGCTATCTTATCGAAAATTCGGAGAAGCTGCGCGGGCTGGTGATCACTCACGGGCATGAGGATCATATCGGAGCGATCCCCTATGTCATAAAACAGCTGAATATTCCGATCTATGCTACAAAGCTTACCATGGCCCTTATTGAGGCAAAGCTTAAGGAGCATATGATCGAAAATGAGGTCGAAAGGCATATAGTAAATTTCGGAGACAGGGTTCTGCTTGGGGATATTGAGGTTGAGTTCATAAAGACGAACCACTCCATAGCGGACGCCTGCGCCCTTGCTCTTCATACACAGGAGGGCGTGATAGTCCATACGGGCGATTTCAAGGTGGATTATACCCCTGTTTTCGGGGAACCGATAGATCTTCAGAGGTTTGCCGAGCTCGGGAAGCAGGGAGTGCTTGCGCTTCTGTGCGATTCCACAAACGCGGAGAGAAACGGGTATACGAATTCCGAGAAGGCGGTCGGAAAGGCTTTTGAGAATATTTTTGAGGATCATGATGATACCAGGATCTTCGTGGCTACCTTTGCTTCAAACATCGACAGGATAAGGCAGATAATAAATACCGCCCGGAAATACGGAAGAAAGGTTGCGGTACAGGGCAGAAGCATAGAAAACATAGTGGTCACCGCCCAGGAGATCGGATATCTCGAGATCCCTGAGAATACACTGATAGATATAGATCAGATAAAGGATTATCCCGACGAGAGGCTCGTGATAATCACTACCGGTTCCCAGGGTGAGACCATGGCGGCCCTTAACAGGATAGCCAACAGGCAGAACAAGTGGGCCAGGATCAAGCCGGGAGATACGGTCATCTTCAGCTCCAGCCCGATACCCGGCAACGAAAAGGCTGTTTCCAGGGTCATCAACGAGCTTACGCTCCAGGGGGCGGACGTTATCTATCAGGACGCCCATGTTTCAGGGCATGCCTCCAAGGAGGAGATCAAGCTTATATATTCCCTGGTGAGGCCGAAATATGCAGTTCCGGTTCACGGAGAATACAGGCACCTGAAGGCTCAGGCCTATATAGCGAGGGACATGGGAATCCCCAAGGAGGATATCTTTATCCTTCAGGCGGGAGATGTCCTCTCCGTAGGAAGGGAAAGGGCTGATATTACCGGCCAGGTTGAGACCGGAAGCCTGTTTGTCGACGGTCTGGGAGTCGGAGACGTTGGGAACGTGGTGCTCAGGGACAGGCAGATACTGGCGGAAAACGGCATGGTGATGGTGATAGCCGCAGTGCTTGCGGACAGCGGCGAGCTGGTCTCGGGGCCTGAGATAATCACCAGAGGCTTTATCTATGTCAGAGAGTCCGATGAGATAATGACGGAAATGTCGGAGGTGGCTTCGGAAAGCTTCAGGAAGCTTTCCGATAAGGGGGTCACTGACTGGAACAAGATGAAATCCGTGATAAGAGATGACATGAGCAGCTTCATATGGGGGAAAATGAAGCGCAGACCAATGGTCATGTCTATATTTATAGAGGTATAGCTGTATAGTCAGCGTCATTAACAGACTGACGCTTACTGTATAAAAAGGCAACAATTCACTTAGGGGAGAATTGCTGCACAAAAAAAGGGGAGATAAGGGGTAATAATGGAACAGACGCTTGACAGGGCGGTGGAGGTGCTCATTGAGCAGCTTCTGCTTACTCCTGAGTACACGACCTATCTTGAAATGAAGGGAAAGGTAGAGGATGATGAGGAATGTCTGAATAAGATCAGGCGATTCCGGCAGCTTTCGGATGAACTCCAGAACCTTACCGATGAGCAGCGGATAAGGGAGGCTGCGAGGATAGAGGCGGAATGCGATGCCTTGTGCAATGATCCCAGGGTTCTTGATTTTATGCAGTCGGAGATTGATTTTGTCAGGCTTTATCAGGGTATCATAGGCAGGATAATCACGGAGATAGATATTGAGGACTAAGTATGAATATAAGACAGTTGGCGCTGTCCTTTGCAAGCTTTGTGATAAGGATCGCGCTGGTGGTTATTATTGTCTTTGCCATAATCCGTATCGGTAAACAGGCTTATGATTTCGGATATATGCTGTTTACGAAGGAATCGGTCGATGAACCGCCGGGAAGGGATATAGTAGTTACGGTAGGCCCTGAAGACGGAACCGTGGATATAGCAAGGATGCTGGAAGAAAAAGGGCTTACAGTGGACTGGAAGCTTTTTGTGCTGCAGTCAAAGCTTTCGGATCATGACGATCCCGTGGTCCCGGGGACCTATACCCTAAATACTTCCATGAATGCGGATGCGATGCTTATGGTTCTCGAAAACATCGAGGCAGAGGAGCCTGTCGAGGATATGGGAGAGGCCGATGAGCTTACCGAGCAGCCCATCAATGAGCTCGGAAGCTCGGGCAAGGATGAAAACTTCGATATTTACGGCTATAACGGAGAAGGAACGGAGGGAGAGGTCATCGAGCCCGAGATCGTTGAGGATACAGGAGACGGAGGCCAATAGGTGGAGCATGACAGGATCGCTGAGTTTATTCAGTCCTTTGATCAGGGAAACACAGGATTTCTGAACAGCCTTGAGGAGAGGGCAAAGAGGGACGATATACCGGTCATACGACCGGCGGCGCAAAACCTTCTGAAGCTCATGCTTGAGCTTAAACACCCCGGATCGATACTTGAGGTAGGGGCTGCCATCGGTTTTTCGGCTGTGCTCATGGCGCAGTATTCCGATCCGGAGACCGCTGTAACCACAATAGAGAAATATGAGAAGAGACTGGGTCCCCTTAAGGAGAATATCCTTGCCTCGGGATTTAAGGACAGGATAAGAGTGCTGGAGGGAGATGCCTCTGAGATATTGAAGGAGCTTTCCGATGAGGGGGCTTCCTTTGATTTTATATTCATGGATGCGGCCAAGGGGCAGTATCTGAATTTTCTCCCGTATGTTTTAAAGCTTCTTCCGGCGGGCGGAGTGCTTATATCCGACAATGTGCTTCAGGATGGGGATATAATCGAGTCCAGGTTTGCCGTAGAGAGGCGCAACAGGACCATCCATTCGAGGATGAGGGAGTATCTTTACGAGCTTACCAACACAGACGGGCTTATCACAAGCATTTTTCCGATCGCGGACGGGATGACCGTCAGTGTAAAGAAGGGAGTACTGCCACAGCATGAAAGGCTGTGACGGTAACGGGAAGGGTTGATCGCTTGGGTCAGAAAAGCAGAAACAGAAGCATAGAGCTCCTGCTGCCGGCGGGAAGCCCTGAGATATTGAAGGTAGCCGTGATCTACGGAGCGGATGCGGTATATCTCGGCGGCGAGGCCTTCAGCCTGAGGGCGAAAGCAAAGAATTTCTCCGTTTCCGATATGGAGGAAGGGATAAGCTTTGCCCATGAGCACGGGTCGAAGGTTTATGTCACGGCAAATATCTTTGCCCATAACAGGGATCTTTTGGAAGCGCGGGAATATTTCAGGGAGCTGAACAGAATAAAGCCCGATGCGGTGCTTATTTCCGATCCCGGAATGGTCGGCCTTTTCAGGGAGGAGTGCAAAGGGATAGACCTTCACATCAGCACCCAGTCCAATAATACGAATTACCTTACATTCAGGTTCTGGCATGAACAGGGCGCCAAAAGAGTGGTGTGCGCCAGAGAGCTGTCCCTTGAAGAGATAAGGGAGATAAGGGACAACATACCCGAGGAAATGGAGATAGAGGCCTTTGTGCACGGAGCCATGTGCATCTCATATTCCGGCAGATGCCTTCTGAGCAACTATCTTACCGGAAGAGATGCCAATCAGGGAGAGTGCACCCACCCCTGCAGATGGAAGTATTCGCTGATGGAGGAGACGAGGCCGGGAGAATACTTTCCGGTCATGGAGAATGAGAGGGGAACCTTTATATTTAATTCAAAGGATCTCTGCATGATAGAGCATATCCCGGAGCTTATCGGAGCGGGAATAGACAGCTTCAAGGTTGAGGGAAGGATGAAGACCGCTCTCTATGTGGCGGTGGCGGCAAGAACCTACCGGGAAGCGATAGATGATCATATTAAGGATCCGGCTCTTTTTAGGAAGAATCTTAACAGATATCTTGAAGAGATATCAAAGTGCACATACAGGCAGTTCTGTACCGGATTTTTCTTCGGAAAGCCCTCACAGGAGGATCAGATATATGATAGCAGCACCTACGTGAGCGAGTATACCTATCTGGGCCTGGTTTCCGGGGTACAGGACGGGAGAGCCGTGATAACGCAGAAGAACAAATTCTGTGTCGGTGACCGTATAGAGATAATGAAGCCCGACGGAAGGAATATTGAAACAGTCGTGATCTCCATAAAAAACGAAGAGGGAGGGGAAATGGAATCGGCTCCCCACCCGGGACAGAAGCTTTTTGTGAAGATGGATGCGGACTTCGAGCCCTATGATATTTTGAGGACTCCGAAAGCCCGGCCCTGAGAACAGGATTGGAGAACGGTTCATGAGCCTTTTATCTGTGATCGTGCCCTGCTATAACGAGGAGCAGGCGATCCCGTTTTTTTATGAAGAGATGTTAAAATCCATAAAGAGCTTTAAGGAAGAGTTTCCGGATACTGACTTTGAGCTCCTTTTTATAGATGACGGTTCTAAGGACGGAACTCTGTCCGTGCTGAGAGAGCTTAAACAGAAGGACAAAAGGGTCCGGTATGTCTCCTTTTCGAGAAATTTCGGAAAGGAAGCCGGCATCTATGCGGGGCTTTCGCATGCGGCCGGGGATTATGCCGTGATCATGGACGCGGATCTTCAGGATCCACCTGCCCTTCTTAAGGATATGTACAGGGCGGTTACAGAGGAAGGGTACGACTCGGCGGCAACGAGACGGGTTACCAGAAAGGGCGAGCCTCCCTTAAGATCCTTCTTTGCAAGATGCTTTTATAAGGTGATCAACCGGTTGTCAAAGACTGAGATAGTGGACGGAGCCAGGGACTACAGGATGATGTCCCGGAGGATGATAGACGCCATACTGTCCATGAAGGAATACAACCGCTTTACCAAGGGAATCTACGGCTGGGTCGGCTTTGAGACCAAATGGTTTGAGTATGAGAACATAGAGAGGGTAGCCGGGGAGACCAAGTGGTCCTTCTGGAAGCTTCTGGCATATTCCATAGAGGGAATAGTGGCGTTTTCCACGATGCCGTTGGCCTTTGCCGCTCTAATAGGGCTCATATTTACTATCGTAGCCTTTATCATGATCGTTTTTATTATAGTAAAGACCCTCGTTGTCGGGGATCCTACCAGCGGCTGGCCATCCATGGTCTGCATAATGGTATTCCTCGGAGGGATCCAGCTGTTCTGCATGGGTGTTATAGGGGAATATCTTGCCAAGGCATATATGGAGACGAAGGGGCGTCCGATTTATATAGTAAAGGAAGAAGCATAAGAGGGAGTATATGAAGCTTATTATACAGATACCCTGCCTTAACGAGGCAGAAACGCTTGAGATAGCGCTCAACGATCTGCCGAAGTCCATCGAGGGGATAGACAAGATAGAATATCTGATAATAAATGACGGAAGCGTTGACAATACCGTCGAGGTTGCCAGAAACTGGGGGGTCGATTATATCGTCAGCTTTAAGCGCAATAAGGGGCTCGCAAAGGGCTTTATGGCCGGGATCGATGCCTGCCTTAGAAACGGCGCCGATATCATAGTCAATACCGACGCCGACAATCAGTACTGCGGCGCTGATATCGAAAAGCTCATAAAACCGATCCTGGACGGAAAAGCCGAGGTGGTCATCGGAGAAAGGCCTATAGACACTACGGAGCATTTTTCGCCGCTCAAAAAGAAGCTTCAGCATTTCGGGAGTATGGTGGTGCGCATTGCCTCAAACACGGACATACCCGATGCGCCCAGCGGCTTCAGGGCTTTTTCCAGGGACGCCGCGATCCACCTTAACGTAATGAACAATTATACCTATACCCTTGAAACCATAGTTCAGGCGGGAAGGACGAATATGGCCATAACCTCCGTGCCCATAAGGACCAATGGCGAGCTTCGCAAATCCAGGCTTTTTCACAGTATGGGCGCCTATGTAAAACGCTCGATGATAACCATAGTCAGAGCCTTTATGATGTACCGCTCCCTTACTTTCTTTTCGATCCTCGGATTGATCCCGTTTTTGACCGGTATAGTCATCATGCTGAGATTCCTGATCTATTACTTCATGGGCGCCGGGAATGGACATATTCAGTCGCTGATCTTCGGAAGTACCCTTATCATGCTTGGCTTTATGACCTTTGTCGTGGGCCTTCAGGCTGATGTTATCGCAAATAACAGAAAGCTGCTTGAGGATATCCAGTACAGGATAAGGAGGATGGACTATAATGAAGGATCGCGGGACGATCCCTTAATGGTATATTCCAAGCGGTCCATCAAGGAGGAAGGCCGCAGGGAGGACGAAGGAAAAGCGGCAGGGACAGAAGAGGAGAAGGCTGCAATGAGCGGGAAGAAGCCTGCTTCAGAGGACGGGAACAATAATGGGTAGGCGGATCGTTCTGATCGGGCCGGTATACCCTTATAAGGGAGGAATATCCCATTATACGGGACTTTTGTACCGGGCGATGTGCGAAAAGCATGAAACAAGGATGATCTCCTACAGCATGCAGTATCCGAAGCTTCTGTTTAAGAAGGAGCAGAGGGATTATTCAAACGATGCATTCAGGGCGGATGGCACGGAGTATCTTATCAATACGGCGGATCCGGTAAATATCCTACGGGCTGCGGGCAGGATCGCGGAGTATGGGCCCGATGCGGTATTGATACAGTGGTGGCATCCTTATTTTGCGCCCTGTTACAGGCTGCTGTGCGGAAGGCTTAAGAAGGCGGGGATAAAGATCCTGTTTACCTGCCACAATGTATTTCCCCATGAGAGGTTTGTGCTTGACAGATTTTTAACAAAGCTGACCCTTATGAAGGGAGACGGCTTTATTCTCCATTCCGGTGAGGAGGCAAAGGAGCTTCTGTCAATTAAGAAGGACGCGGACTACAGGATAAACCCTCATCCCACCTATGAGGCTTTTGCGATGGAGGGGATTGACAGGAAGAGCGCCAGGGAGCTGCTGGGGCTTTCCGAAAATATGAGGGTTCCTCTTTTTTTTGGCTTTATAAGGGAATACAAGGGGCTTAAGCATCTGATAAGGGCTCTCGGGATCCTGAAAAAAAGGGGCAGCAGGCTTCTTGATGAAAGCTTTGTTCTATATGTTGTAGGGGATTTCGGATCCGAGGAGAAAAAAAATGAGTATCTTTCCCTGATAGGGGATCAGGGTGTTTCTTCCTATATAAGGGTGGTAGACGGATATGTGCCCGACAGGGAGGTGGAGCGGTATTTTGCCGCCTGCGATGTGGTGGTACTTCCCTACGAATCCGCCACACAGAGCGGGATCGTGCAGATTGCCTATGGCTTTAACAGGCCCGTTATCGCAACGAGGACGGGAGGGCTTACCGAGGCGGTAAGGGATAAGGAAACCGGGATCCTTACCGAACCCTTCGATGAAGAAGGGCTGGCATCGGCTCTTGAGACCTTCTTTTTTGAGGATTGTTTTGAGGAATACAGCGGGAATATAAAAAAGGATGAGTATACCTTTTCCTGGGAACGTATGGTCGATACTATAGGAGAGCTTTTATGAACTATGATGAAGATACGCCGATCCTGTCCGTGATAACGGTCTGTTATAATGCGGGATCCTCGATCATAAGGACCCTGGAGTCCGTGCTGGCTCAGGAATATAAGGATTTTGAATATATAATAAAGGACGGCGCCTCCACGGATGAAACGCTTGAGATACTCTCAGGATATGAGGAACGCTTCAGGCAGGCCGGGATCCCTTTCAGGATAGAGTCCGAAAAGGACGGCGGGATCTACGATGCCATGAACAGGGCGGTCAGGCTCAGCAGAGGAAAATGGATCAACTTTATGAACGCAGGGGACTGCTTTTACAGTAAGGAGGTCCTTGCCCTCATATTCAAAAAAAGCAATTACGTCAATGACGGGATCCTTTACGGAGATGCGATAGAGTATGAGTACGGACATTATTACAGGTTCAGGAAATCCTTTAAGGATATTGAGTATACCATGCCCTTTTCCCATCAGTCGGCCTTTGTGAACAGGGAGCTTCTGATACGTTACCCCTTTAAGACCGAGTACCCCATAGCCGCCGATTACGATTTCCTTCTTTCGATGTATAAGAAGGGCTATCATTTCAGGGATACAGGGGTCATCGTGTGCATAATCTCAAAGGACGGGGTATCCTCTGTAAAGCTCTACGATACCTTCTATGAAACCCTTAAGATACAGCGGTCCCACGATGTAGCCCTGCCTTCTGAGGCAAAGCTTAAGAGAAGCCTTAAGTTCAGCGAGCTTAAGCAGTACGTCATGGACCATTTTCCGGATATCATAAAGAAGCAGATAAGACGGCTGCAGTGGGCTCTCCGCGGGCAGAATATCCATGTGGAACTGCCGGAATGGGTAGATGATACCTACAGCAGCGCTTTCAGCACCTCAAAGCCCTCGGCATAGGCGCAGCCATTGCCGTATCCCCATACCTCATTCTGCTTAAGGCAGATATCGAAGAGCCGGCCGTTGTTGTTCTGCTCCTTCTGGTCGTCCTCATAGATCTTCAGCATTTCCCTCTTTTTATCCGCAAATGGGCTTATATCCACGAAAAAGGAGGGAGAAAAGCTCCGGTCTTTTATATAGCCGTTACTCTGGAACATGAAGACGTTTTTGCAGTGCCTTGAAGCGGTCTTGCAGATATCATAGGCCGCGATGTGGTCATGATGCATATCATGGCTCATATGCATGAAAACCGTGTCTATCTCCAGCTTTATGATCAGGGTCTCGAGCTCGTGCATCAGAGAACCGTCTCCGTAGGCAAGCCTTCCGTAGCCTGCCTGGGATACCGTAAGCTCCTCGATGCCGGCAAGGGCGCATATCTTATGGCTGCTTTCGGCGGTCTTATCCTTAGATATGCTGTAGCGGGCATTTTCATCCGTAAAGCCGTTGTCCGTCAGCGTGATCTTGTAAACCTTTTTTCCCTCACTGACAAGACGGCATGCGGTACCGCCGCATCCCAGCTCCACATCGTCATAGTGCGCTCCTATCATCAAAGCCTTATTGATCATGGTATTCTCCTGTTCTGCGCCGATCCTTTAGCTTTTTGGACCGGATCTTTTCCTTGTTTATAAATATTTTGTATACAATTCCCTGTGCGCGACCATCCATTCGTACATATCCTCTAACATCTGTTCGTAGCCGGGAATATCTATCCAGCCCAGGGATCTGGTATTATACAGAGATTTATCGCTTTCTATCGTATCACTGGAATAGATCTTTACGCTTCCGTTTCTAAACCTTTTGTTAAACAGCCTTAGAAGCTCATATTTACTGATCTTTTCGTTGTTTACAATGTGGTAGAGGCCGCCCTTTTGATCCTTTTCATCTATCAGGGCGGCTATGGTCTTAGCCAGCTGGATCGTGGTGACTCCCGTCCAGTATACCTTTGCAAAGCCGTCCACCACGTTATTTTTCATAAACCAGTTAAACAGACCTATTCCTTCCTCTCTGATCTCAGGACCCACCAGAGAGGTGCGGAGAGTAAAGAGGTTGTCTCCCGTGACCTCGCCGAGGGATTTGCTGATCCCGTAGGTCGAGATCGCGTTCTTTTCGGAGTTTTCGGTATAATAGCCGTTCTGATTGCCCCGAAAGACACAGTCGGTGCTGATATGTATGAGCTTTGCGGAGGAATCCTCTGTCAGAAGGGCGAGATAATGGGGCAGTACGCTGTTGATATAAATTCCGTGGTACATATCAGCTTCCACGTTCCGGTTAAGAGTGCCCGCGCAGTTGATGATATAGTCGTAGCTGCCTTCCGAGAGCATGCTCTTTACGGCTTCCTGATCCGTAACATCACAGAGGATATCGCTTCCCAGGACGCCTTTCTTTCTTGTGGCCCCGGTCACATCATGTCCCTTTTCCTTAAGAGTAAGATAAACAACGTGCCCGGCCATGCCGTTAGCCCCAAGTACCAGTACCTTAGCCATAATTCTCCCATCTCAAGCAGATTTGATCCGTGACCGCGCAGCAAATGCGCGATCCTGTCGTAAACAATAACATAGTATATCAAATATGGGGATTTCCTGCAAGGTTACCCGCAAATCGTAGAGGGCAATCGCTTAATAACTTTTATAGGCATATCCCGCCAAGGTTTTTGAGATATTAAGCGATTGCCCTCTGAAAGATTGCCCTGTAAGCGTACGTTCAGCGTATATTTCTTAACGGATTCAGCTTATCCTTCCCGGATTCGAATGCGTTCTGCAGAGAGGAATGCAGTTTTTTTGTGATGCTGTCCCAGCTGAAATAACGCCTTATGTATCGTATTTCCTCGGCCCTGAGTTGGTCACTGTCCGCCGGAGTGTTATAGAGACGGGAAAAGGCTTCCGAAAGAGCCTCTGTGTCGTCGGTTTTTACAATGGTACCGTATTTTCCGTTTTTGGTGATGTCCATGGCGGCGCAGCAGGCTTCGGAGGCAATGATGTAGCAGCCCTCTGAGGCCGCTTCCAGAAGGACAATGCCGAAGGACTCGCTCCGGGAGGGAAGCGCAAAGAAACGGGCGTTCTGATAATGGGCCCTAAGCTCCTCCCTGTCGGTAATGGGCCCTGTAAAGGTGACTCTTTTTTCAAGCTCGGGATATTCCTCATAAAATTTCTTTATCTCAGGCTCAAAGGAGGGAGAGACAGGGCCTATGAGCTTAAGGGAAAGATCGTGCTTTGAAGCGCTTTCTGCAAAGGCCTTAAGCAGGACATCCGTAGCTTTTTCAACTGTTCCGAGGTTTCCGACCGTTAAGATAATGGGATATTTTTTCGGAGGAGTTATGCTCTCGCCCTCCTTCTTTTCGGAAGCATCATCGGTTTCTTTGGACGTATCTTCTGCAAAACAACCGTTTGGTATAAAGACTATCTTATCTTTGAAGCGCTTTGAGAGCCCTTCATGCATGGCGGTGTTTTCCACCGAGACAATATCCGCTCCGTTTATGGTGGCTCTTTTGATAAAACCTCTTGGATCGTAACGGAAAACATCTTTGTAGCCCTTTTCGTTCATATCCAGCTTCAGGTATATCTTTCCCATTGGGTTGAATTTGCGGTATACCCGTTCGTAAAGAAAGGATGCAAGATTAAGGTGATAGATATTCAGTATATCGATCGAGGCAGCCTCATACTTCAGGAAGTGCATACCGTCATAGATACGGCCAAATATGGATTTTTTGACAAAAAAAAGCTCAAGCCCCTTTACCTCATTTTCAAGATAAGGATAGGAGCCGTTCTGCCATGTGGCTATGGCACTGTGATAGCCGTAGTTTGTATGGAGCTTATAGGGTATCATCCCCACATCCTTTATAAGATGAACGTTTTCTGTGGGAAGATAGAGGGTTACAAATCTCATCTCAATGATCCTTAATGAGGGATATGGTCATAGATAACCCTCTCAAGAAAAGCCAGGAAATAGGCAAATTCAAAAATCAGATTCTGCAGAGGACCGGTATGCAGATAATATTTATTATAGATCCGGTAGCTCCTGTGAAAATGACGGAAAGCCCTGGCCTTGGAGTTGTTATTCAGCTTTTTGATAGTAGTGGAATGAAGGTGATCATATCGCTCTTTAGGCAGAACACCTACGTAATAGCCCTGAAGCATGAGGCGATAGGATAATATCATCTCTTCACAATACAGGAAGGTCCTTTCATCCATCCCGCCCGCCTGTTTATAGGCTTTTGCGGACATTACAAAGAAGGAACCGTCCACTACGCCGACCCTTTTTACTGTTTTCTTTGACCTTACCAGCCTGTCTTTGATAGCTTTCTTGTGGAGATTATAAACTATCAGGAACATGCTCTCTATAAGGCCGGAAAAGCCCGGCAGATCCCAGACGTTATAGCCCTGGTTTACGATGGGCGCGATGAGACCGTATTGCGGGTGTTTTTTTATCGCGTCAAGACAGGCAAGAGCGGTCTCGTCGGTAAAGTAGGCATCGGGATTTGCCACGAAGATATAGTCGGAATGAAAATGCTTAAGAGCATAGCGGATCCCGAAATTATTGCCTTTTGCATAACCGCCGTTATCAGGCACCGAAATGACAGTGATCTTATCGGGAGAGGTTTTTCGGGCCTCTTCCATAAGCTCAAGGGTGTTATCGGTAGAGCCGTTATTTACCAGCACTATATGGTCAAAGGCCTTGTGATCCTTAACCTTTTTGGCCAGCTCAGATGAGAGGTCGCCGTCATTATAGGATATAATTATTAAAGAAGTATTGGTTTTCATATGTTATCAGAAGAAAAGATCCCTGTACCATTTAAGTGACGCCACGTATGCCTCGTATATCTTGTCATAGGGAAGATTATCCACCACGACAAGCCTGTCGATCTCAAACCAGTCGGCGTTCTCGTAAAGCAGGAGGAAATTATAGACCCTGGCAAGCTCACCGGTGTTATTGATAAGAGCATCGGAAATATCACGCGATACGTTAAGAATGGACAGCGCCTCTGCCATAGGCTTGTTAAGGATTATATCCAGGCAGGAGAACAGCCCCAGCATGAAGAGCTCCTGATCACGCATTGCCATAGAGAAGATAGGCGCAAGCTGCTCGGAAAACTTTGCCCTAAGCATTGAAAGCCTTGCGACCTCGCTGGGCTTATCCTCACACAGCTGCCTGGTGACCGCGGTGGATACCCACTTTTTAAGCTCCCTCTGACCTAAGAGGGCGGTTGCCTGGCGGATATTGGATATCTTTGAATTGACAGTGATCTTATTGACCATTTCCAGAAGGGAGATGGTAAGAGCGGCGTCTCTCGATATTACGTCCGCAGCCTTGGTAAGCTCAAAGTCACTGTTATTTATTACATCAAGAAGCTCCAGATAATTGATCTTAACGGGAGCGATCTGAGAGTCACCCTTGGTGATGGGAGTACGGTAAAATTCGCCCTCATAC
>JAEEGL015006207.1_pt1 | contig 16101 bp, 10 predicted proteins | sample 9134231 | NCBI WGS metagenome assembly JAEEGL01 (sample SAMN16246548, study PRJNA631951) | gut metagenome | biome: gut microbiome; feature: rumen; material: fiber-attached | host: Bos | place: Iran: Karaj | collected 2018-10
ACAGTTCATCACTCTTAAGCTGTGGTATGCTTTTACTTTTCTTCAACACCTTGTGAAGGTCATCAGTAACTGTGACTACGCAGTTTGCTCTGTCTGTTTCCACGTACAGCTCATGTGATTTCTTGTCATATCCGTAGGTGGACACGACTGATAGCACTTCCTGCAAGTTGAAGTTTTCCTTCTTTTGGAAGAAACCTTTTTCATCCTGGAAGAAATAAACCAAAGCAACTCTGTTTAGAGAGTTCTGCGAATTGTAGGTTTGAGCAAATCCCCAGCAGCACTGCAAGATGGAGATAAGAAGTATGCCTATTCTCTTCATATTTATTGTTTTTTGAATTGTTTTCTTTGTGCCTATCAACTTATTTCAACCATTGTTCACGATGTTCTCCAGTTCTCCAAGTATGGCATCAATGGCTCCCGTTATTCCGTTGCATGGAATCATGATCTCTTCCTTAAGGGAATATGTCCTGATATAGATACAGTAATGAGGATTGTCAGAGTTATGCCAGCCCATCATAAAAGTAAAGCAATGACGTAAAGCATCAACAGCATTATACTGATGATATACAGTCCTATAACCTGCAATATCACTAAATGGGATGGTAGCACCACCGGCAACCATGAAGCCCTCTTCATAATAGAAAAAGGCATACCAGAAGGCATCACCATCATCGTTTGGTTCCAGCTCTATCTCATAATCTGGCTCGCCATAAGTGTTATACACATCCCAATATGTCATAGCTTACTTTACTTTTTGATGTATGTGATGGTGAACTCGCGGCAGCGGCGGGAAGCCTGGTCTGCGCGTGCCACTGTGAATGGACTGAACTTCTCGAAGATGTCAAGGCCACGGCCCAGGGTGATGTTCCAGCCGTTATCCATCTGTATGGAACGGTCGTGGTTAGCCTTGAAGTCGTAGGTGAAGGTGATGCCGTAGGAGTCAAGCTCGTTGGCCAGCTCGTCGAAGATGTCTATCATCTCTGGCACCTTGTCATCCTCGTTGTTAGTAGAGAGGTGGAGCTTGACCTCTTCGGGGTCATTGCTGCACTCCCTGACCATCTGCACGAAGTCCACGAAGTTGTCTATCTGGAAACGATGACGGATGAATGGGTCTGTGACCCTGATGAACTTTGCGTCACGCACATAGTCGCCGAACAGCGACTTGTAGGTGATGCCTCTCTGGTTCATCCTTACTGACAGCTGATGTGGCTGTAATGTCGGTATGCGGGGACGTGCATGCTGTCCTACAGTATATCTCGTTGGACGACCATCGGAAGCTCCTTGCTGTTGGGCTTGTTGTCCGTCAGCACCTTGTGAAGTGATGACGGATTCCCCTTCAGCTGATATGGTTTGTGTTTCCTGTGCTGGGTCTGGAATGTCGATGGCCACGTCCTCTGGATTGGTCTCTGTCGGCATGGCCACTGACAAGCCTGTTATGCCGTTCTCTACGCGCTCCAGTGTTTCCACGTTCTGCTCTTCTCCTGTCTTCACATTGACATAAGAGAATGTGGCTGGCTCAGCCCGGAAGGTCTCGTCAATGACATAGAGCTGGTCTTTCACGCGCTTACGGCACTCAGCGGCAAACTCGATGATTTCATATGCCTCCTCGTCGGTGAACTTCCCATTCGGGTAGAGCAGCTTCACCAACCCTGAGAAGGTCTTGCGAATGGCGAGGTGGTCACGCTCTGACAGCGAGCCGCTGAACTTCGCATAGTCCTTCAGCATATACGAGTAGTCGCGGTTACGCAGCACATGGAGCACGGCAGCGATGTAGTCGGTTATCAGGCCATATCCCTTTGAGAAGCTGTCTTTCTTCAGCATCTTTATCTCCCATCCGGGGTTGTAGAGGTGTATGCGGTCGAGGAACGCGCCTTTGATGAATGCCGTCGGTATCGATTCAAAGAGGTGCGTGTTCTTCAGCATATACGGCACGGTGTGCTTGGTGTTACCGACAAAGCTCATCGATGCCGAAGCTTCATGCGTATTCTTCCCTCGGTTAAAGGACTTGTTGGCAAGGTAGTTCTGCATGGTGTCAATGAGCACGGAGTCCACGGACTTTCCTTTCTGCTGCTCAAACTCGTCCCATGCCACCACATCCCAATAGCCAACCAGTCCAAGTATCTCCTTGTTGCCTGACATCTTCACGAAGAGACGCGCCGAGGTGACATCGCCTCCAGATACCAGCACACCATAGGGTGACAGTTCCTGAAAGACGTGGCTCTTACCCGTTCCTTTCGGGCCAAGTTCCATGAAGTTGAAGTTGTTCTCCACATGCGGCAGTAGACGGGAGAGAACGATGAATTTCTCACGGCGGTTAAGAATGTCGGGATTGAGGCCGACGGTATGGATGAGGAAGTCAATCCACTCTTCAGTCGTGAACTTCTCGCGCTGCTCAACGTACTCCTCAATGTCGATGTTCGATATTTGTATGGGCTTCAGCGTCTGAATATCCCACCTTACCTTGATGTCTTCTCCACCGATATAGCCGATGGTGACGATACTCCACACGCCATTACCAGAGAGCAGTTTGGGATTTTTCTTCACCACCTCCGCTGACACGGGCACCCCTGACAGTGAAAGGTTGGCAAATTGTGCCTGGTATTCATCCGCCTTCTCATTGAGCGTGACGGAAATCTTATCAATGACGCGATAACGCCCGTTCTCGCGTATCTTACCTTTCACTTCCTCCGATTCGGCTCGGTGTACATAGTTGTTGCGGATAACATCCTTCACCTTCGTCAGTCCTTCCTCGATGATGGCTTCATCATCGCTGGCACAGTACTGGCCAAGGAGGTATTCTAGCACATACGTCGGTACGGGTAGATTCCCCTTGACTAGGAATGCCAAATCCTTTCGTACCACCTTGCCTATGAAGGCATCCATTATTTTTTCCTGTAATGTCATAACAAATACATTTTAGAAATCCTGTTCTATGATTGTGCTGTTTGTTACGTTGGCCTTTGCCAGCGGATTCAGCATGTCTTTCTCGTCGTAGATGCGCAAATTAAGCAGTCGGCTTGTTACCGGTTTGCTCAGCGTCAGCTCTACTTCAAAGATGCGGTTGTTGAAGTTCACGGAGTCCGTGCTGTTCATGAGAAGCGTCTTCTCTGCCGTGACGGGTGTGTCACCGTCGTACACGGCACAGACGATGGTGCGTCCCACCAGGTTCGTCTCTGGCCCTGCCGCCTCTGTCTGGATGACCTTGAACTTCAGACGGCTTGACACCATGTTGAGCTTTTGGCCCAGGATAGTGACACCCACCTTCTCTTTCTTGTTCTCGTCTTTATTGCGGCTATGCAGCACAGGGATAATCATTTCCTGCAGTGATGCGCCGCCGTGTGCATATCTGTAAGACTCTCCTGGGGCTTTCACACGCACGGCCCCCACGGGTACTGCCACCGTTATGTCACCCTGCATGGCTGACACCTGCTCCAATGGGAAGCGCATGATGCCATGCTGCTGTTCATCGGCATTTGTTGAGAGGATATAGCGTGATTTCTTTTCAAGAATCGTCGCTTTGTCCTCCACGGACTTCACCTTGTTAGTGTCGCCCAGGTCGAAGTCGTTGAACAAGAAGCCGTGATCGCTCGTTATCCATATGCTGTTGGAGTTCGCGTCATGCAACTTTCTAACGACACGTTCCAGTTCGCTGATTGTCTGTTCACAGGCGGCTGTCAGCGTCTCAGGGTTATCCTTGTGCCCGGTGTCATCAATGACATCCTGGAACACCACAAGGAGGTCATATTTGACCAGCTCACGGTTCTGCTCCTTACTATTATGCAGCACCTCGTTTATATCAACGCAGTGTGCATTTGGGACGAACTTCTGCACTTGCTTCTTCCTCTCAGATGTTCCTCCGAGATGCTGGTCATCGACAAGCATGTGGCGGTCACTATAACGTAGCGAATGATGTGGGAGGAGTGCCACCTTTGTGTACTCAGTCTCTGTGGGAAGCATGGCTAGCATCGCGTCGAGATTTGCGTCATGGCGCGACTTTGCCATCTCCACGTATAGTTGTTGTGCCACCTCATAGCGCAGTCCGTCGCTGATGATCACCACTTGTTTGAGGTTTGGCACATTGATATGGTTGAAGAAACACTCCTGTCGCTTCAGCTGCACGTCGGCAAAGGCATTTCCCTTTTCCTCTACGCATTGCATCCATTCCACATTGAGGTTGTTGCACAGCACCCAATACTCATTGTCAAGCCTTGCCTTTGCCTCGTCGATGGCAGCAGAGGCGGGCGTGTCCTTGCTGATAGTGTAGAACAGTCCCACGGCCTTACGGTATGCCGTATCTACTTTGTGGAATGTAGTGCGGTAGAACACCACATAGTCGTTGGGCTGGTTGAAGCGTAATGTTGCTATCGTCTTGGCGGCGAGGTAATAGTCAGTCAGTCGTGCCACGAACATGATGGCGTTTAAGACAGCCGGCTTGTCCTCCTGCTTGATGGCCAGTGACTGCATCTTCTCGCTTACATGCTCCGCTTCTGCCGTATGCGCTTCTCCTGCACACTTCCCAATAATTGCCCAGCACAGTTCTTCTGGCACGAAGTAGTATTCAGCATCCACGCCGTAGATATTGATTAGCTCTTGTACGCGGATAGCTTTCGACAGCCTTTCAAGACTGGCAAAGAACGCCTCCTGTTTCGGCTTCGGCAGCGTCTGTGCCAATGCCAACAGCCGGTTCATCTCCTCCAAGGCCACTGAGCTGTTCACCTTGTAATGTTTGTATGGATCGACGTTCTGCACAGACAGCAGCTGTGTGATGGCATTATACTTCAATGACTCTGCCACCTCCTTCATCTTGTCCGCAGTATTTAGGTACTGGCGCCCAAACACGGCTTTGAGGTGTCGCTGCATCTCTTCGAAGCAGTCGGGCAGAGACTTCATGTTATAGTAGAACTGCGTTTCCTTCTTCTCATCTTGGGCAATGATAAAAAGACGTAGGAATATCTCATCCCATTTCAGTAGGTGGCCCTCTCCGAGGAAGCCTGATATGAGGCCACGGTGTCCGAGGTCTATTGTAAACACATCAGGATCCAGGGAGTCTTTGAAAATCTTCTCGAACTTCGACTGAGTAAGCTCTGCGATGTGCTTCTTGATGAACGGCCCGTATTTCTCGATTGATAGCCTGTGCTGCTGACAGTACGCCTCCCATTTTATCGGCATAAACTTCAGGTTTGCCGACAACACATCAAGCAACGGGAAGTCCGCCAGTTCTTTCTCTTTCTGAGGCTCCGGGTATTCCCGTGCCGGGAAGAGCAGTACGATACGCTTGTCCTTCCATGTCTCGTAAATATGATACTTTGTCGTGAACCACTTACCATTGAACACCTCGTAGTGATATTCTGGGTGCTCATCCCAGTCCACGTATGCCTTGTCGTTCAGCTCCGATGCCATGCGGTCGCCCACATCGAAGATGAACAACACATGCAGGTCGGCATTTTGCTCAAAATAACGTTCTATTTCATTAAATAAAGCCATATTCTAATTGTTAATCTTGTCGTTTTATTAAGTATTTCATTATTATGATTGAGAATTGATTGGTTACTTCGGTTTTTGTTGTTCAAGGAATTCTTTAATGTTGAAGTCGGGAATTTGAATTTGATGATTCATCAGTGTTTTTTTATATAAATCAAGTTTGGCTTCAAGCACTTCTTTTTTTTGCCTTAGACTTCGAACAGCACTCTCATATTCCGCCTCACTGTATTTGTTCCTATTTTGATAATCTTCAAAATCATCATATAGGGACAAAAACCTATCATAAAAAGAATTGTAGAACTCTGTATGCCTTTCTATAATCTTTGATTTGTATTGGTTACATACTTCCTCAGAATATTCGCAGTCAGGTTTTCTAAATGCATTATTGTCAAACCATGAGCAATATGAAATATCGACTTTGTCATCTATATAATCCTCTTTGATATTGTTTTCGGATAATTCTTTGGCTATCAATCTTAAATAATAGTATTCTTCAATATGTCGCAGCCCGCTAATCAAATGCGTATATTCATATGCATGGTCATCTCTTCCAACTCTACTATGAAACTCGAAATTTTGTTTGACGTGAATATTCTCGAGAAACTCCTTTGACAAATATGGATATGAGTGCTTAAAATCATTCTTATTTTCCAATTTTTTTCTTTTAGACAGCAAGATTGAGAAGAGTAAAATTATATCAATTTCATTTTTCCGACGATTAAGACCCCAGTTAATAAAGGGAATGATTGTGTTTAGGAAATATTCAAGATTTCCCTGTAATATATATTCAAATTCTAAATTCTGCCACTTATATTTTATTGGATTGTATGTGTTATCGACAAAGAGAATCTTTAGATTGGCCCTGACAAAATTAGTTTTATCGTAGCTATAAGGAATAAACCCTACTTTTTCTTTAAACAGGACAAGCTTATTCAATATGACTCTATCTATTTGAATGGGCATTATATATTCCTTCGCTTCAGCTAAGTCTAATGTCCCAATCTTTGCCGTAGCTTCATTAGAGAATGGTGTTAGAGGCATTTCTATAAATAAGGTTAATGGTGATTGAAATACATTCACCTTATCTTCTCTTATGAATTTTGCGTTGCTATATAAATATTTCATATGAGTCAGTTTGCCGATATCTATCTTATCAAACGGTAAATAATGAAAAAGTTATGAATTATATGCTATAGTTTTCTAAATCGCATATAGCTTTTTATCAGCTTGCATTGCTCTGTAGTTACGAGTATGGTCTTGTCATTACGGAGGTCAAAATGCTGCCTTACCGTCTTGCCGATGATATGGTTCACCTCCCTATAGTGCTTTGTCAGCGCTATATAGTCATTAAGAAGACTTTCGTCTTTCTCAATGAGAAGGAAGATGTCAAGTGTGATGTCAGGATGAACGGTGCCACCCTCTTCCAAATAAATCTCTATCACCGACTCAGTAAACTCTCTTATATTCATCGCTCTTTGGTTTATTTAAGTTTTGCTAATACATTTCCGAACTTAGCATAGTTCTTAATCACACCATCATCGAGGTCGAAGCCGATGTTTTGGTCTGCGACAAGGTGCAACTCGTCGTGGTACTCCAGGCATTCTGTAAGGTCTTTTGTCATCTGCTCCTTTACCTTCCGCTCCGCATTGGTTAGCTGTGAGGCACGGCTTTCCATTTCTGCTGTTCGGTTTTTCAGCCATTCGATATGTGGTAGCAGGTATTTCGAGCGTATCTGTTCAACGGTGTAGGGAGTCATGCGGTGCATATAGGTAAGGCATTGGAAAGCGCCTTTCTTTGATGAGAACAGCCAGTATATCGGTCTGTTCTGATACATCTTCTTGTGGTACTTCCAGAACTCCTTCACCATGAACTTCTCAATCGTCATGCCAATAGCATCCTCGATGAAGTTGAGGTTTTCGGTTAGTTTCTCAGTACCAAAGGCAATCCTCACAAAGTCCACGATACGTTTATAACCATTATCTGGGAAGTTAGCGTACGAAGGCATGAGTGGTATGATGCCATCATCATCAATCTCAAATTTCTCGCCGTTATAGTCATACGTTGCAACTTCTTCTGGCTTCGCATCTGGATGAGCTATCCACAATCCTGGCTTGTCAAGGCGGTATCTACCCATCCAGCAGCCGATGGCATAGGAAACAAGTTGCTTGATGACAACATCCTTGTTGAACTCAATGGTATCGCCATAGCCCGAATCATCACCAGGCTCAGAAATAACCCTTATTTCTCCCTGCTGAAGTATGGTTATCTCGTCAGTGCGCACAAACTCCTCCAGTTCATCTTGGAGTCCATATATTTCGATGAATTGTTTGTTCAACTCTTCCTCATTCTGCTTCAGACGATAGAACAGCGTCTCCCATTTCATCTTGTACATGTCATAGTGCCAAGAAAGTTTTGAATGTTCTGGAGCAGCAGGATCAATCAATATCCCCTTAAAGTCTGCAAAGTCCTTAATAATATCAATAAAGTTGCCTTCGTTGATGGCAAGCAGCTCGTTTTGTTGGAAATCCCAGGAGGTTTCATGGGCATCCCAATCCTTTTTACATATTAAAATATTATTATTTACAAGTGTATTTATTGAGCTAACATTTGGTACATCTTGAATATAGGGAACTTTAAATATGTCACCTACCTGATATGTTAATGTTGGGCAAAAGATTTGTAGAAAATGTCTTGCAACAACACTATTTAAGTAGGACATCAATGCTAATTCATTTTTTTTAGGAAAGCAAGACGGTCCATTAATATCAAATATAAACCCTAAAGGAGATTCTCTAACACAGAAATAAGATGAACCAATTCTTGGATAAGTCAGACCTCTTTTAAAGTAATTGGTCTTTCCTCTGAAACTAGTCATTCCGGAATCATATATTTCTTTTCCTTCATTTTCCCAATTAACAACAAGGTGATACATACCATACCATTTACGACCGACACCTCCTTTATTATATGGGAACCATTTAATACCCGAAACAACAGAGTCTTTGACATTACCTATTCCGAAACCAATTTTTCTATGATTTACTTCGTGCCATTCTCTTAGAAATCTATCATTGTCCCATGTCATCATTCCAATACATGGGTCTTCAATTTTTCTTAAGGAAGGACATTCTTTGAACAGTTGAAAGTTGCGTTTGCTTACCCAAAATCCTATAAGATGGCCAGGAATTTCAAGAAATCTTTCTTGATCCAAATCTGGGAAATATTTATTTGAAGATTCTTTAGCATGAAAGAATAGATTTTCTTTTTCTAAGCAATCTCTTCCATCTGTTAAGCGGTAATACGTTCCTTTACTATTTGTTTCTTTACCATATTTGTCAATTATGAAAGCTGCATTTTGAACAACCTCTCCACTCAATTCGTCGAAAGTCCGAGTTCCTAATTGTAATAATGAAGCTATATGATATTTCTCAAGTAAAGAACTACGAAGATTCTCAAAAGAAGAAAGGAACATCCATGACTGCATATTTATCATACCGTATTTCCCGCATTTTTTTAAAGCATCAATTGCGAGTAACATAAACACAGAACAAAGATCGGCTTTTCCTTCTTCGAAATTATTTTTCACATATTTAGAGAGGACATCATTCATGTTTCCACTTCTCATATACGGCGGATTCATGCACAGAGCCGAATATTTCTGCGTGAGTGCAAGAATGATATGGAACGAATGGTACAAATCCTTAATGGCATGTGGAACCGTCTCTTGTTCCTGTGCCTCCCATTCCTGAAGCCTTATCTCTATAGCAGCCCTTGTCCTATCCGAAATATTGAACTTCATGATGCTACCCAGGTTATGCGCCTGTTGTAAGAGCTTGAAGCACTCCACCGTCTCTTGCAGCATCAGCTCATTTCCACCAAGGAAGAACTGTGGAAGCAGCTGTTTGACAACCTGTATATCGATAGGCTCCGGCATGTCAAGTACCTGTGGCATGACAGCAGCATCGAGGAATGACGCATCCTTCTGACAAGCCTTTACCAGAAGTGCAAATTGTGCAAGCTGTTTGGCGCGAGTGTCGAGGTCAATACCAATGAGGTTATACTTGAAGATACTCTCAATGGCTTCACGACGGCTTGCCATATCCACTATATATAGCTCATACATCAAGTCAAAGAACTCATTGAGGATATGGCCAGAGCCACAAGCCAAGTCACCGAGGCGCAAGTCCTCCAACCGCTCGTATCTAAAGATTGCTTCATCTGGCGTCGGTTCTGACGGCTCGACTAGATACTTCATCTTTTCGCGTATCTCGTCAGCATACGGGTTGTTGTCAAGGAAAATCCGTCCGAGTGTGTTCTGCACCATGTACTTCACAATCCAGTTAGGCGTGAATATCTGCGTGGCAGCCGGTATGTCCTCTGCCTCCGCTTTCTTTCCTGCCTTGAAAGAAGCGAACACATCATCCTTCTTCTCAGAGATGTAGAACTGATATAACCATCCAATCAGTTCAGCGCTCTGGTAGTCCTCTTTTGTGATGAATGATGTGTTGTTCAGCAGGTCGATGAAGCCCCCAGCGGCTATTATGTTCTGTGGCAGCAGCATCATTGTGTAGTCCGTCACGCCCCCAAAGCACTTGTTGATGATGGGGGTGCCATGGCAGAATGCCGTTATCAGGATGGCAAACTGCTCTTGTGTCTTCCGTCCGTCGTCTATAATGGCTCTCAGCTGCTCGCGCTCCGATGCCGTCATCTCCGGGAGCTGTCCCTGTTGCGCCTGTGCAAGAATGACAGGAATATGCGTCGTTTCCGAAGCATATTCCAGTACGGGTGATATAAAGTCATTCTTCGCCATGATGCGTATGGCCATGAGTCGGTTAAACCAGGTGTATGCCGCTTCCTCGTAAACCTCCTGTATGCCTTTCTGTTGCACACGGTTATATAGTGACATCCACCTCTCGTAGAAACCGTCGTCTGCGAAGGCCTCTCCCCGGTACAGGATATACCCCTGTCCTTTGACCGGCTTGTCCTCATCGTCCACGCTCCCGTCCGGCTTGAAACCCAAGGCCTCCAGTCGCATGATGACCCCTTCTTTGAGTATTGTCCGTGCCTCGGCAGCGAACTTTTTCAGCTGCGCTGTATTCATAATTCTAATTCATTTTTTTTCAACTAACTCTTTTATCTCCTTAAGCAAGTTCTTATATTGCTTGTTTTGCTTCTCCAAAATATAATTGGAGAACTTGAAATCTTTTATTTCATTCTGCAATTCAAGAATCTTTTCATCTTTCTCTATTATTTCGGCAAAAAGCTCTATGCTTTTTTTTGATTCACATTTCTTGGCCCTTTGGTAGATAGACCACAATTTGCCCATGCTGTCTTCCCATGGTGGACTACATGAGAACAAAGTAACGTTCTCAAACATGAGACTCATGACTTGATTTGAATAGGCTCCTAAAGGACTTATATCAATTTTGAAGCCATTGCCTAAATTATTACCCAACACACATCCTTCATCATTAATGAACGTAGCGCTGTACCACTTGTACCAGTTCGAAATAGCGAGTTCTTGTTTTGTGTGAATCAAAAGACACTTCTCAGCATCATTGAGAATATGCGATGTATATGAGCATTCCGTTTCTCCGTATCGGTCTATACTCACATAAAGAGTTGACACATAATTGCTATATTCGGTATTAGCAGATTTCTTGTACTCTTCTACACAATATTTTGCCAGTTCTTTTATATTAACATAATTCATAGAGTCATTTCTTTAGGTTTACACTACTTCACCATGATAGAATCGCCATTGTCAATATACTTCATTAGCTGCTTACGCATGACATCAAGGTATTCTTCTACATCCTCAGCTGTCTTTATTGGCTTTGTAGACCTTGTATCCACCGAGATGATTTTGGTCATCGGCTTTGGCGGAACAGGTCCAACACCTGGGGGCGTCGGCTTTGGCACTAAGGAGTTGATAAGGTTAACCTGAGCCACATAGTAAGGCTGTGTGTCAAGGTTCTTTATCAGCACCAGTATGCTGTTCGGAGCCATTGCTATTTCTTTGGCCTTCTTGTCGATGACATAGCCGACAGGTTTCACCTCTGCTGCTATTTTCTCCAGCAGTTCGAATGTCTCGTCGTACTTTTGTCCTATCTCCTTCTTCAGAGCAATCACCCTATCCTTGATACTATGGTTCACTTCGTCGTACAACCTCTTATAAGCCCTCATGTTATCTATGGGCCACTCGTCGGTAGTGATGTCCTTCAAAGACTTCACCGACGGTTGCGTCTCCGCTGGCAGTTCCATGAAGTCATACTGGCTCTTCTGCACGAAGTCCACGAACTCCCGATATTTCGGCAGTGCATCCTTGTGGAACTGCAGTATCTGCTTCCACTTGTCCATGAGACCCTTTGCCGTCTCTTTCTCCTCCACCACCTTCTTGAAGAAAGCTGCGTTGTCGCGTATCTCCTTCCACTCTGCCACGATGGCCATTGCTTCCTTGAGCGGTTTCGAGAAGGGATATTGGGCGATGTCGCCGAACACATTCGTCATGTTCGTGTACAGTGCCTCCAATTTCTGCTGGCACTGCTTTGCCAGTTCTATGGTGTCAAGGCCAGACAGCACATCCGTCGTGTTGAACACATATTTCCATGACTTGATGAAGTCATCAACCTCCTGTTGCGGTATGGCGCTTGCCTCCCGTATCGAGAAGCTGGTACGGTCAGAGAGGATGTTGTTTGCTATCAGCTTACGGTCTACCGTTTGTCCATTGTATGCGAACTCTCTCTTGTGTCTTCTTGCCAGCTCGTTACAGAAGTGTATCGTTGCCGGCTCGCTCCATCCGTAAGGCGCTTTCTGGAAGTATGACATCACATCCACTAAGGGCACGTCGCGGTACTGGCGTTTCAGGTAAGCCTCCAGCTGTTGCTCTGCCTCTGACATCGGCTTGATGTCATATTCACCCGGCTCAATGTTCCGAAGGATTTTCTGGCGCAGTGCATCGGTCGTTGTCGGTGCTTCGTCGGCACAGTACGCATATGTATATACCCGTTCCAGGTGTTTCGCCATTGCCGTCTTGTACCTGTTCTCTCCCTTCGTCAGCACATCGTCAATGGTAAACTGTCCGGACAGCAGCGTACACTCGTCGAACATCTTGAAAAACTGCTGCTCGATGCGTTTCTTGAAGAGGTCGGCGGCGCGGCGTCGGAACTCCTCCATTGTCTTTTTCCTCGTCTCTGTCGTGGCGTTGCTGTCGCGTAGGAACTTCTGTACCTTGCAGTATTCAAAGAGGTCATCGCGCAGGTTACGGTTCTCGCTGTACTGGTCTGCCATGAAGAAGCACAGCCTGTTGTCCGGATTGTTAAGCGCATACTGTGCAGCCGTCTTTCCGTCAGATTGGATGACAAACTCTATCTGCACGTCGGCGTTGTTTGTGAGGAAGTTCTTTCCCATGACGGTGCCTCCCACCGACAACCGAGCCGTGTGGAATGTCTCGCGGTTGGCGGGGCTGGTGTAGCTTGTGAAGATGTCACGCAGCTGCTCTGCCAGCGTGTTGCTGTCCACGGGAATCCCTTCTATCTGCCGCGCCACCTCCGATTCATCCTCCGTGTAGAACGCCCACACCTCTGCCGTGCTGTGGCTCTCTTCTTCCGTGAGAATACGGATGACCTTTTTCAGTCTGAGGTATTCGAGCACTTTCTGTACGTCGTTCTTCAGCGTCACCTTCTGTGCATCCACATCTTTCATCAGTAGTGTCGTGATGTTATCCACCGTTGCCGGGAACACCAGCTTATCCACGTCGTTCAGGTTACATATCATAAACAGGACGTCCACGACACGGTGACCGAACTGCGGATCACGCGGGTATGAGGCGATGATGGCGTTGGCGTTGCTGATGGCCCGTTGGCCGGAAGCCATCAAGGAGTTACGGAATGACGCATTATAGAAGGCGTCAAAGGGAATGAACTCACCGATGTTGTCATCTTTGTGGTCTTTCGCCGTGGCGTGTGTCACCTTTATCACCGACCGCTCGTTTCCTTTCACCTCCTTCTCCACATAGCCACGGTCACGGAAGGCCTGGAACACCTGCTTGATCAGTCGGAACTGGTATGGCACAAACGGGTAGAAGTCCACGAACTTCTCCTGTGATGAGAAAGCGTCGTAGCCCGTTGGCAGCTGGAACTGCGTATCGATGGCATTCCGTTTCTCGCTGTATAGCTTGTTCAGCGTCGTCATGCCCGTTCCGTTCTTCTCCAGAATACGCTTCTGTGTGATGAACTCCGGCTGTGTCCCTTCGAGAGACACCTTCACCTCGAAACGTCCCATGATCTTGCCGTAGTCCTCTGTTGTGCTGGCGATGTTACATGCAGATAGAATCTCCTTGAGGTCCTGCTGTGCCGTACATCCCACCCACACCTTATCGTCACATGTCTCGTGCAAGAGCGTCACTATCTCCTGAAGCTGCAGGAGCAGTCCCTTGTTGTCGTTGATGAACTGGGATACCTCGTCGGCGAGGAACAGCAGCCGGTAGTCACGCTGTTGCTTTGAAATGTACTCTTTCAGCTCCTGGCAGAATGTCTGTACGCTCACCACCATCTTTCCTGACTTGATGACATCGCGCACCACATCCGTTGAGAGGTCTGGCAGCAGCTCCTTTCCGATGGCGAGGATGTTGTCGAGTCGTGACACCGCGAGGCTTGAAGCCTGTGTGTGCCAGTCTGCCTTATTTGCCTTCACGCGGTCGATGAACTCCTGGAATTTCCCTGCGTCGTCCAGCACCTTCTCGAAGTGCTGTGCCAGTGCGATGTTGAAGCTGTTATATCCCCGGAACGCATTGAACTGGTTCCAGAACGACTCCACGAATGTCGTGGCATATTCGCCTCGCACGTTATGTACCGAGCCGATGTTGAACATGATGACGTCCACCTTTGCCGTCGTGCTCAGCCATCGCACGATGTCGTTCACGTCACCCTCCGTATAGTTGAATTTCGTCTGCGGGTCAGCGTCTCTCTCCTTAGCCGCCTCTTTCAGACGCTTCAGTGCCTTCTCCTGGTTTTCCTTATGGCTACCGTCGAGGCAGTAGCCGAGGTATTTCAGGAAGTGCGACTTTCCCGAACCGAAATAGCCGTTTATCCAGATGCCGTCGTGCGAGTAGTCACGGTCTTTCACATGAATCAGTATCTCGCACAGTCCGTTCAGTATCTCATCCGTAAAGACATACTCGTCTATTTCTGTCTCTATTGTCTTAGGGTTGAAATCCGTTGCCGACACAGCGGGGTTCACTGTGCGGTCGATAGGTCTCTCGTAAATATCTTTCAGTATCATATTGGTAATGTTTTTAGTCGTTAGCTATTCATTATTATCGTTGAGCAGTATTGTCGCCCTGTATGTGTTCTGGTCATAGAGGCGGTTAAAGAGGCTGAATGAGTTGCCGTCTTTCTTCCCTGGGTAGAACACGATAATCTTATACTTGTTACTCAGGTTAAACCTTTCGTAGTTCACGAGGAGCGTGCTTGTGCGCATGTATGGGAACATCTTCCCCATGCCATAGAAGATAATGAACGGCCTGTTCATCTCATCGTCCTTGTCTTTCTCCTTATGAGCCATGATCTTTGCGTGTATGTGCTCCAGGAACTCCTGGCTGTTCGCCTGTTCCGTCAGCATCTGCTTGGCTCCTTCAGAATCCTGACTGTCTGTGTTCAGCACCTCTTCGAGGAATGTGTTTCCCCAGATCTCATTCTCTTTGAGGAACTGTATGAACTCGTCGTAAATGTCGAGTGCCAGCAGGTCGATGAAGTTCGTCGGCCTCTCCAGCGAGTCCTTCATCTCCCTTATCTTCCGTTGTATCTCATACTCCTTCTCCGGCTCATAGAGGAACACAAAGAAGTTGTAGAACAGGTCACCGTTCTCTGTGTCCTGAAAGCTCGGGTCGGACAGTTTCTTGAAAAGCTCATCTACAGTCATGGCTCATGTGGAATTTTGATTTGACTAAACGGACAGGGAGGTGGTAGCCCAAGAACATCTTCTGGATGTCCACCACATACTTGCCGGTATTACCGAGAAAGTTGATATATATGGCACTGTTCAGGTTCTCCTCCGTGGTGCTTCTCAGCCAAAACACCGGATAGCCGCCATTCTGCTTGTCGTTTGACCCGAAGTCCCTATATCCGGCACCTCTTAGTGTCAGCACGTTGCCGTTGAGACCCACGATTCTGGTACACTCATACCCTTGTGGCCCGGAGACCTGCTGTATGTTGCAGTTCGTTATCAGCTCATACCATTGGTCCTCCGTCGGTATGTCCAGCTTCTTTGCATCCACATACGGCAGATAGGTCGTCTCGCCCTCATGCTGTAGAAAATCCCTTGACCATAATGTGCCGCTGGGCAGTCCCAGGTCAATGAATTTCTCATCTGGCGTTTCCTTTGCACATGGCAGGCTATCCTGACAGTCACTGTAACCTTCACGATAGGCATCGGCATAGACCTTTGCCATTGCCTCCGTGATTATCTCTTTCATGTGCTCTGCCAGATATTTGGCAGCTTTTCCTTCCAAAGTATCCATAAGATTAGTTTCTATTTTAGAGTTTCTTTTATTCTCTGTATCTCGAATATTTCGAGGAAGCACGCCTGTAGGAACCACTCGTCGCCCATCTCTATGAAGAT
>JAEEGL015316207.1_pt1 | contig 16101 bp, 12 predicted proteins | sample 9134231 | NCBI WGS metagenome assembly JAEEGL01 (sample SAMN16246548, study PRJNA631951) | gut metagenome | biome: gut microbiome; feature: rumen; material: fiber-attached | host: Bos | place: Iran: Karaj | collected 2018-10
CAGCGATGCCGTGAACGGCGATCTCAGCGGGCTCGTTGAGAGATTCCGTGCAACCGTGAATGCCGCAAAGCATTATAAGAGCTTCTCGGGGCTCTCGGACGGCATGGACGGCGAAGTGAAGTTTATCTATAAGACTGCGGGCGTCGGCTCTGAGAGCTGATCCGCAGCATAGCGAAAGACCCGGCAGTATCGCGCTGCCGGGTCTTTTTGTATCTCTTTCAGGGCAAAAAAAATGCGGCATCCGGAATCGGAACCGCAGAAGTGGGGGGGATTGCATCCGGAAAGAGGCATCGCAAAAACCGGATGCAAACAGGATGTTGCCATCCTGTGGAATGATTATATATTACCACAGATCAGGATAGTTTACAATATCAAAAGTGCATATAAAGTGTAAAAAATGAATCTCAGAAAAATTCATGCTGCCTATTCTTTGCCTTGACTTTAGCGGAATAATGTGATAGAATGGTAATATACGCAAATTTTCTGCGATTTTGGCAAAAATGTGAGGTGCAAAACATGACAAAAGAACGACTTGCAGCAGGAATGCTTGCTGCGGCGGCTGCGCTGATGCTTCTGCCGGGTGCATTGCCGGTCTCTGCGGAGACACAGACATTCACTGTGGGTTTCGACGCAGAATTTCCGCCCTACGGCTATAAGACGGAGGACGGCGAGTATGTCGGCTTCGACCTTTCTCTTGCGGAGGAGGTCTGCAAGCGGCGCGGCTGGGAGCTGAAAAAGCAGCCCATCGACTGGGATTCCAAGGACATGGAGCTCAGCACCGGCGCGATCGACTGCATCTGGAACGGCTTTACGATCAACGGCAGAGAGAATGATTACACATGGTCTGTGCCGTATGTCGATAACTCTCAGGTGGTGGTCGTGCGGGCGGATTCCGGAATCTCAGCGCTCAGCGACCTCTCCGGCAAAATTGTTGCGGTGCAGGCGGACAGCTCTGCGCTGGCGGCGTTCACCGGCGAGGATGCAGAGCAGGAGAACATTGACCTTGCGGCGTCCTTCAAGGATCTTCAGCAGGTCGGCGATTACAACAGCGCGTTTCTGAATCTCCAGAGCGGTGCTGTCGATGCGATCTGCATGGACATCGGTGTTGCAAACTATGAGATTGCTTCGCGCGGGGATACATTTCATATGCTTTCGGAGCATGTTTCCTCCGAGGAATACGGCATCGGTTTCCTGAAAGGCAACACAGAGCTGCGCGATCAGGTGCAGGAGACGCTCTATGAGATGCTCTCCGACGGCACCTTCGGGAAGATTGCAAAGGACTGGGAGCTTGAGGACAGTGTCTGTCTGAAAGCGCCTGCTGCGGAGAACGGTTCCGATGACCGAAAGACATTTACGGTCGGTTTTGATGCGGAATTCCCGCCCTACGGCTATAAGAATGAAGCGGGCGAATATGTCGGCTTTGACCTTTCCCTTGCGGAGGAGGTTTGCAAGCGGCGCGGCTGGGAGCTGAAAAAGCAGCCCATCGACTGGAATTCCAAGGATATGGAGCTCAGCACCGGCGCGATCGACTGCATCTGGAACGGCTTTACGATCAACGGCAGAGAGGATGATTACACCTGGTCTGTGCCGTATGTGGATAACTCTCAGGTCGTTGTGGTCATGGCGGATTCCGGCATTTCGGCGCTCTCTGATCTGGCGGACAGGATTGTCGTTGTGCAGGCGGACAGCTCCGCGCTGGCTGCATTTACAGGCGAGGATGCCGAACAAAAGAATGTCGTGCTTGCGGATTCCTTCAAGGACCTCCAGCAGGTCGGCGATTACAACACCGCATTCTTGAATCTCCAGAGCGGCGCTGTCGATGCGATCTGCATGGATATCGGCGTTGCAAAATATGAAATGGAAGCCCGCGGCGGAGACTTTGTGATGCTTTCGGAGCGCGTTTCCTCTGAGGCATACGGCATCGGCTTCCTGAAAGGCAATACAGAGCTGCGCGATCAGGTGCAGGGCACGCTGCTCTCCATGCTTGATGACGGCACCTTCGGGAAGATTGCAGAGGAATGGGGGCTCTCTGAGAGTGTCTGCCTTTCGCACGATTCTTCCACGAAGGATGCGGTTGTGCGCGAGAAAACGCCCTTCGGCGAAAAGCTCCTGAGCATCTGCAAGCAGCTCCTTAAGGGCGTCGGCGCATCGCTCGCGATCTTCTTCCTGACGCTGCTCTTCGCGCTGCCGCTGGGTCTGCTGGTCGCGTTCGGCAGAATGTCGAAGTTCAAGCCGCTGAGCTGGCTCGTGAAGCTCTACATCTCCATTGTCCGCGGTACGCCGCTGATGCTGCAATTACTGGTCGTTTTCTTCGGGCCGCACTTTATCTTCGGCCTGTCAACACCTCCGGGATACCGCTTTTATGCCGTGATCATCGGATTCTCGCTCAATTATGCCGCATATTTTGCGGAGATCTACCGCGCAGGCATTCAGGCAGTGCCGGTCGGGCAGCATGAGGCATGCGAAATCCTCGGCTACACTAAGGCGCAGACCTTCTGCCGGATCGTTTTCCCGCAGATGGTGAAAAACATCATCCCGCCTGTGACGAATGAGGTCATCACGCTGGTCAAGGATACGTCGCTCGCATTTGCAATTTCCTATACAGAAATGTTCACGCTGGCAAAGCAGGTCGCAGCTGCTGAGACGACAATCCTGCCGCTTTTTGTTGCGGGTCTGTTCTACTATGTCTTCAACTTCGTCGTGGCGTTCGTGATGGAGCGCATCGAGAAGAAAATGAATTACTTCAGATAAGGAGGGGTCAACCGTGAATCTGCTTGAAGTGAAAAATGTCAAAAAGAGCTTCGGCGAGCTCGAGGTGCTGAAGGATATCAGCATGTCTGTCGGGGAGGGCGAGGTCGTCTCGATCCTCGGACCCTCCGGATCCGGAAAATCTACATTTCTGCGCTGCATTTCGATGCTGGAAACCATCGACGGCGGCACGATGACTTACTGCGGCAAGCAGGCAGTCACCGAGCAGGACGGCAAGCCCTGCTATGTGGCGAAGGATGAGCTCAGAGAGATCAAGCACACCTTCGGGCTTGTGTTCCAGAATTTCAATCTCTTCCCGCATTATTCCGTGATGAAGAATCTTACGGATGCGCCGATCCATGTGCTGAAGCGCGACAAGGCAGAGGTCGAGCAGGAAGCAAAGCAGCTCCTTCAGAAAATGGGGCTTGCCGATAAGGGCGATTATTACCCCTATCAGCTTTCGGGCGGTCAGCAGCAGCGTGTCGCGATCGCGCGGGCACTGGCAATGAAGCCGCGCATGCTCTTCTTCGATGAGCCGACCTCGGCGCTTGACCCCGAGCTCACGGCAGAGATCCTCAAGGTCTTGAAGGAGCTTGCCGCAGAGAAGATGACCATGGTCATCGTCACGCATGAGATCGACTTTGCACGCAGCGTCTCCGGGCATGTGGTCTTCATGGACGGCGGCGTGATCGTCGAGCAGGGTGCCCCGGAGGATGTCATTGACCATCCCTCGAATGACCGCACCCGCGCCTTCCTCAAAAAGCTGGAGCAGTAATGTGAAACAGAACGCCTGTGTCTTCGCGGCACAGGCGTTTTCTCTTGCTATTTTTATGTAAATATGCTATACTGAAAAAAATATTGTCAAAAGGGTGTAAATTTTTTCGATTTTTGTCGTCTTTATATATGAAGGCAAAGCACGGAGGGCGGTGATTGCCATTACAGACAAAGGAATTCTTTTGTTATTGCAGCGCAGAGAGGAGCAGGCGCTCAGAGAGACTGAACAGCAGTACGGAGCGCTCTGCCGGTCAGCTGCGCTCGATATTCTGGGAAATGCACAGGACGCAGAGGAATGCCTGAACGATGCGCTCCTGACCGTCTGGAATTCGATCCCGCCCGCAGAGCCTGAGAATTACCCCGCATTCCTGCTGAAAATTGTCCGCAATGCCGCGCTTGACAGGCTGAGAAGCCGTCAGAGAGGGAAGCGCGGCGGCGGGCAGCAGGATGCGCCGCTCGAGGAGCTCGCCGGGATGCTCTCCGGCAGCGAAGATGTCGAGCAGCAGGTCGAACGGCGGGAGATGCTGGAGGCAGTCACACGCTTTCTGGAGACACTGCCCAAGAAGCAGCGCGACCTTTTTCTCCGCCGCTACTGGCGTTTCTCCTCTGCTGCCGACCTTGCCCGCGATTTTGACATGACGGAGAACCATGTGCAGGTGATGCTCTCGCGCATCCGCAGCCGTCTCCGCAAAGCACTCAGAAAGGAGGGCTTACTGTGAATCCGAATGATTTTGCCGACCTTCTGAACGATCTGCCGGATGAGATGATTGTCTCTGCGAATACAGCGACCTACAAGCGTCGTCCGATCAGGATTTATATTCCGGCGGCTGCTGCCTGCGCGGCTGTCCTGCTCGCGGCAGTGCTCTATCCGAAGCTGCACATGCAGAGCCCGGAGCGCCTTGACAGCACGCCCGAAGCTGTCATGACCGAAATCACATCGCAGACCGAGCTGACGGAGCCCGCCCTCACCGTCACGCAGACTGTGACAACAGCGACAGCGGCATCGCGCACCGAACAGACGGAGACAGCGCAGAGCACGGTGACAGCGGCAGGCAGCACGACCGCGCTGCACACGACCGCTTTTACCACGGCGCGCACCGTAACCACCCGGCAGACAACAGCGACCGTGACTGCGGCGTCTGCTGCCGTCACCTCGCACAGCGAAACGGTCACGGCCGCTGCGGTGACAACTGTCTCTGAAGCGCAGAAGACAGCCCTCTCTACAACTGAGGCGACAACCGGAACGATAGAGCTTACCGATTTTCCGGAGGGACCTGTGGAGCCTGTGACAGTTGTATGGGAGACAGCAGCAACTGACAGCGGGGAGTTTTTCCACAATGAGGAAGAAAACTGCGGAATCGGTGCAGAGACGACAACTGACACTGCGGAGAGTATTGAATCGGAGGAAACCACCACAACGACTGAAACCACAACAACGGTCACTGCAACAGAAACGGAGGGATCATTATGAAAAAGCGTTTGAGACTTGCTGCTGCGCTGTCAGGTGCAGCGATGATTTGCGGTACAATGGCTGTCAATCAGGTATCTGCTGAAATCTGGACAATGGTCGGCTCAGAAACTGAGGAAAAGGATATGAAGCTGCTGGATGACAAAGGGTTATTTAATCTGAGCGGCGAGGACAGTCATTATCAGGTCTATATGCAGTACTGCACGGATTATCATGATGATGAAGTGACTGATCCTGAAACCGGCGAAATCAAAATCGAACGGATTTACAATGACAGCTGCCGCGTGAATGTCATTACACCGATCATGGATTCGATCTGGTTCGTGCTTCGTTCGGATCTGCCCGACGCCGAACAGAAGATGCTTGAAATTCTGGATCAATATTATCCTGAGATCAGCGAAACCTTCACACAACGGGTGCCGAATGAAAATGCAAGTATTTCGCCGATGTTTTACATTTTGAATGACGGAAGCAGCACGGGACCGTATATGTATGAGCTTCGTGATCTGACCGGCAGCGCCGGTTCTGCGGAACGGTCTGACAGTATACTGCATGACCTTGCAGATGCCGGTTTGATTTCGGAATTTTATACATGGGGACAAGGGGCATATTTTCAGCAATACTTTGGATGGTTAAGCTATGCTGAGGATGGCTTTGACAAAGAAAAGGTCGAAGGCTGGCTTGCAGTCCATGCGCCAAACTGTTCGCTCAAAGAAAACCATTATGAAAACGATCAGCTGAAATGGCGCGATTATCAGATTATTCCTGATGAAAGCCTGTCCTTTGAAGCGCAGTTTGCACTTGTCGCTGAAATATATGAAGCAACGGGTATCCGTCCGGCAATCTACAGCTTTGATGATGTTCAGCAGACATTTGCGAAGAACTCCCTCCTGCAAAAGGGCGATGTCAACCTGGACTGCGAGATCGGGCTCAGCGATGCCGTTCTGCTGGCGAAAGCGGCTGCGGGCGCGGGGAACGGTCTTACGGCAGCCGGAAGGCAGAACGCGGAGCTGGACGGCGCAGAGGGCATTTCCGCCGGCGACCTGACCGCGCTGCTTCGCTATCTTGCAGGCGCTTCCGATACCCTGTGACAAACGCATACAACGACCGAAACCACCACAACAGTCACTGCAACAGAAACGGAGGGATTATCATGAAGACACGCAGAAAACTCATTGCGGCGGCGGTATCGGCTGCGATGATGCTGACCGCTGTGCAGGCGCTCCCGGCAGCGGCAGCACGGCAAAATCTCGGCGAGTATCTGCTCATCGGCGAATACGGGAACGATCTGCTTTATTGCAGCGAAGCAGGGGAGGCGCGCTATTTTGAATACGGCAGCCGCTCCGGCGTGGAATTCAGGCTGTTTCTGCCGGGCGCAGACGGCGATGCGCTGACTGCGGAACTGACGGAGCGTCTCTCGTGCTTTACAGAGGCGGGGCTCACATGTCAGCTTCAGCCGACGGGCGGATGGAACATTTCAGAGGTATTTGACAGCAGCAAGGAGCCGTTCAGCTTCTTTCTCTGCGATCCGACGCAGAGCACGGATTTTTACCGTGCATGCAGCGTGTTTTTCGCAGGACTGCGCGAGAAATACGGCGATGCACTGACGCGGTTCGTCTATTTCCCCGAGTTCGGCAATGCCAATGATGCGTGGATCGTGGGCTTTGCACCCTTTGATGATCCCGATCTGGAGGCGCAGGTCATACCGTATGTCAGGGATGCGGGGTACAGCATTGAACTGTGCGAGGTGGAATATCCGTTCGGCGAGCAGTATATTATCACGACCGCAGACGGGTCTCCTGTGCCCGGCAGCTTCTATGCTGAGCTCCACAGGGAATTCGGCATCTCGCCTGCTGCGCGGCACAATGAGGTTGCAGGGCACGGCGGCGTCTCGGAGGATTTCCTTGCCTCCCGCGCAGATTTTGACGCGGTCACGGAGGCGGAGATTCTGGCTGCAATCGAAAAATATAAGGTCGAGGACGGCACGCTCTCCATTCAGCTTTCCTTTGATTCGCTTAGTACGCTCTCTGCCCGCACGGGTATTCCGTATGATGATTCGATCGAAAACTATGTGCGGCGGCCGCTTTCCGGCATGATCGCAGAGGGCTTGCGGCTCGGCAGCTTTGTGACACTCCCCGAAAGCCGGGATCTGATCCGTTTCCTCACCGTGATTGACAGAAAGAAATCAGAGGAGGGCTGGGAGACTGCGCTCCGGCTGAGCGGGAATGATGCAGCGGAAATGACCGCAGAAGAAATCGGTCGGATCCTCGCGTATCTTGACAAATATGCAGGCGTGCCGTTTACTGTGCTGATAAACGGAAAGGTCGAAGCGATGTTCCCGCCGGATCCGGCATCCGTGCCGTGGTACTGGGGCACCGCGCCGAACAGCACATTCAGCGGGATGCATCAGCTTGATGACAAGGGCATGCTGCAATGGGTCGCCGGAGAGAACAGCGATTATCAGGTTTATACTTTTCACATTGTGAATGATAGTATTCAGGACACAAAGTATCTGAACACCGGCGAAGAGTATACGGTGCGGGAGCATTTTGAGCACGATCCGCTCTATGTCGTGATTCCGCAGAAGAACATGCTGCGGTTTGTGCTGCGAAGCGACAGAGACCTTGAGGAAGCCGCTGCGCTTGCAGCGGAGATCGTGCGGAAGTATTACCCGCAGGTGCAGATGATTGCAGACGATCTCGCCTATGAGCTTTATAATATCGGGAATCCCGATCCGGAAACCGCAGATGCTCTTATGCATGATCTTGCGAAAGCGGGTCTGATCGAAGGATTCTACGGCTTCGGACAGGTCGCTCGGTATCAGGAGGTCTGGGGAGCGGATGCTGCGTACAGCACAGAACTTGGCCTCTCACCCGATCCGACAGCATGGGATGAAAAATGGCATGCTGTGTCTGACTGGCTTGATGAGAATGCACCGGGCTATACGCTCGTCTGCACACAGCTGGAGACATGGAATGACTCTGAATACTATTACTTTCATGTAGATGCGCCAGAAAAAGCAAGCCGGGCAGAATCGTTCAGCATAGCGGCATCGCTCTATGAGCAGTTCTCGCTGCGCACAGAATATGTTTGCCCGGCTAATGCGAATCCACCGCTTTACGGGCAGAACGCGCTTCTGCAAAAGGGCGATGTCAACCTGGACTGCGAGATCGGGCTCAGCGATGCCGTTCTGCTGGCGAAAGCGGCTGCGGGCGCAGGGAACGGTCTTACGGCAGCCGGAAGGCAGAACGCGGAGCTGGACGGCGCAGAGGGGATTTCCACCGGCGACCTGACCGCGCTGCTTCGCTATCTTGCGGGCGCTTCCGATACCCTGTGACAAACGCATACAACGACCGCTCCGGGAAAATGCTCCCGGGGCGGTTTTCTGTATCGAAAAAATACGGTTTTTCATGCGATTTCAGGGCTTGACATTTTCGTCGCAATGTGGTATAATGATTTCGTTGCAAAAACAACTGTACGTCTGGGACGGATGAACGGAGGCGATGTCATATGTCTGAGCAGGGAAAAAACTGGGTCGTCGTGGATGCGGCGGTGCTCCCGGAGGTCATCACAAAGACACTGACCGTGAAGCGCATGCTGGCAAACCGCGAGGAACGCAGCTCGTCTGCTGCCTGCCGTGCAGCGGGAATCTCCCGCAGCGCGTTCTATAAATACCGCGATTCGGTGTTCCTCTATGAGGAACAGATGCAGGCGCGGATCTTTACCGTTTACCTGCTGCTGCATGACGAAGCCGGCGTGCTCTCCGGCGTGCTGCACGAGCTCTCGGATGCGGGAGCCAATGTGCTGACGCTGAATCAGAGCATCCCGGTGGACGGCGCCGCGACCGTCACTGTGACATTCCGCTTGCAGGAGGCTGCGGGAATCTCCGCGCTCTGCACGGCGCTCTCGGAACGCAAGGGCGTTGTGGAAGTCCGGCTCCTGTCCGGTACATAACAGAATATACAGAAAGGAAGCTCCGCACTCCCTGCGGAGGAAAAACTCATGAAGAAATTTGCTGTTCTGGGCTTTGGCACGGTCGGTTCCGGCGTGGTCGAGCTCTTCTACAAAAACCAAAACAAAATTGAGCAGAAGGCAGGCGGGCCGCTTGAGCTCGCATATATCCTTGACCTGCGCGACTTCCCGGGCTCTCCCTATGCGGACAAGTTCACGAAGGAGCTTGACACGATCCTCGCTGACCCGGATGTTGCGGTCGTCGCGGAGTGCATGGGCGGTGTTGAGCCGGCATACAGCTACCTGATGCAGTGCCTGGAGCGCGGCATCAGCGTGGTCACCTCCAACAAGGAGCTGGTTGCGCAGAAGGGTGCAGAGATGCTGGCGGCTGCAAAGTCGCATTCCTGCAACTGCTTTTTTGAGGCAAGCGTCGGCGGCGCGATCCCGATTATCCGCCCGCTGCACCGCTGCCTTGCCGCCAATGATATTACCGAGATCTACGGCATTCTGAACGGCACGACCAATTTCATCCTCGACAAAATGCTGTCGGATGACATGTCCTTTGCCGATGCGCTCTCGATGGCGCAGGAGCTTGGCTATGCTGAGCGTGAGCCGAGCGCCGATGTGGACGGTCACGATGCCTGCCGCAAGATCTGCATTCTGTCGTCGCTGGTCTTCGGAAAGCATGTGTATCCGGCTTCTGTGCACACAGAGGGCATCCGTGAGATCTCGCTTGAGGACGCTGCGGCTGCCGATGCACTGGACGGCGCAGTCAAGCTGATCGCATCCGTGCGCAGACTGGATGACGGCAAAATCCTTCCGCTCGTCATGCCGATGTTTGTGCCGCACGAGAATCTGCTCTCCCGCGTGGACGGCGTCTTCAACTGCGTTGAGGTCGTCGGCGATGCAATCGACCGTGCGTATTTCACCGGCAGAGGCGCGGGCAAGTTCCCGACTGCCAGCGCGGTCATGGGCGATGTGATCGAGGCAGTGAAGCATCATAAGACAGTGTTCTCGCAAGATTGGGAAGCTGCCGAAAATCAGGATTTCATCGCCGGTGCAGATGCACTCTGCGCGGGGCTGTTCATCCGCTTCAGCGCACTGCATGATGCTGATAAGCTGAGCGAGACGATGCAGAATATTCTCGCGAAGATGGGGCACGCAGACGAGTCTGTGCTCGCTGTGGATAATGCCTGCCTGATTCAGACGGTGCTCACCTCTGCGGAGCGCAGCGCGCTGCTGAAGGCGGCAGAAGCAGCCGGATATGCCGCTGCACATTCCATCCCCGCAATGCCCGCATAACTATGAGAAAACACGATGCCCCCGGTACAATTACAGTACCGGGGGCATTTTATGCTCGGATTTTGTGCTTAACCAGCACGCAGCTTGAAGGTCTTGTAAGCGAATTTGTAGACCAGCACGCATGCGACAACAGAGTAGATTACGCAGAACGCGATGCAGGTGATGCCGAATGCGAGCGTCGGGAGCTGCAAACGCATCATGAAATAGCAGACTGCATAGGTTGCGCCTGTGATGAAGCCGTAGAGACCGTTTTTCATCTCACTGCCGGCCGTGTAGGGCTGGAGCAGATAGTAGAGCATAAGATAATGCACGGAGAAAAACATGCTCAGGGCGATCGGCGAGAGCAGCACAACCGCATAATTGATCGGATTGTCTGTGCCGCCGGTGATGGCAAGCAGCACTGCCAGACCGATGCCGAGTACCGCAGCGGGCACGGAATTGATCTTCATGATCTCACGGAGCCGGATGCGGAACAGGGCAAGAATGGATTTCGGCTTTTTGAAGAAGGGATAGGTCAGCAGGCTGTGGTCACAGTTCATGAAAAGCGCCTGTGTGAAGGATGTGCCGCGGTTGATGCCGTATAGGACGAACGGCAGCACGGGCAGCCCGCGCATGATCCATTCGTTGATATTATCACTGAAAGAAGGAACACGGATTACGAGGATGATGCACAGTGCCGCAACGACCAGTGCAGCGATCGTGATCTTGACCGTGGCGCTCCAGAGAATGCTCTTGTGCCGCTTGATGAACAGCTCATTGAGGTATTCAAAGCCGGAGCGGTTGCTGGTCGCTTTCGCAGCATCCTTCGAAATCTGCTTGCGCATGGCGTTTTTCTGCATGTTCTTGTTTTGCTCGACAACGCTCTGTGTGACCTCGATCAGCCGCACGGTGACATCCTTGTAGCCGCGGTATCGGAGGAGCGGCTTTATGCAGAGCACGCCGAGCGGGATCATCGCAAGCAGAATGCCGGCAGAGACATACATCGGCAGAACGAGCTTGAACATCGGCAGCAGATAGACGCAGCCGAGCATGATCACCAGCGCGGGCAGCGTGAACCAGGTTGCCTTTTTGTCGCTGAATGTGATGCCGACGGTCTCGTTCATCGCAATTTCAAGGCGGGCAAACACGAGCTTTGTGCCTGCAAATGCAAACGGCAGCAGCAGGCAGATCCACCACGGGACATGCACGACCAGCCCGAAGATCAGCGTGAGCGGGAGATAGCCGACTGCGAGCCGCAGAAGGAAATAGAAGAAGGTCGCAAGGGTATAATCCCGCGCATCCATGCGCAGCAGCTTGATCGCGACTTCCGCCTTGTTGTCGCTCATAAAGAAATTCGTGCGGATAATGCCGCCGAAGAGCGTATAGAAGAGAATCATTTGCAGGAGCAGGGCGTTCTTTTCGTTAGCGATTTCGGTCAGCGGGATCAGCGGGAGCATGACAGCGCCGCCGAACGCGAGAAACTTGACGAGGAAGGTCATGATAACCTCCCAGATCAGCACGAGGATATACGCCATCACCTTGAAGCCCTCTGCGGCGTAGAGGTCGCCGGGCAGCAGATGCTTGATCAGCGGGATCTGCCGGATCGCGTAGATGAGCATATTGGTCTTTGTCGTGCAGCGGAGCGAGAAGAGCTGCCGGAATGTACGAAACAGACCGCTGCCCGTTTGTGTCTTGTTATCCATGATGATTCTCCTGTCAGAATGTCTGTGATTCGGAAACATGCTGCGCGTAGATCTTCTTGGTTGTGCCCTCGATCGCCTTCTCGACGAGCGGTGCAAAATCGACCTCAGCCTGGATCTGTTCGACCTCATCCAGGCGCGGCCTCAGCTTCGGGTGACGGGGCGTGAAGACGGTGCAGCAATCCTCATAGGGCAGGATGGATGTCTCAAATGTGTCGATTTTGCGTGCGATTTCGACAATTTCCGTCTTGTCCATGCCGATCAGCGGACGCAGCACCGGCATATGCGCGACGGCATCCGTGCAGGCGAGCGCGCCGATTGTCTGGCTCGCGACCTGCCCAAGACTCTCGCCCGTGATGATCGCAGCACAGGAATCGCGTTCGGAGATGCGCTGTGCAATTTCCATCATCAGGCGGCGCATGAGGATCGTGAAGAATTCCTCGGGGCAGTTCTTCTCAAGCACCTCCTGGATTTCCGTGAACGGCACGACATAGAATGCGATGCTTCCGCACCAGGGCGTCAGCTTTTCGACCAGCGTCTGCACCTTCATCAGTGCGCGCTCAGAGGTGTAAGGCGGGCTGGCGAAATGGATCGCCGAGATGCGCAGACCGCGCTTTGCCATCATGTATGCCGCGACCGGGGAGTCGATGCCGCCCGAGAGCAGCAGCATGGCATTGCCCGCTGTGCCGACTGGCAGACCGCCTGCGCCCTTTTCGCGTGCGGCATGTACGTAGGCATTTGTGTCGCGGATCTCGACGGTGACGGTCACATCCGGCTCGGTCACATTGACCGTCAGATGCGGATAGGCTTCGAGCAGGATGCCGCCGAGCTCTGCACAGATCTGCGGCGACTTCATCGGAAATGCCTTGTCTGCGCGCTTTGCCTCGACCTTGAATGTTTTTGCGGCAGTCAGCGCATCATGCAGATAGGGGACTGCGCGTGCGGAGATGTCGGCAAAATCCTTTTCGCATGTGATCGCACGGGCAAGCGCTGCGATGCCGAAGATCTTTTTGAGACGCGGCATTGCGGCTGCAAGGAGCTCGCCCGCTTCCTCGTCGCTCTCTGTTTCCGGGATGATATAGATGGTGGACTGCGCCTTTGCATAGCTGAATTTTCCGATATGCTTTAAGCGGAATCGGATATTGCGCAGCAGCGCGTCCTCAAAGGTGATGCGGTTGGCACCCTTGAGCGCCATTTCGCCGTATTTTGCAAGAATGATCTCACGCATGATTACTGTTCCTCCAGATATTTGATTGCCCAGTCGAGCTCATAGTCTTCTTTGTCGCGGAAAATGCGCATGGCTGCATCGAAATCGAGCGGGATGCGTTCCTCAACGGGATTGCGGCTGATGCGGTCGGGCTTGGTTTCCACATTCGGTACGCAGTTTTCATCGAGCACCAGACCGACGGGGAAATATACCGTGACAAGACCGTCTGACAGCACACATTTGCCGCCTGTCTCCTGATTGCAGCCGCAGGGATCGGTGATGCCCGCAAGCGTGACATTTGGCAGCTTCGAGAGATAGAGCGCGGTGCCGTCTCCGGCGCTGGCGCACTCATAATTTGTCAGTGCAACGACCTTCAGATCGGCAAATTCGCCTGTGCCGTGAATGCCGTGATCGGAGACACAGGTGTATTGTCCGTTTTTGCGGATGCCGAGCCCCTGCCCGTACCAGTCCTTGTCTGTCAGCAGCTCGCAGAGTGCGCAGCCGATCTCATCAAAGCCGCCCATATTGCAGCGCAGATCGACCACCAGATACTCCATGCCCTGCTGCTTCATGTCGCTGAGCGCCTGCCGGAAGATCTCCTTTGCGCCGGGCATGCTGCCCTTCAGATAATCGAGTATGCCGGAATCGTAGCGGTCGGGATCCTCTGCTGTGAGCCGCAGATAGCCGCATTTGTCGTCGAGCATCTTATAGGAGCCGTTCTGCTCCATCAGTGTTTCATAGCCGCCCTTCGGAAACTGGATAAGAGCAATGATCGCTTCCTGAGCCGATTTCAACTCGCCGAGATCGGAGAGTGTGACCGTCTGCTCCGTGCCGTTCTGATCAAGGAAGGTGACTTCGACGGTATCACCGCCGATTACCGAGAGCTGCGTTGCCGCGATGCGGTCTGCGTTTGCTTTGACGGGGAAACCGTGATCGGGCACATCCTCTGCGGCAGCCTGCAAAACAGGCTTGCCGTTCCATTTTGTGATCACAGTGCCGTCCACGATGCCGAGCGCGTGCACCTCGTCCTTTGTGCAGACAGCGATGACCTCGCCGCTGTCAAGCTGCACCATTGCCATACCGTATTCACGGCGGTCAAACGGAGAGGTATATGTATCACGGTATTGCTTGATCGTTTCTTCGTCAATGGCAGCAGCAACAGAAATATGACCGTCGTGCAGTTCATTGGCGAACATCATCACGGCATCGGCAAATTTCACCGGGTTCTGCTCCTGCTCGGCTTCCTGCACCATCGGCAGATACTTCGCTTCGAGCGCGCTGAAATCGGCTTCCTTCCACTCCTTGAGGATATAGTTGCGGTCCATCCGCTGTGCGAGCGCCTTGAAGGAATCGGTGTAGCTCTTCCGGGATTCGTTCCAGAAGTTCGGTGCAGCGACGATGAAATATGTGAGGCAGACCACGGAGACAAGTCCGGTCAGCACTGCCGCAATGCGGTACCCGATCTTCCGCTTTGCAAGGATGATCAGGATGAGCACCAACGCCGCGGGAATCAGCATCATCATAAAATTGCTGATATAATCAAGCGCGGCAGTGTGCGGCATATAGAAGAAGGCATGTGCGCCGCAGATCAGCAGAGGGAGCAGGCAGAGCAGGCGCCAGCGCGTGAGCTTCTTTGCGTCTTCTCTCCATATGTGATGGAGCACTGCCAGCATGATCAATGCGATCAGAATTGCCCCTGCCCATGCCGCATGCACGGGATCGGAGCCGCTTATCACATGGCGCATGGATCCCCAGAATGTGTTCATTTGATTGTCCTCCTTCATTGTCCTGTCCGGTTGATTTGCTGCCGGATCTCTGCTTCGACTGCGCGCATTTCCAGTTCAAATTCGCGTGCGGAGATGCGCATGGCACCGTTGCCGAGAATGATGAGCTGCTCGAGTGCATCCGAGGTCGCAACGCGCACACGGTTGCCGCGGATGAGCTTCTTCGATACGCGCTCGATATAGGAATCGGCGGTCTCCGCCTCCCTCGTGTAGACAACAGTGATGTTGCCGTGCTGCTCGGTCTCCTCGCCGTGCCCTTTGCATTTGTAGGCATCGAACACCAGAATGACCTCACACTGTTTATAGCCCTGATAGTTCATCAGCAGATGCATGAGCAGTTCCCGTGCATGATCAAGAGAATCTGCCGCAAGTGCTTTCAGGGAATCCCAGGCGAAAATGATGTTGTAGCCGTCGACCAGCAGATATTCTGTTTTCGGCGCATCGGGAACCTTGACATGGCTGCTGTCAAGCGATTCGGCGGTCTTGTTGCGGCGCATTGCCTTGCGCTCATCCCGCGCAATTCTGCCGTAGGTGCGCTCATAGATCGCCATAAGCTCCTCGTCGCTTGCATCGGGCATGGGTCCGCGGCGCACATGCTCTGCGGGCGCTTCGACCGCTTCCTCAAAGTCATAGCGGTGCGGGAGCTCGGCAGGCAGATGCATATACATCGGCACTTCCTGCCAGCCGACCAGAAAGCCTGCACCGTGCGCACAGAAAACCGAATCTGCGCTGTTTTCAAGGTCACTGTCTGCGTCATAGCCGATCTGCGCGATAATCTCCTCCGCGTTGTGGCAGGGTAGATAGCCGCTGACGGACAGCGTCAGACTGCCGCGCCCCTTCGTGTAGCTCAGAACCTCGGCAGCATAGTCGTTCATCGTCGCGACCGGCGCACTGCCGGTGATTACGGCATGTTCGCCGAAGATCTCCGGGGGCTGGAAGCTGCCCGCACGCTGCGTGATGTCAGTCATCGCCCTGCCGACGGCATCCGCGGGGAGCTCCAGTGTGAAGCTGTAATAGGGTTCCAGCAGCACGCTTTCCGCAGAACGCAGCCCCTGCCGCACGGCGCGGTAGGTCGCATGCCGGAAATCGCCGCCCTCGGTATGCTTGATATGCGCTTTTCCGCTCGCCAGCGTGATCTTCATGTCGGTGATCGGAGAGCCTGTCAGCGCGCCGATATGTGTTTTTTCC
>JAEEGL016102795.1_pt1 | contig 16101 bp, 9 predicted proteins | sample 9134231 | NCBI WGS metagenome assembly JAEEGL01 (sample SAMN16246548, study PRJNA631951) | gut metagenome | biome: gut microbiome; feature: rumen; material: fiber-attached | host: Bos | place: Iran: Karaj | collected 2018-10
GCCACACCCCTGACGACCTATCAGCAGCGGTGTTAACGCATTGCCAGTCCACTGCTTATCGCTTTCACGCCACTGCGCCACCCTACCCACGAGCCAGTACCTCAGGTATCTCTCCCAATGCGGCTGTTCCGTAGGCACTCTGGCGGCAAGCGGGCCAATACGGTCTACCCCATCCCACTCAGGCAACTTGTCGAGCCAGGTGTTCACAGGGTCGTACTGCTCAATGCGGGTCGAGTCGATGAAACGGTTCACATCCTGATCCCACGACTTCAGCCCCTGCTCGCGAGCCTCGATGGTCATGTCGTTGCGAACCTCCTCAGTCAACGGCTTAAATGTCTGATCCTCAGAATATTTCATGCGATACTCGGCCACACCCGTCATCAGATTCTTGCGCATGTCGTAGTTGGCTGTCAGGAAAATCTCCGTTCGCATCGTCTGCAGCGTCTCCTGCGGCACACTCTTCAGCGGCTTCATCTTGTGCTTCTTGCGATAGTCCTCCATCAGCGTCACCTCGTAAGTCGTGGCAAAGACGCTCTTCACCAGGTCGGGATCGTTATGGAACAGCGGATGCTCCAGCGTCATACCCTGGGCATGCGAGAGCGGGATGCCCTGTTCCAGCGACTTACGGGCTATCTGCTGCAACAGCTGCATCTGGCGGTCCTCGTCGGGCAGGTCAAAATACCCTCCCAACACCTCGCGCAGTATAAAGACCCAGTTGAAATGATAGGTACGCTTGATGGTTCGGCCTGGCATCAGCAGATCGCTTTCCCATGAAATGGGCATCGGCTCTGGCTGGTCGTGCTTCTCCGCATCAGCCTTGAAAGGTCGTGCTTGTGGATTGAAGTACATCTCAGGATCAGCACTCAGATAAACGGTGCGCTCTAAGATAGGCTCCAGATATTCAATGTCAATACCAAACTGGTTCTGGTAGGCTCTACGTGCGGTATCATAAAGATTCTTGTGAAACTGCCTGATGTCATCTTCCTTAGTTGGCAAATTCTCACTTCCAAACAACTCCCCCCGACATACAATCTTCACACTCATGCCTGAAGCACCAAGGAATGCCATCACCGTCTCATCCATCCTCGCAGCCTGATTTCTGACAGCCACGGCCTCCTCGTACGTTTTCAGTCCGTTCACCTCGACAACAACCAGTCCGTTATATTTCAGTCCCTTCTGCATTTCCTTATAGTTCATGCATTCGGCCGCAAACAGGATACGCGGCAGACCCACCGTGTGCAGCTGATCATCGATGACAATCTGCCCGTCATTCCTCCTCTGCGGCTTCAGAAACTGATAGTTCAGACGCAAATTGAACACTTTACCGTCCTCAGGGTTCTTGCGGATCATCTCAGCCAGTTCTTCCAACTCCAGACGCTTGATGACCTCCTTCTTCCGTGCTATTTTCAATAAACTTATCTTCATATAATATCTATTTATAGTTCTACCTCTACTAATTATTAACAAATCGCCTGCAAAGATACTGATTTTATTTGGTTTTTGCAACTATTTCCATAAATATTTTCATCAATTTTAGTTCTATATTACATCTACAATAATTCTATTTTAATTCTATCGACTATAAAGCCAGCTTCCTCGATGATACTACCTTGCCGCTCTTAGAGCAAAGCCTCTTTAGCAATTTTACTCGTAGCTTATCATTTATTCCCAAGGTGGGAATGTTTTGTTCCCAGGCTGGGAATATTTGATTCCCAAGGTGGAAATATCAGGCAAGCCCCTTGCTCCGTTGTTAACAGCCCGTTCTTAGGCGAACATAGATGGAAGTAGAAATTCAGTAGATGTAATATAGAGGTAATATAGAATATATGTAGATATAGAATTTTATATAAAATACTTATTATATGATAGTTATATCGTTTATATAGAAGCAAATTCAAAAATAATAAAAATGATCTGAAATAATATCATTATCCTAGTAGACAATAATCGTTTTTTTCATTAATTCTTTGTCGTTTCAGAAAACTTTTGTATCTTTGCACACAAAGATAATCACACAGATATGAAAGAAAAGACATTGACATACAAAGATGTTCCTATGGGATACCCATTGTGCTTCAACGATGAATGCACAAGAAATGGGTGTTGCATGCACTATCAGGCCAGGCTGCTGTTGCCTGAAGACCGTCATCACGGACCAGCCATTTATCCAACGGCTTGGAAGGACGGTGAATGCAAATATTTCAGGGAGAAAAGGTTCGTGCAGAAAGCATGGGGCTTCACACATCTCTATGACAATGTTCCACAGCGGGATAAAGCTGAGGCCAGATACTGTGTACGCTCATCCTTTAGTGGTGGCAATGGACCGTACTACCGAGTACATCATGGTGAAAACATGATCTCGCCAGAAAAACAGGATGAGATTTTGAAAATCCTAGCCAAGTTCGGCAGTACTGAGGGAATCCGTTTCGATCACTATGTCGAGGATTGGGACTTCGGTTGAAGTGAAAAGCCATTGTAGTGTGGTGCAAATTCGTTATACGTATAACTTTTGTTTCCCTTGCTGATTAATTAAGTATCATTACTTTAGAGAGCAAGAATATAGAAATTATCAATAACAAGTCACTATTATCCGAATTATGATTGATAAAGAAAAAATGTTTGAAATGTTCCAGGACATGGTTAAAAACGCCAAAGCTCCTGAATGCCCATTGTTCTTTGAAGACGAGAGGTTTGAGGATGCATTCAAAGAACCAGAGACCGATGAGAATGGTTATTCTGAACGTATTCCTGCTATATGGCATGACTATAGTTATAAAGAACAGGCAAATGGAGTTATAATAATAACAAGCGTTTGCGCCATTATTAGCTCAAATCTTTATTCAAGATATATTGATACGGAAGCATTGGTTTGGGATTCCTATGACAACAAACTTCTGCTTTATCTTCCAGACCCTGAAAATCCCAAGATGGCTTTTAAGGGATCTCGTTGGCACTTTGCCAAGAAGTTAAAGAATGAATTCTTGAATCAATCATTAGAAGACATATATTTAGAATTAAGCAAACATTAAATATGGCAAGGAAAGCTATAAAGAAAGAAGAGACTCTGAATCTTGAAGCGATATTGTTCAAGTGCAGAGATATATTGAGACAGGCAAAGAACTCGGGATCGTTCTTTGAGAAGCGCGACATGATGCTAACACTCGTGTTCCTCCGTTTTATGGGCGAGAAATACGAGGATGGTGTGGCGAAGTTGCGCCAGAAGTTGATTGACGAGGGACTTGACCCAGACGATGAGGAAATTATCAAGGCTTTCTTTGATGATGCTACTTTTGCTGATGGTACGTTTGATTTGCCGTTAGAGGCTCGTTGGAGCACCATCATCAATACAGCTGCTCCACAGCTGAATGTGACACTTGATACGGCTCTCCGCAGTATTGGCGAGACAAATCCGCAGTTGAAGGGTTGTTTCGTAGAGGGTACGTTTACCCAGCGTAACCTTGGAGCCAACGATATGAAGAAGATTGTGGATGAAATCAACAAGATCAGTCACAAGGCTTTTGGTGAGGAGAAAGACCTCATTGGTCGCGTCTACGAATACTTCTTAAAGGAGTTTGCCGTCAATGCTACCAAGGAGGAGGGTGAGTTCTATACACCTCACGATGTGGTACAGCTCATCGCTACTGTTATAGAGCCATTCGATGGCACCCTCTATGACCCTTGCTGTGGCTCTGGTGGTATGTTCATACAGAGTACTGAGCTGATCAAAACTAAACAGGGTGACATCAGCATGATTAATGTGTATGGTCAGGAGAAGGAAGCGGCCACCTATCGTCTGGCAAAGATGAACTTAGCGCTTCGTGGTATCAGCCACAACTTGGGCAGCGAAAGTGATTCGACCTTCACCAACGACCTGCACAAAGGATTGTACTTCGACTACATCATGGCAAATCCACCATTCAACCTCAAAGGTTGGTACAATGATAATCTGGCTCATGACCCACGTTGGAGCGACTATGAGACACCTCCTGAAAGCAATGCCAACTATGCATGGATTTTGCACATGCTTTCTCACTTGAAACCCCTGACTGGTGTGGCTGGATTCCTGTTGGCCAATGGTGCATTGGGCGATACGGACTCATTGGAAATCCGTAAGAAGCTGATAGAGAACGACAAGGTGGAAGCCATCATCATTCTGCCAAGAGAACTTTTCATTACCACAGACATCAGTGTCACCTTCTGGATTCTGAATCAGAACAAGAAGGGAGGCAAGTATCATGGACGTATGTTGCGAAACCGTGAGCATGAAATCCTGTTTATGGACTTGCGTCAGTGGACAGAAAATCCCGTGAAGGGGGAACAGAAGAAAAAGGTTCAGCTCATTACTGAGCAGATTCAGCGCGTAGCGGACATTTATCATCAGTGGCAGGCTGAAGGCACTGACGGCAAGAACTTTGCTATGCCAGAGTTGTATAGGAGTGTTGGCCTCGAGGAGATAGAGGAGAACAACTGGACGCTTGTGCCCAGTAAGTATATCGAGTTCGTTGATCACGACTTGGAGATTGACTACCCTAAAGAGATGGCTCGCATTCAGCAGGAAATGAAGGAACTTATGCATCGTGAGAAAGAATCGCAGAAAATGCTTGAAGAGGCGTTTAAAGGTATTGGCTATGGGATTGACTAAATATAAATTGGGAGAATTAATAGAACGTTCTACCGTCAATAATAAGGACCTGAAATATGGCACCGACTTAATAGCTGGTGTCAACAATGATGGTGTCTTTACCTGTCCCAAAGGGAATCCTTTAGATGTGGATTTGAAGCCATATAAGCTGGTGAATAATGGCGCATTTGTGTATAATCCTACTAGAATAGACTTAGGCTCTCTTGCTTATCGTACAGAAGGATTCTGTATAGTATCCCACTTATACATCATCTTTTACCTCAACGAGAAAGGTAAGGAACTCGTCGATCCATATTACTTATACATGTACTTCCATCGTGACGAATTCCGTCGTGAAGTAAGGTTTAGGAATTTTGGCAGTCAACGCCCAGAATTTAGTTTTAGTGATATGGCTGATATTTCCATCACCCTTCCTTCCATCGAACAGCAACGCAAATTCGTAGATGTTTATCTGGCACTCCAAAACAATCTGGCTGCCTATCAAAGCAAAGTGGAAGAGCTGAAACTTGTTTGCGATGGCTACATGGATCAGTTGAAAAAGAAGTGTGGAAAGGTGAAAGTGGGAGGCTTTATTGAGCAATACGATGAGAGAAACACAAAAGGAGAACATGGCGTTGATGCTGTGATGGGTATTTCCACAGAGAAAACTTTCATCGATACAAAAGCGGATATGAATGGGGTTAGCCTCAATTCATATAAAGTGGTCATGAAAGATACCTTCGTTTATGTTCCTGATACCTCTCGTCGAGGAGATAAAATGGCTATTGCTTTGAATCGTAGCGAAAAGCCATTATTGGTGTCGTCAATTTATACAACATTTAGAAGTAAAGATACACAGAAACTTCTGCCCGAATATCTGTTTATGTTTTTTGATCGTCCTGAATTTGACCGCTATGCTCGCTTCAACTCTTGGGGCAGTGCAAGAGAAGTCTTTACGATGGACGATATGAATGATGTTAGGATTCCTATCCCAGATATATCTGTTCAAAAAGAGATTGTCAACATACACAAGTGCTACATTGAGCGTCAGCGTATTGCCGCCAAGCTGAAAGAGCAGTTGAACAATCTCTGTCCGATACTTATCAAAGGTTCTTTAGAAACAAGTAACTAAAATTAAAGCAGTATGGCGAAACCGAAATACATAGCAATGAATGGTCACTTTGTGGAGAGTGACTACGAGAATGCCCTCATCAGTTTTCTTGAAGCGGAAGGCTGGCAGTATATCTTTGGCGAGAGCATTGCAAGGCCCAGCCGAAAGGAAGTGCTGTACATGGATGACTTGCTCCATTACTTGGAGGGTAAGTATCCTGCGCTGGAGGATGATGACGTCCGCAAGATTGCCGACAACATCCGATTGGTGGGTGCTGATACGGATTTTGCTACACTGCATAAGGTGTATAAATGGATGGTGGACGGTATGCAGTTCACCGCCAAAGACGGAACGCCTTATACCATTGAACCTATTGACTTTGAAGAGGTTGAAAACAATACGTTCCGAGTAGTCAACCAGTTCACGGTAGATTATATCAACAACGGCGAGACAAAGAACCGTCGTCCTGATGTATTGCTTTATGTGAACGGCATTCCCGTTTGCATCATAGAGTTGAAGAACCCTGCTGATGCCAATGCTACGATAAATGACGCATGGGAACAAATCAATAAACGCTATTGGCGCGATATTCCTCATTTGTTGCACTACTGCCCGCTGGCCTGTATCAGCGATGGCGTAAAGACTCGTCTGGGTACAGTCCGTACACCGTATGAGCACTTCTATGCTTGGCGCCGTGTGGAAGATGGTGACAAGGTTTCAACTGGAGCCTTCAACGAAGTGATGACGATGGTGAAAGGTGTATATCGTCCTGACCGTTTCCTCGAGATTTTCCGTGACTACATCTATTTCCAAGATGAGGTATATGACAGCGATGAGAAGGAAATCGTTTGTCGCTACCCACAGTTCTTTGCTACTCGTCTGCTGAGAGGAAGCATCATCCAATCTGTTAAGACCAAGAGCGGCAAGGGAGGTACGTATTTTGGCGCCACCGGTTGTGGTAAGACCTACACGATGGCATTTCTGGCTCGTCAGTTGTCGCTGCGCTGTACAGAAGAGATAGGTTCACCAACCATCCTGATGATTGTTGATAGAGATGACCTGCAGAAACAGGGAGCCAAACTGTTTACCAAGAGTGCTGAGTTCCTGAATCTGGGCGAAGTATCTACTGTTCCCACCCGTATGAAACTGCGTGAGGAACTTGGCGCACGTGAAAGTGGCGGCTTCTTCATCTGTACCATCCAGAAATTCTGTGACCGAAAGGATGACCCTATAGGTTTGATTAACTCACGCTCGAACATCATCTGTTTTAGCGACGAGGCACACCGCACACAGATAGAAGGCTCGAAACGCATCAAGTTCAGCGAAGATGCCGACGAGAACATGAAAGCCATGATCTCCAAACCGTACGCCAATGTACTTCGTGAGGCATTACCCAATGCAACGTTTGTGGGCTTTACGGGTACGCCTATCGCTGAGACCTATCAGACCTTTGGTGAAGAAATAGACCGCTATACGATGGATCAGGCTGTGGCTGACGGGCTGACTGTGCCCATCAAGTATCATCCACGTATAGCCAAAGTTTTGCTTAATCAGGAGAAAGCCAAAGAGATTGAGGCATACTATGCGAAATGTGCAGAGGAGGGCTCTACGCCAGAAGATATTGCCAAGAGCAAGAAGGCGATGAGTTCGCTTGAGGTGCTGCTTGGAGAGCCTGAGCGTCTTGACAAGTTGGCCATAGACATTCACGACCACTATACTCAGGCAGTGGCTGGTGACCCTGAGCGCATACAGAAAGCCATGATTGTATGCTCAAACCGCAAGATAGCCTACGACTTACTGCTGCGTTTCAAAGAGCATTATCCAGAATGGTTCGTTGAACAGAAGGTTCCTGAAGACATGGAGGCAACGAAGGAGGAGCTCGCTGAGTTGACGGAGATGCCAACCATCGCAATGGTGGCCAGTGTTGGAAGCAACGACGAGGAAGATATGTACAACTATCTGGGTGGCGTGAAGAACGACCAGCGTACCTCCAAGTGTGATGCGGCATTCAAGAGTCCGAAGTCTAATTTCCGCATTGTTATTGTTGTCGATATGTGGATCACAGGCTTCGATGTGGAGTGTCTGACCTATATGTACAACGACAAACCGCTGCAGAAGCACTCGCTCATTCAGACCATCAGTCGTGCCAACCGCAAATACCCAGGCAAGGAGTTTGGCTTGATTATCGACTATATTGGTATTCGCGACCAGATGCTTGAAGCCAGAAAAATCTATGGTGGCGACAGTACATTGGCACCCAATGAGGACGATATAGAACAAGCAACATTGCTGTTTCGAGAGAATTTGGAAATAATCAAGAGTCTTTTCAAGGATTTTGACTTAAAACCATTCCTTGATGTGACAACTGATCCAGCCACCAGATATACACTATTAGCAAAAGCAGCAGAAAACGTATTCGCCTCGACAGAAAACCTGAGTTCTGTAAGTAACGATGGAAAGAAAACAAAAAAGGTATCATTCAAAACATATTTCCTGAAAGCCGTTAAGAGAATGCGCAAAGCCTATGACCTTTGCCAACCATCAGGGGAACTGGGCGAAGAAGAATCAGCATTGGCTCAGTGTTTTATGGCTATAGCGGGAATGGTGTATAAAATGAATGGAACAGATGCGCCTGATACTGAGACAATGAACCGTCGTGTAGCCAATATGGTTAAGGAAGCTCTTAAATACAATAAAGTCGAGAGCATTCTTGAAGAAGGTGAAGAAATGGACATCTTCGGACCTGAGTTTACTGAACGCCTTTCAGATATTAAGATGCCTGCCTCTGGACTTGAAATGTTGATTAAGTTGCTACGCCAGCAAATCACGGAATATAGCAAAACCAACCAAGTGGCCTCAAAGAAATTCCAGGAACTGCTCGAAGAAACCATCAAGCAGTATCATGAGCGCCGCAAATTCTTATCTGAGCAGGAGGCCGGAGCTACCCAAGATGTAACTGCAAATAGTATTATCAAAGAGGCTATGGATCAGGCTTTGGATATATTAAAACAGATGAAGGCTGACCGTGAGAGTTTCCGCAAACTTGGTCTGACATTCGAGGAGAAAGCATTCTACGATATTCTTATTGCACTAAGAGATAAGAATAACTTTGTATACGGAGAAGATAAAACGACAGATGGCATTGTTGTTAATGAGAAATGCAAGAGTTTAGCTCGAAAAATCAAGGAAATTGTAGACACGAAATCTTCTTTTGCAGATTGGCTAAACAATCAGAACATCCGTGACCAGCTTAAACTCGACATTAAAATTTGTCTTGTGAAGAATGGTTATCCTCCACAGTACACGCCAGAAGTATTCAGAGAGGTGATGGACCAGGTTGAAAACTTCAAGGAGAATGAAAATGATAATGCATTTTTGTCATCAATGACTGAAACAGATGATGAAACCTCTGTTGAGACACCATCAGCTCAAGAAATACCCATTTATGATGAATATCGCGAAGGCTATCTCCCACTCTATTCATTGCGTGCTGCCTGTGGCCGCTTTGAGGATAACGAACTACCTGTTGAGGAAGGTTGGGTTGATGCCTCTGGTCATGGTTTTACTCCTGATCCAAAACGGTATTTCGTTATTAGAGCAAAGGGTAACTCCATGCAGCCGAAAATCAATGATGGAGATTTCTGTGTTTTTGAATGGTACACTGGAGGTTCAAGAAATGGAGAAGTTGTTTTGATGCAATGTGAGGGAAGTGACCCTGACACAGAGTTTAACTATACAATCAAAAAGTATAGCAGCAGGAAAATCGTCAACGATGAAGGCTGGCAGCATGAGGCGATTACACTATCACCAAGAAATCCTGAATATGATGACATTCAATTAGATCCAGAAAAGGAATACTGTACTATTGGAATATTCAAGTGCGCATTATCATAGTTTGCAATTATCATTGTGGCAAATGAAAGTAGTTAGAGTAATGATTGCTGCAGCGGAAGAGCTGCACCAAGAAATGCTGGAATTTACCAGTTTGATCGAGCATTTGAATAAAGTGCTCAAGCCAAGAGGTATAGAGCTCAAACGAGTGAAGTGGATTCCAGAAGAAGAAAAAAGCGACTTTCAAGATAAGCTGAAGGATTGTGAATTTTGTCTTAAACTATATTGGACCAATTTCAGCAATAATTCTGAGAAAGAACTTAAACTTGCATATGACAGACTGAAACAAGGAGATAACCCAAAGAATCTTTATGTCTTTTTTAAAGAACCTGCTTTAGATATTTCCGATGCTTTGAAAGACTTCAAGGCAAACTTTGTCACCAACTACGGGCATTTCTTCTGCAAATTTGAGAATGTGGATACCATGAATCTTCATTTTATCCTGCAATTTGAAGATTTGCAGAATAGGATTGACTCTAACGTGCTGTCGATAAAAGAGGGAAATGTTCTTGTTGGAGGGGAACCTATTGCAAATTTAGACAACATTTCATTTGCAGCATTAAACAAAGAATATCAGAGACTAAAAAAGGAGTTACGTGACCTTGATGAGCAATTGGCTGTATTGAAGAAGAGTTTCTCAGAGAATCCTGCTGACAACGACATTCTTAGTGAATTAGTTAAAGTGAGCACTAACAGGAACAAGGTTTCTGAAGAGTTTGAAAAACACCAGAATTATCTATTTAACATTGCAATAAATTTTGCTAAGAAATCAGAACAATTATACTCTGAAAGATTGGCAAGAGCTCGAGAACTATTTGAAAAAGGTGAAGTATCAGAAGCAGATCGCCTTTTGAATCTAGATCTAATGAAACGAGAAGCTGTAGCAGAGCGTTCTGCATTTAAACTGCATCAGAAGAACCTAGAGATCAAAATTGAAGAATTTCGGACGAAAGCTAAAACTGTGATGGCAAATGGGGAAATCCCATTATCAGATCGCTTCAACATGGCTTGCGAAGCTTATCAAGAAGCAATAAGTATAGCAAATGTTATGAATAATGAGGAGTATAGAGGTCAGCTCAACTATTCATACGGGATATTACTCTCACGGTTTAATGAGAAATATCAATCTATAGAGCCCTTTGAACAATCTATTTCATCATATAGAAAATTGACTAAGCAAGATAAAGACAATTATTATCGTCTGTTCGCAAGATCGTTAAATGCTTATGCAGAGGTACAGTTTGATCTTAAGAATTACAAAGATGTTTTAGAAGCATGCAATGAATCTCTAGGAATTCTTGAAAAATCCGATTTTGAAAGTACCTTCTACATTGGAGATGCTCTGATGATGATGGGGAAAATAGATACGCTACAAGATTCTTTTAGAGATGCTGAAGAAACATATAACCAGTCATTGCAAATCTATTATGAACTCGAGGCATTTAAGGCAAACATATGTAAAGCTAATATAGCAAAATTACTCCTTTGTATTGGTGAGTTGAAATTAAGAGGGAGTAGATATCAAGAAGCCTTGAATTGTTTTGTAGAATCATTAGATATTCTCACTTTGTTGTCTGAGAATAATACCGAATATTTAAATGATATTATCAAAGTGAACTTAACTATGGCAAAAGTTTATGCTAAAGAAGGGAATATAAACATGGCCATTTCAACATATGATAGCTGTATGGGTATAATAGAACAATTGACAAACTCTAATCCATTTGTAGGTCTTCCGTTATTTGCCCAAGCTAAGTCAGAAAAGGCATCAGTTATGGAAGGTTTTATAGAAATTGACGAGTCAGAATCATTGTTAAAAGAATCTTGTCGTATATATGAAAGCCTAGCCAGAACGAACAAGGAAACGTTTTTGCCAATGCTTAGTGAAACTCTATACTCTTTGGGAGTCATTTTAAAGAAACAAAACAAAACAGAAGAATCAATTACAATTTTAAAAAAATGCCTATATGTTTACATAAAATTGTCAGAATGGGATTTTAAGAAATACTATCGCTTTACTATAAAGACAAAAAGGCTGATAGCATCAGTATACTCAAGTCTAAAAAAATATGACCAATCTATTCATATATTGGAAGAAATAATAAAAGACAATTATACTCTACTGCCGCTTGAGGAAGTTAGTGTACTTATGGAATTATCTTCCAATCAAGAAAAAATTAATCAAAAAAAAGAGAGGATTGATACACTTAACGAAATCGTCCAGATATGTCTTGAGGAAATGCCTAGGCATCAATACCTAAAGCCCTTTCTTGATCTAGCCCAAAACACCTTAGCCGAACTAAATACAAATAACACAAAAAGTGGAAACTAAGAATATTTTTATTGCGTCCTCTTCTGAAATGAAGACAGAAAGACTTGAGCTTATAGATCTTCTTGTAGATCTGAATGATGAATATGAGAATGAAGGCATTAAGTTTGAGCCTGTAGTATGGGAATTTATGGATTCGTCCATGAGAGAAAGCAGGAAGGAAGATGATTACCTGAGAGAAATGGTTAAATGCCAGATTGTAATTGTTATGTTCTGGCGAACGTTAGGAGAATACACATTAGAGGAATTCGAGGTTGCCATAAAAGAGATGCAAGCTAATAAAGAAATCAAAGCTGTTTATGTGCTCATAAAAGAGCCATATGATTGGATTACTGAAGATTTGACAATGTTCAAAAATATGTGTAATTCACACCATCATAACATCACTTATCAGTTTGATAGTATTGAAAAATTAAGAAATCTTGTAAAAAGGTTTCTGAAGACGGGCTAAATAATCACTTATTATTATTCTCTATTTAAAGCAGGAATCATAGTCTATTGATTGAATCACCTTTTCTAGTTCTTTAAGATTGTCTTTCGCTTCTATAATGAGTTCGGAATACATTTCTGGAGAGCGTTTTTCCAGTTTTAGAAATTGTGACAATGAATGTGATAGCATTTTATATGCTATTTTATATTGATGTTGTTCTTTTTTCAATAACGCATAATTATAATAAGTCCATACGTAATCTTCAATATAATAATCTGAGTCAATACGAGATTCTCTAATTAGACGTTCGTACATCCCCAATGCTTTCTGATAGGTATCCTCAGAAGCATCATAACGAGATAAAATTCTTTGCATATAGGCAGTATGTTGATACGCTTCAGATATACTAGACAAGCAATACTCTTCTTTAATATTTGAACGCTGATAGATATCAATCGAATCAAGATAATATTTAATTGCATCTTCATAGCGTTCAATGTTCATCAGCATACTAGCAAACAGCCATTGTGTATCTGCCAAAGAAATCAAATCAAATGCTTGGTCATTATTTAGTAAACTATTATATGTTTTCAAAGATTCTAGATAGTACCTTTCTGCCATTTTGAAATGATTATAATATTCGTATAAATCAGCAAGCAAATAGTACCCTTTAGCCAATTCTTGGGTATAAACATCTGCATTTCTTTTTGTGAGTCGCTGCAAAATGTCTATTGAATCTTTTAATATCTTTTTAGAATCTTTAAAACGTCCTACAATATAGTATAAATGGGCGATACATCTTTGAATCTGTACAATTTTTGGATAATAAATTGTAGGGGCATCATTTACAACACGCTTATATATAGCCAGAGCTTCACAATAATACTTTTCTGCCTTTTCTTCTCTCTCTGAGCTAATTAGTTCCCCTCTAACACATTCCGCACAAAGAAATAAAATATTAGCAATCTTATGATCTTCATTTTTAATTTGACGAGAAATAGACAAAGCGTTTTCGTATGCCCTACAAGCTATATCTATTCTTTCAGAAATACTTAAATTTGAATTAAGCATGACCATATCTGCTTTGATTAGAAATTCTTCTATCTTCAACTCCCTATTACGGTACATCTGATTATATAGAAGCGCATCCTCTTGATCTTCGCGTTCTAATTCGTCTATATTTAATATTTCATCCGCTGCGATATAATCTCCTTTTTCAAAGAGAACACGAGCACGTGTCATACGCTCAGAATAAAACTCATGTGAATTCTTCACAAAGGTTAAAGCCATATTAAAAAGTGACTGTTGAAGACTTTCAAACTCATCAGTCATTTTTTTATGTTGTTGCTTAACCAGTATTAGTTCATCTTCTAACTCCTCATTATCTGGATTGGCTTTATATTTTTCTCTTATATCTGCCAATCTGTTTTCTTTCTCAGAAATATCATACCGCAATTTTCTATACCTACTATTCATTGCGGCAAATGGAATGTTGTCAAAATTTACAAAAATTTCTCCTCCAATACATACTTTACCATTTTTAAATTGTATCAATTTATTCTTCTCATCTTCAATTCTATTCTGATATGCTTCAAACTGGAGGATAAAATGAAGATTCATGGTATCCACATTTTCAAACTTGCAGAAGAAATGTCCGTAATTGTTAACAAAATTTGCCTTAAAAACACGGAGAGCTTCTGTCAAGTCTTCTGTTGGTTCTTTGAAAAACACATAAAGATTACGAGGATTCTTTCCGTCCTTCAATTGCTGATAAGCAGAATTTAGTTCTTCTTCTGAATTGTCTGCTAACTCACGCCAGAAAAGATTGAGACACATTTCACAATCGTGTAATTTTCCCATATAGGCGTCAATAGGGCCATCTTTCTCTGGATCCCACTTGATGCGTTTCAGCTCAATGCCTCTCGGCTTGAGCACCTCATTGAGATGTTGAATGAGACTTGTGAACTCCAATTTCTCATCGTGCAGCTCTTCTGATGCTGCTATCATAATCTTTATTGTCTTCATATTTTCTTTTTGTCACGTTCGTTTCATCCATCCCCAAGTACATTTGGGGCATTTATAACTGGGGAAACACGATGGGCAAACGCGGTATCCACACTTATCGCATACCCACCAAGACCAATTCTCTGGGAATTCCCTTCCGCAACACATACAAGGAATAAACATAAGCGTATTTATTTGTAATTTCTAAATTTTGTTGCAAATATAGACATTTTTTCTCAAATCACCAAATATTATCATCTAATCATGATAGTTGTGGGGTTGAGAATTACTTCACAGGAAGGGATATTGGCAAAGACGGTTGCAATAAATGCTGAAGCATATGTTCCAAACTCCCCACGCAGTTGGCACTGCTGTATGTTACCATATCGGCAGATGTATGCAACAATCTGACGGAAGAGATCGGCCTTCTCTCGCATCTGATGACCAGCCTTGTTGGTATAGGTGATGTCACCATCAGTAACGCATACAATCTGATAAGCAGTTCCTCGACTATTAGTGATAGTCTTACCAGCGAGTGTACTGATATCATTCCAAATAGTATCAAAGGTTTGCTCTGTTTCCGACAGATCTATTTCAGGACAGGGTTCATCCAGCTGATGCTGGTCTATGTAAACAAGTTGAATATCTAATTTCTCAGCCACCTTCACTGCATCAGACATAATCTGGCCATTATAGATCATCATAGCTCCCTGACAGTCGAAATAACGCATCACGCCATAGAGTTCCATCATCATACGGCGATTGATTTTTGTCTTGCAGTCGCCATACATTTTGGCTTGAACAACGTAATTTATACCATCCTTCTCAGCAAAAACATCTACTCCCCAGTCTGCAACGCCCTGGGTTACTTTTATGTCAAAGCCCTCCTTCTTCAGGTATTCACCCGCAAGGAATTCAAATCTTCTATGTCGTTTCATCACCTATTATCAACATTCTTATCAATCATTATTTTTTGAATAGTGCAGCGGGCTTCACAGCTGGCTGCACACTTGTCAAACAATTATACTTAATCGATTATGGAACACTATTCGTTGGTTTCAATGAATGAGAGGTTCTCTTGTTGGAGCCAGGCCTTGATGTCGTCCATTGCAGACGCTGTGTTAAACTTTTCGCGAAGCTGCTTAAGCATGTAATAGTAATTCTTGGCATCAAGGCGTTTCATGACCTCATCGGCAGAGATGTCGCTAAGTCTCTGGTCGGGAGCTGCTGGTTCGCCGTCTACCCAATCCTCACGGAAGACAGTAAGGGTTCTCCCCTCAGTATAGGCAGCCACGTGGATGCTATGCTCACCAGAGTAATCCTCGAACAGTTGAAGGTTACGGCTATATGGGCCATTAACCGACTCAACATCAGCCAAGACCTCGTCGAAGAGGATAAGCATCGGATGACCGTTGTTACTTACACCACCTCCAATACGTCCGTCAGCAGCATCACTAATCTTATAAGCCAGTTCGGGCTTCTCACCAATCAGGCGGTTAAAAGTGAAAAGTTCAGTGGAGAACTGACGTGCAAGCAGATACTCATATTCCTCATCTGAGAGTTCAAGACGGAATGGAATACGGTCGGACATCTGCTCAGTGTATGGGCTCCAGAACAGCATCGACATCGTGTACAGGTGGCGTGGCTGGAAATCAATGTGCTGGAGGTAAAAGTCAAGGTCCCAGCAACGGTCAATGAGTTTGTCGAGGTCTTCA
>JAEEGL016208679.1_pt1 | contig 16101 bp, 9 predicted proteins | sample 9134231 | NCBI WGS metagenome assembly JAEEGL01 (sample SAMN16246548, study PRJNA631951) | gut metagenome | biome: gut microbiome; feature: rumen; material: fiber-attached | host: Bos | place: Iran: Karaj | collected 2018-10
ATCCGACTGCACGAGCAGATTATAGGTCGCGTGATAGATGATCGCGGCGGAGAGCAGCGCGAAGGTGCCGCAGAAAAACAGCTTGCGGCGCTTTTTGATGTACGAAATGCCGTACCCGACCATGACCGTGCAGACACCGTGCACCAGACCCGAGCCGAAGCCTCTGACCAGCGCCCAGAATGCCGACGTGAAAGCCGTCCTGAATTCGCCCCACAGTGAACAGCTGCAATGTCTCAAAGAGCCGCCCGAGCATCGCGCAGCCGATGCCGTATACAATCATACGGATATACAGCGCAGATTTTGAACGGAAAAACCGGAGCAGCCCGTAGGCAAATCCGACGGCGGCACAGAGCGTCATTGCAAGATACAGATACTTCTTCATTTGGAAACCACCTTCATCTTTGCCCCGCAGCGCAGGATATGTTCTCCTTACTACCGTTTTATAACATCATTCGGGACAAGTCAACTGCCGCTTTGGCAGTAAACAGCGGGGAAAGTGCTTTTCGCTCAATTTCAGAAGCACATCCCCGGTCATTGCTGTGCAATTTCCCGAAAAGCACGGGTTTTGCCGGAGATTCGGATGACTTTTGCAGCCAAGTGTGCTATACTTACTGTGAATGATATCTGTCCTGAATGAGCGAGGTGAGAGGAATGCCCGAGCCCAAATACATGCTTCGTCAGTTCATGTATCTCTGTTTCCGTTCGGTGCTGATCGGTTTCATTGTATTCGCCTGTTCCGGTGCGGTCACGGCGAAGGCGGCGCAGGACATCCGCACATGGTCTGCCCTGCAGGAAGCGATCAACGGTGCCGAATCCGGCGATACAATCAAATTGCAGGCTGATCTGACAGCGGGTGCGCATGATTCCTCGCTCCGCATTCCGGACGGAACAAGCATTACCCTTGACCTGAACGGTCATACGATCGACCGTAATCTGAAGGAGAACGGCGGGAGCGAAGGCACGGCAATCTACATCTCCGCCGGCGCGCTGCTGACCGTGAAGGACAGCTCGGCGGATTCCGCGGGAAGCATCACCGGCGGATACGGAGCAGACGGCGGCGGCATCCGCAATATCGGCACGCTGATCCTCGAGGGCGGCTCTGTCACGGGAAACAGAACCTCTGACAGAGGCGGCGGCATCGCAAATTACAGCGTACTGGTCATAAGCGGCGGAACGGTCACAGGGAATACCGCGGATGAGAAGGGCGGCGGAATCTTCAACGGCATCAAGGGGCGGCTGACGCTTGAAAACGGCGCTGTATACGCAAATGATGCGCCGCAGGATGCAGACGTCTGTAATATCGGCGCGGTCGGCACGGTCGGCGGAGATTTTCACTTTTACACCGCGCTGACATCCTATCTGGAGATGCTGGCGGTGCTGCCGACCCTCGTGCTGCTGACCGTCCTGTTCTTTGCGGTGATGCTGGACAACTATCTGGACAAGGGGCAGAAACGAATCCTGTATCTCATCACGGTGCTGGTATTCACGCTTGTGATACAGAACTATTTTGAATCCCGCGTGCCGGGAGACCGCACATTGCTCCGGACCCTCCTTGCTGTCTGGGGATACGCCGTGCGGCCTGCCATCCTTGCGCTGTTTCTGCACCTGATCCGTCCCGGCAGACCGTTCCGGCTCGTGTGGGCAGCGGTCGGCATCAATGCCGCGCTGTATCTGACTGCGCTGTTTTCGCCGCTGACTTTTTACTTTTCAGGCGGTCACTTCCATCAGGGACCGCTGCATCAGACCTGTCTGATCGTCAGCGCTGCGCTGTTTGCGGATTGCCTGTACCTGACATTCCGGGTGTTCCGCCCGAAGCAGCGGAAGGAAACATGGATTCCTGTTTTCGCGCTCCTGATCATCAGTCTGTCCGTTGCAATGGATTATACAGTTACTTACCATTATCAGCCGGTCAGCTTTCTGACCATCGCCATTACCATCAGCAGCATGATGTATTACATCTGGCTGCATCTGCAGTTTGTTCGCGAGCACGAACGGGCACTGGAGGCGGAGCACCGCATTCAGATCATGATGACGCAGATTCAGCCGCATTTCCTGTTTAACACGCTGACCGCCATCCGGGCACTGTGCATCAAGGATCAGAACGCCGCCGTGCGCACCATCGGTCTGTTCAGTGCGTATCTGCGGCAGAATCTGGAATCGCTGAATCAGTCGGAGCTGATTCCGCTTGCAAAGGAGCTCGAGCATACCCGTATCTACACGGAGATCGAGATGATCCGTTTCCCGAATATCCGGGTCGAATACGATATCCGGGACGAAGCATGCAGTGTCCCGGCGCTGACGGTGCAGCCGCTGGTGGAGAATGCGATCCGGCACGGTGTGCGTGAACGGGAGGAAGGAATTGTCAAAGTGACCGCTTACCGGGAGGGCGGCGTGCATTTGATTGTGATTGCGGATAACGGGGTTGGCTTTGATGCGCAGCAGGTGAAGGACGCGGACGGTACGCATATCGGCATCCGCAATGTGCGGGAACGGCTGGCGCAGATGTGTCACGGGCAGATGGAGATCGACAGCAGACCGGACGAGGGCACGAAAATCGTGCTGACAATTCCTGTGGATGAGGAGATGAACGGATAAATGAAAATCATCTGTGTGGACGATGAGCCGCTGGCAGTGGAGGATACCCTTGCGATGTGCCGGACGATCTCACCCGTTATCTCGGCAGCGGGCTTTACAAAAGCGGAGGAAGCGCTGGAATGGCTCCGCACACACCCCGCGGATATTGCGCTGCTGGATATCAACATGCCGAGGGTGAACGGCATCACACTGGCAGAACAGATCAGGCAGATCAGACCGGAGACGGCGATTCTGTTCCTGACGGCGTATAAGGAATATGCGTTTGATGCGTTTTCCGTTCACCCCACAGGCTATCTGCTCAAGCCCGTGATGCCGGATATGCTGAAAAAGGAGATCGACTTTGCAGTGTCGGCACACCCGCAGGCGGAGACGCCGCATATCGAAGCGCGCACATTCGGGAACTTTGCGCTGCTGATCGACGGAAAGCCTGTGCGGTTCAAGCGCTCCAAATCAAAGGAGCTGCTGGCGTATCTGATAGACCGTCAGGGAAGGAGCGCAGCGCGCCGGGAGATTTTTGCCGCACTGTTTGAGGATATGCCCTTTGACCGCAGCTGGCAGAAGTATCTGGATGCGATCATCCGTTCTCTGCGCGATACGCTGCGTGAATACGGAATCGAGGAATTGATGCAGCTGGAACGGAACGGGATCCGCATCGTCCCGGAAAAGCTGGACTGTGATATGTACCGCTTTTACCGGGGAGAAGCCGAGGCGATCCGGTTATTCCGCGGGGAATACCTCTCATCCTACGGATGGGCGAGCATGGCGGAGGCGGATATGCGGACCATGTGGGAAAAGCAGATTTCCCCCTGACATACAGAATATTGCTCCAAAGCCCGCGAACACGCTGCGACGGACAGTGCGTTCGCGGGCTTTTGTAAAATTTATGTGAACAATGGAGGTTTTCCGGAAAACGCGGTCTGTTTGATGGACATTTGATGGACAGCGTGTGCTATAATAGGTAAATATCAGGACAGAACGTGAACGAAAGGAGGGTGCAGCCGAAGCAATGAATATCATATACATCCTGCAGGATTTCGCGGATACCTGCTTTCCCTCTCTGCTGATTCTGTTCCTCCTGCTGACCTTCATGACGATCAACAGGAATCACCCGCCGCCGTTCTCATCCGCCTTCAAATGGGCGTTTCTGCTGCTGTTTTTGCTTGTCGTTCTGCATTACGGCGATGAAATGCTCGCAGGTGACACAAAATACAGGCTGCCTGACATGACACCGGAGCAGACGGTTCTTCTCCGTCGGGTATGTGCCGCGCTGAAATATGTCATTGAGCCTGTCATTATTTTGCTGCAGCTCATGATCGTTGCGCCGTCCTCCCGCTTCAAATATCCCTGCATCATGCTTGCAGTCATCAATGCGGCGGTTTATTTTCCGGCTGTCTTCGGTGCGGAATATGCTTTCTATATTATTGCAAAGGACAACGGAGTGACCGCATTTCACCGCGGATCCTTCGGGTTCACGATCTTCTTCGTGCTCATGTGCTATGTCATACTGCTGTATGCCTATTCGGTCATGTATTTCAAGAAGAACCAAACCGAACAGAGCCTTCTGCTGATCGCGCTGGTATCCCTTGCGGTTGCGGATGCGTTCGCGGAATATACAAATATCATGGGCGGTCATTCGACGGATATCATCGTTGCGGGCACGTTTGCATACTATCTGTATCTGACCTCGATCCACTATCAGCAGATGCGTGCGGAGGCTGCCGAGAGCAAGCTGAAGATCACACAGCAGGAGATCACCATTCTGCGCGACCAGATCCAGCCGCACTTCATCAACAATTCGCTGAACATTATCCGGTCTCTCATCCGCAAGGACAGCCGCGCCGCGATTCGTTCCATTGACAGCTTTTCGGAATATCTGCAGGCGCATTTCCGGACGCTCCGGCATGACAGCATGATCCCCTTTACAGAGGAGCTCGACAATGTCAGGGCATATCTTTCGCTGGCGATGGCAGATGTCTCGCGCAAAACGCAGATCATCTATCAGCTGGAAGAAACCGATTTCAGCATTCCCCCGCTCTGTCTGGAGCCGCTTGTGGAAAACGCCGTGCTCCACGGTGCGGGCGAACAGGACGGCATTATCACCATTGCTTCCCATCGGACAGAGCAAGGCATCGCGGTGGAGGTGATCGACAACGGCACCGGCGGGAGCAATCCGACGGAATCCCGAAAAAAGCGAGTCGGCATCGGCGTTGAAAATACAAGGAAGCGCTTAAAGCTGCTTTGCAGCGGCAGCCTTGAAATACGGAAGCTGCCCGAGGGCGGAACCTGCGTGCGCATGCTGATTCCGCAGGAGCAAAAGGAGAAGGAAGCATGAAAATTCTGGTCGCAGACGATCATCAGAGCGTTGTGGATGATGTGGTTTACGAGCTGGAGGAGCTGTATCCCGATGCGGAGGTCACAGGCACATCGGTCGCCTCCGAGATCCTGCCGCTCTGCCGGGAAAAGCATTTTGATGTTGTGATTCTGGATATCGACCTCGGCAGTGAGAACGGAATCCAGATCGCGAAGAGCATTCAGGCGGAGCAGCCCCGTGTGAATATCGTTTACATCACAGGCTATGAGGGCTATGCGCTGGAGAGCTTTGAAACGAATGTCAGCAGCTTTCTGCTCAAGCCGATCACAACTGCCAAAATTGAGAAGGCGATGCGCTCCCTGCGCTTCCCGGTTTCCGGTATTACGGACGAAATGATCACCGGGCTGAACAAGGGGGATGCCGTGATCGGAAAACGGATCCGGAAGCACCGGGAAGAACGCGGCATGTCGCCCGATGAATTTTCGGCGGAAATCGGCGTGGATACCTCGACGGTGTATCGCTGGGAAAAGGGCTCGCGCGTGCCGGATGTGGTCACGCTGCTGCAGATCGCCAGAGTGCTCGGGATCGGGCTGAAGGACCTGATCGGAGAATAACCGGTATGGATGCCGTTTTCGGCTGAAATATATTTTCATCACAGGAGGAATGAAAATGAAATCAAAAGCATTCAGAAGAGTCACAGCAGGCATCACAGCAGTGCTTGTGACAGCGGCGTATGTCCCCGCTGTCATCGCATCTGCGGATGTGCCGGATTTCGGCGCGGTGACGGAGATGCCGACCGCACCGTTCGGAACGGCGGGCGAAAACGCGCCGTATCACGCAAAGCCCTGCAATGAGCGCTTGGCGACGCTGCCGGAGGCGCTGATGAAGCTGACCGACGACGGCTACACATGGTCGGGCGACTATGGCGCAGGAAAGCCGACATGGGCGCTGACCCTGATGGACTACGCCAACATCTATTCGTACATCCACACGCACGACATTGACGCGGACACGCTGCGTGCGGTGCTCGAAGACGGCGACAGCATGCTGCACAAGAAGCCCTTCACGGCAGAGGAGATCGAGCTGCTGCTCGGCGACGACGAAGCCGCGGCAATGGCTGCGTTTGCGTCTCCGAGCACCATCGTGATCGGCGAAAAGGGCTACTGCGCAAAGTGGATGTACTATCACACGGTCGAGGAGTATGCCGCAGAGGGCATCACGCCGGAGATGGTCGCAGCCGTGCTGCCGTATTACTACAATGCGCTCTATGTGCAGGAGGCAGCAGATGCCTTTTCGCAGAAGCTGTCGCAGTATGCCGGACAGCTCGGCGCGACGAAGTGGCATCAGTGGAAAGCGGGCGATATCAACATCGACGGCACAATCAACGATGACGATACCGCGCTGCTGACGGCATTTCTCGCCGATAAAGCCGCCCTGACCTTCACGCAGTGGGCATCTGCCGACATGGACGGCAACTCCGATGTGAACGAAGCCGATCTGACCGCCCTGAAAGAGAAGATCGACGCAGGCATCGAGGACAGCGGCGTCATGCTCGATGTGATCGAGTTCTGCCAGTATCCGGACTACCCGACCGGCTGCGAGAGCGTTTCGCTGTATATGCTGCTCGACTACTACGACGTTGACGTGACCGTGGACAACATCTACGATCTGCTGCCGATGGGTGCGCAGCCCTATGACGACGAAAACGGTGTCCGTCACGGCGCAAACCCGGAGCGCGAATTTGTCGGCGACCCGAGAAGCGACTATTCCTACGGCGTGTTCAATGAGCCGATCGCAGCAGTCGCGGAGCAGTTCAAGCCGGGCGTCAAGACCGAGCGCGGCGTGACCGTTGACAAGATCAAGGAGATTCTCGATACCGGGCATCCGGTGCTTGCGTGGTATGTTTCCGCGCCGATGCGTGATATCATGTACCGCTGGACATGGCTGGACGAGCGCGGCGAGCTGGTGACATGGCCGGGCGGCGAGCATGCAGTCGTGGTCTGCGGCTATGATGAGGATTCGATCACCTACCGCGACCCGAATGCCGGAACGACCGTCTGCATCGACTATGCGACCTTTGAAAAGAGCTTCAACGAGCTGGGCGGCAGAATCGTCTATTATACGGATGAAGAAGCCGAGGCTGTGAGCTATATCGCCGAATCCGGCGTGCAGATGTTTGCGCAGCCGACGGCTCTGACCGGCTCGGAGACCGCGCCCGAAGCGGGCTGGTATGCCGTTTCCGGTGACGTGACGGTCGACAGCGATCTCGCACTGAGCGGCGACGTGAAGCTGATCCTCGCGGACGGCGCTGCACTGACCGTGAACGGCGGCATTTCCGGTGACGGCACGCTGACTGTCTACGGGCAGACCGAGGGCACGGGCACGCTGAACGGCAAGACAGTTTCCGTGAGCAGCTACGCGCAGTACGGCGGCAAGGTCACGCTGACCTCCGACACAGAGTTCGCGCTGACCGGCAGCGAATCCGTCAGCCTGCTCGGCGGACAGTTCGCCGGCAGCGCGGGCGTTTCCTCCGAGGGCACGATCACGCTCGGCTTCATGAACGAAACCGACAGCATCCTTGCGGGCAAATATGCGGCAGAAAAGGTCGTTGCTGCGGAGAATCAGGCGCTCTATATCCCTGATTTCCCCAAGGATTTCAGCCTGGACACGGTTTCCGGCAGTATATCTGTGACATATAACGGAGAAGAACAGTCCCCCACAAAGAAAAATGTGATCGGCAACGCATGGTTTAATGAGCCGATCTACTCCGGCGTGATTTCCGACTCGAACAAAAAGCTGCAGTTTGCACAGAACAGAACGCTCGTCCCGTATCCGGAGGCATTCGATCCGGATCTGCGCTGGATCAATACGCCGCTTGGCGAGGATGATTTTGAGATCGGCGAGGCAGAATCTGCAAAGTATGCCTGTGTTCCGGGCACCGGCGAACTCGCATACTACATGGTCGAACTGATCGGCAAGGGCGCATATTTCGGCTCCACAGTGATCGACTGGTTTATGCAGTCTGCCGATGTCAGCGGTGATATTACCGTGACACCGAAGGCACCGATCATCAGCGACGGCAGCCCCGTGACCGCCGAGGATTTCGAGATCACGGCATCCTCTCCGCTGGCACAGGTGCTGGTCGATGAGATCGCGGATGGCAAGGCACAGGCTCAGATCGGCTTTTACAGCGCCGAGCCGCTGACCGGCGATGACATCACCTCCGAATGCAAGGCGGATACCGCACTGGAAAAGGGTCATATCTACGATCTGAACGACCTCGGCGCGTATATGATGCTGATGATTTCGGACGGTGAGAATCTGAGTTTCTTTACAGCAGTCAGCCCGGGCAAACTGAACGATTCCATCTATGTCATCAAGAACGGCGAGCGCATGAACGGCTGTGTCGAAATTGACGAAGACGGCGCGCTGTGCTATTACGAGGTGAATAAAAACGGCGAAGATACCTATTTGAAGGGCGAACAGACCCCGTATATGTACTGGCATATCCAGAAGACCGGAAGCTCTGACATCATGCCGATTTATTATCTGAAGCAGGATTTCACGGAAGCGCAGAGAACAGAGGTGATCGAGCCGGGTGATTATGTTGCCAGAATGATCATCTCCGAGACCGACAGCTACAACTACGACGATGTGACCAAGATCATTCCGTTCACGGTGGAAGAAAACACGACGCCGCCCGATGAATCCGAGCAGATCGCACCGGACGAGACGCTGCTCCGCTGGGCGGAAACGGATTACGAGGACAAGACCGGCACGGACGTCACGGCGTTCCCGATCGAGAAGGCGGACGGCACCATGCTGATCGCGCTCAAGGACAGCGAGGGCAACCACGTCATGAGCTATGAGATCGACACCGCGACCGGCATCGGCACCGACGACAACGGCGAGGAGGTCAATCTCCCGCAGACCGGAAACAATTCGCTGACGAATCTGATTCTGGCGGTCATGGCATTCATGATGATGATTGCAGGCGGCTATGCAGTTCATGCATCCGGTATTCTTCGCCGGAAGACGCTCAGAAAATAAGCTATTCTGATCACGGAAGGGACAGCCGGTATCGGTCATGAGGAAGCAGCCTCATGCAGCCGGGAACCGTCCGCCTCCTGAAAACAGCACCGATCACTCTGCCCTTCGGCGGTGATCGGTGCTGTTTGTATCTCTGAACGGACGCAGACAGGGAGCCCCGCACGGGACCCCCTGCTGCACTGTCAATTCTGCGGCTTCAGCTGAATCGGAATCGGATAGTGGTAGTCGAAGGTGTGGATTCGCGGCTCTTCATCGCTGGACGTTGACTGAATATCCGCGCGCAGACCGACATAGACGCCTTCCAGAGCACCGGTCGGGCTGTAGCTTATCTGGAAATAGCTTTCCTCCTGCTGCAGATTCACCAGTGTATTGGTCAGATACCCTCCTCCGGCGACATGCTGCTGTACAGTATAATCCGGTATCGCGGTCAGCCTGCCTTTTTTCAGCGTTCCGGTGTCCTCCGTCACCTCTCCGGTGAATGTGACACTTCCGCGGGATGCGCTCACAGAGAGGGGTTCTCCCATATAAGTAACCGATGCCTCCAGTGCGGCTGCGGCAAGCGTGATGCTGACCTTGCCGTCCGGTGTGATGACAGCGCTGCTGCCGCCGATTTCCGACTTCTCCAGCTGATCGGACAGCAGCGAAAAGCTCTCATTGTAAAAATGGCACAGCATGGGGTCTGTTTCCAGAATCAGATTGTCATACCGTCCGGTATCATCATTCCGGTACAGAATGTACTTCTGAATCTCTGCGCTGCCGTCCAGCAGCTGCTGTCCGTATTGCTGCTCCTCCAGCACCATGAAATCGTCCTGCAGGGTGACGCGGAACCGGAAGTTCTGCGCATTCAGCTTTTCATCCCGCGATTCATCCGCGAGCAGCAGATTTTTCCCGTTGAAGGAATACAGCGTGCCGAGCTTTTTCTTCGACAGAGAATAACTGGCATAGCTTTTGAACTGCTCTGACTCCCCTGCTTTGACATCAATGATGACATCTACCTTTGAACCGTCGCCGTTGGGATCGCGGAACAACGCGCGGTACTGCCGGTCGCCGATTTTGCTCTGCCATGTGCCGGCAAACTGCTCCAGACCCTTTGTATTTTTGTCTCCGTATCGCACCGGGATGCGGATGTCATGGATCGACTGCGTGTTTGCCTCCGGCGCGAGTGTCTGACGGGTCTCATCCGACATGCCTGCGAACATGATGTATTTGTCCGTTTTGAATTCAACGTTTTCCCAGTCTGCCTTGCCGTCCAATCCGTTTTTGCCGTCGGAGACAGCCACCTTGGTCGGGCAGCCCCAGCGCAGATAATGATAGACGTTCGTCACCAGAAGGATCGGCTTGTTTTCTCTCTTCTGCAGTGTCAGACGCTTTTTCAGGATATCCCGGATCGCTTTCTCGTTTGCGGGACGGAACAGCGGGAACGAACGGTCATCCGTGAACTGGAACTGCGTATATGCCGTTTCGCTCTGCCTGACGCCCTCGATGGATTCATCCTGAATGAAAAATGTCAGCTGCGTATTGAAAAACGGCAGGACATCATCATAAAGCTGATCGCGCACCTCCTTGACGGCATCGTGGAAGAAGCGGTCATACAATGCGTTGATCTGTTTATTCGTGTTGGAATAGAGCACCTGCCTTGCGTGCGCTTTCAGCGCTGCCGTCTGTTTGGCGGTGATATAGCAGAACTGCTCCAGATCGCCGATTGTATTTGCATTCATGCTGTTGGGACCGAGCGGATCGGCTGCACTGCGGCTGCTCCAGATTTTGCTCCAGCTCTCGTTCTGGTTTTCGGTCCAGTTGACGATATGCAGGCAGCGTTTGACCTCGAGATCGGACAAAGTGGAATGCGAGGCTGCAAATTTATTGAGCTGTGTCTGCGTATTCTTATTCGGGTCATACCGCAGCTCCGGGGCTTTCTCCGGGCTGAGATACGATGCCGTGCTCTCCCGCCAGCAGATATCACGGAGCTTGGCGCTGTCGCCCGCCTGCCCGTTCAGACCGTCGAAGAAGCGGTCGATATAGGCTTCGTATTCCTGATAGAGCGCCATGATCGCATTCGACATTTTCACGGGGTCCGCCTGATAGTGATCGGCGATATACCGAAACGCATCTGCCCAGCCGGTTCCGCGGATATTGACCTGCGTATCGTGACCGAGTGCGTGCGCGGCGCCGTCCGGGGGCGGGATTTTGCCGATGACCCGTTTCAGGGAATTCTGCACAGCCCGGTCTGTGCCGTCGTTGTAATCGGAAACGTAATAGTAGAATGCCATCTCCTCCAGCGTGGCACCCTCACCGAGCGGATACTGCGCCTTGTACGCCTGATTGCCTGCATTCACGATCTTCGTTGCGCCGAAAATCGCTGCACAGGCAAGCGCACAGAAGGCAGCGACCGGAGCGGCACCGATCGCACCGGCAACAAACCCGCAGAGTCCGACGATCGCGGAGGCTGCGCTCCAGCGGTTTGATTCCAGAATATTGCCCAGCCCGACACCGCGCGACACCTGATCTGCGACATTGACGACCAGAATGCAAAGTCCTGCGGCTGTCAGCAGATAGCTGCTCGCAAATGTGTTCCAGTTCTTCCCGTCAAGGAATTTCGCGCCCTCCAGAAAGCTCTGCGTGTTCGCTGCGGTGTCGTCTGCCAGCCCCATCTCAGAGGCTGTGACTGAGAGACCGAGCTCTGCATTCACGCCGCCGGAGCCCTCCAGCAGCCCCTTCAGCACGCCGTTGGCGTATCTGTTTTCCGCCTTGAACAGCTTTTCGTAATCGGGAATTCTTGCCAGACCGACACCGTAGAGAAAAGTATTGACATCAAGATACTTGCAGTGATCCTCACTCGGTCTGACGCAGAACAGGCTCGTTCCGTCCGTCTGATAATAGGCAGAAGCCAGCACAGCGGTATCGCGCATATCCCCGAGCTGCTTTTCGGCTGAACGCTGCGCGCTTTCCGAGAAATGCGTCATAAAGACCGTGCAGCTCGCGCCGTCCTCGCTCAGCGTGTAATAATCCTCCTCCCAAGCGCCTGCGTCTGCATTGTAATGCACCATGCCGTCAAAGAAATCCTTTTCTCCCTGAACCGGCACGGTGATCTCGACCTCGGTCGGGAATTCTGTCTGCCCGGAGGCGAGCGAGTAGTCGTAGGTATAGAGCACGGAGCCGGTTGCCGCACAGGTCCTGACCGGCAGCTTTTTGACGATCAGCGTGTCGGTCTCATTTTCGAGATTCCACCATTTCAGATCGGCGTGTATGCCGAATTCCGGGAAATCCGCCTCCGGATTCTCCTGTGAAACGGGCGCTGACAGTGTCTCGGCGCGGTCGTATTCCTCCTGCGTGAAGGTCACGTCGATGAAGGCGGGGTTTCCGGGGGAATTCTGTGCGGTGATCCCGATCGGCTCCTGATAATACTGATTGAGCCGCTCCTGCGTGATGCCGAGCTCCGCCAGAAGCGCGGGATCAGCGAGCGGTGCTGTTCGGCTTTCCTGTTTGATGACAGGCGTATCATTTCCGATGCTGTTTTCGGTCCGGCTCTCCCCGTTTCTGAACCAGCCCGGATATTTGAATCCGGCAAAGGCTGCCTCTGCCAGCATGAGCACGGAGAGAAACACGGCAAGACCGGTCGAGCCCTTTGATTTTGCCGGTACCGGACGCTGCGGCTGTGCCGGGAGACGCTGCACCGGCGTCTGATTCCGGCTGACCTGCTCCGCCGTCGGCATTGCACGCTGTCCGGGTATCTGCTGCACCGGCGTCTGATTCGGAATGACCGGCGCCGGGGTCTGCGCAGAACGCTTTGGCTCCGGCATCCGATGCTGCGGCATGGCTCTGCGGATGCCGTCTCCGGTTTCTGCGGAGGGCGGCTGCGGTGATGCGGGAGCAGCAGGAAGCCTGTACCCGCATTCCGTGCAGAATTTCGAGCCTGGCATCAGCGGCGAGCCGCAGTTTTCACAGAATTTTGCCATGAGACTCCCTCCCTTCACGGTCTGACTAAAGCGATCGCGCCGTAGGTACTGTCGGGCCAGAACACCGTGCCGAGACCGTACTGCCTGCCGTCCTGCTCGTCGAATTCATACAGACTGACCGCACCCGCGCCCTCTGCGTACACCGTTCCGACAGAGGTCCACGGTCCGGTATAGACGGAATCCTCTTCGCTGCTGTGCCCCTCGTCGCCGGAGTAATTGACATAGAAATAGTCCCAATCGAGCGTGACTGTGACCTTCTCCGGCGTGCCCGAGAGCTTAATGTTCATGAGATAGGTGACGGAATGCTCGACATCGTCCGGGCTGGAGACAATGTACGCCTTCCAGCCGCCCTGCACCGCGGAAAAATCGGTGAGCTTCACGGCACTGCCGTTGAGATTCTGCCAGACAAAGCCGCTGCTGCCGTTGAGGAACGTGTCGCCCATGTCCGCGTATTGTGCATAGGCATCGGTACTGTAGTTCTGTTTGCCGGAGGATGCCTTTGTCGTTGCCGCGGTGTCAGAGACAGCTTCGGTCTGCTGTGTAACGGAGCCTGTGCTCTGCGTCGTCTGCGTCGTCTGCGTGCCGGTCGTTCTGCTGTCGCTGCTCTGTGAGACGGCAGCACCGGAGGAGCTCTGCGCTGTCGGCTTCTGCGCGTTTTTTTCCGCAAAATAGGATTTCAGGATCACCGCCAGCAGCACGATATCAATGATCGTGACAAGAAGAATATACAGCCTTTTCATATCATCCCCTGCCTTTCCGTATGCAATGAAACGGACTTCTGTTTTTATCATAACATATTTCAGGCTGTATGTCAACAGTTATTGTGAAAAGTGTTGGCGATGTGTTCAAAGATTTGATTTGCATGATATCAGAAAACCGCCGCCCGCAGCAAGCAGACGGCGGCTTTCGCTGCCCGGGAAGGAATCACCCCAGCAGATCGTCGAGCCTGACGCCGAGCGTCTTCGCAATGCGCATCAGCATGGGCACATCGGGCACGCGCACACCGTTCTCCCACCTGCCGACCGTGGAGACGACACAGCCCAGCGCCTCAGCGAAGTCATTCCGGGACATGCCCCGTTCCTCACGGCATTTCTGTATCCGCATGCCGATGACCGAGCCGGTGAGGTTCTGCTCCGCAAGCATATCGTCCGTGATATTCGACACGGGATAACGCAGGTTGTTCAGAGCGTCCTCCAGCTTCTCGGGCTCGATCGGCTTGAGCAGAAAGCCGCTCGCGTGGGTGCGGTAGCTTTCAAAGGCGTATTTCTCGTAGCCGGTGATATAGATGATATTCGTCCGCGGAAACTCCTTCAGAATCCGCTCCGCCAGATTGATGCCGTTCAGGTCGTCCAGCTCGATGTCAATGAAGATCACGTCAAACCGGTGCTGCCTGCAAAGCGGAAGAATCTCATGCGGGTCCTCCGTGCCGACCGGCTCCATATCGGGCAGGATATCCCTGATCATTGCTTTCAGGTCTTCGACGATCAGCCTGTGATCATCTGCGATCAGTATTTTCATGCTGTTCTCTCCTGTTCGGGATTCTAACGGTCACGACGCAGCCGTTTTCGGTGACTGCCGTCTCCATTGTGCCGCCGCACTGCAGCTCCAGACGCTTTTCCGTGTTTTTCAGCCCGACGCCGAGACGCTCGGCAGCCTTCGGCGTCAGCTCCTTTTTCGCTGTGCCGTCATCGGAGACGCAGATGACGATGTGCTCGCCCTCGGTCACGGTCCGGATCGTGATCCTGCCGCCCCTCCTGCTGATGCCGTGCTGAATGGCATTCTCCACGATCGGCTCCAGACTCAGCGGCGGAATGCGGAATTCCGTTACGGCGAGATCGTAGACGATTTCGATTTTCCCGGGATAATCCGTCTGCGCGAGATCAATATAGATTTCCACGTTTTTCAGCTCGTCCTGAAAGGAGATCAGGTCCTCGCTCTGGATCGTGCTGATATGCGTGCGCAGATACTTCGAGAAGCTGTTGATCGCCTCGATCGCCTTTGCGCGGTCCGTCCGCACCAGCGAGCGGATGATGGTCAGCGTGTTGTAGATGAAATGCGGCTGAATCTGGCTGCGGAGAATCTGTGTTTCGGCTTCGGAAATCTCCAGCTTTTTCAGCAGAAGCGAATCGGAGATTTCCTGCTGATAGATCGTCGTGAGATAGATGTAGTATTCCAGCATGCCGAGCGCCGTCACGGCGTTTGTGATGCTGGGCGTGAAATTGCGGTATTCCAGCACCGCCGCAGCAATCGCCTGAATGATGATCGTGAGGACGATCAGGCTTTTGCCGAGATTCTTCCGCTTGAAATACAGCGCGGAGCAGACAAACAGCAGCGCGATATAGAGCATCTGCACGGCATAGACAGTAAAGCCAAGCGGTCCGCGAATCCAGACATCCGGGCTCGCGTAGTAAAACGCCAGTCTGCTGCCGAACAGCGCTGTGGAATAGATCACCGCATTGACCGCAGCCGGAGCCGCGCACAGCAGGCGATACTGTTTTTTCGCCGGTACGATGATAAACAGCTCAAGCATAATGATCACCGGGCGAAGAATATAGGACGCCACGTCCATGACCGTCAGGATTCTGACGGAAAAATCCGAGTCGGCGGTCAGCTGCCGGTATCTGATATCCTTGCAGGTCAGCAGCAGCAGCAGCGCCGCACCGATCTTGAACAGATGCGCCGCAGGGATTTTGTTTTTCCGGTTTATGATCATGAACACGACAAGCGCAAACAGCACCATCAGCGTCATGATGTTGGATTGTAAATATTGGGTCATCATATGCGGATTCCTTTGTCTTCCGTTATTATGATTAAACTGATTCAGCGCTTCGCTAAAAGAATAAAGAATAAATAACAATAGCGGTGTCCGCTTGCGCGGACGGATTTGAATTGTGCGAAAGACTCAAATCTCACTGCACCATCCATGAAGCGGCAAAAATGAAGGTGACGGAACAGCGCCTCACTCCTCACTGCTCACTCCTAACCAGGGTGTGTTGACATTATAATAGTGTGCGGATTTTTGAGATGATTTTGTTCCGTTCAAGGCAAAAATCCGCAGGCGGGCTGTCGCATGTTTGCAGGCAAACTGCGCAGTTCCGCTATGCTGAACATGCGCCCGGCAAGGATTTTTAACGACGAACAGGGCAAAATCAGCCAAAAAGACGTGCGTCAGGCTTCGTGTCAACACAC
>JAEEGL016841328.1_pt1 | contig 16101 bp, 8 predicted proteins | sample 9134231 | NCBI WGS metagenome assembly JAEEGL01 (sample SAMN16246548, study PRJNA631951) | gut metagenome | biome: gut microbiome; feature: rumen; material: fiber-attached | host: Bos | place: Iran: Karaj | collected 2018-10
GACAACATCACCATTTCAGACGCTTCAAAGGCAAAAGTAATCGTCAACACCGGCATCGAAGGCGTTATCGAAGACGAAGCCACCCTCGACGGTTTGGACAAAATCAAGATGGATTAACAACTGATTTTTTTTGAAAACACACAAACCCCGTACACCGCTCTGATGTGCGGGGTTTGTTATTATTTTTTCAATTCTTCCTCAATCTTCTGCTTGTATTCCCTCCGCCGAAAGCACTTTAAATTCTTTGCCGCCAGCAACTATACGACAAGTGTTGTTCAGATTAAAACTGCCGCCTTGTCCGTGATAATAGACCATATAGAGTTTGGTAACATCGTTTTGAAGTACAACTTTTTCGATGGCAAGGCTCATAGAGCCAATTCCTTTTGCCACAAAAGTGGGGTTTTCGATTGTACGTTGAGCCGACATAATTAGCGGCATCAACAGCATTAAAAATGCTAAAATAATGTTTTTCATGTTAAATATAAAAATTTGTGTTTATTAATTGACAAAAAAGTTTCACATATATTATTTTTTCCCCTTTTTCAATCCTTTGAACAAAGCATCAACGACTTCCGGCTCTGACCATTTACATTTTTCTCTATCAAGAAGACCCATCCACCAAACGAGAACTATGCCGCGTTTTTTTGCCTCTGACGAAACAAACTCAGAAAACTTAACACGTTCAGCAGTGTTCTTCTTGTCGAAAGCCGCTATCTCGCCGATAATCAGCGGAATATCAATACTATCAAAATAATCGGCGGCACGATTGATTACAGTTTTGGAAATGTTGCGATATTCTTCGGTGTAGACGGTCGGCTCTTTTTCGGGGAAACAAAAATCCTGCGGGTCGTAAAAATGAATTTCACCAATCAAATGACCACTATGAACATCGCTCGGAAGACGAAAATTTTTGAGCGTAATTTCCCCTGCGTTAGCACTATACGTGGTGATGATAAGATTACGATATTCGTTGTTGCCGCCAGTGCGCCTTACCACATCCACAAAATCCTGCGCCAAAAGATTGATGGCGGTATAATTTTCCACTTCAGTATGATCCCAAGTCCCTTTTGAATCAAGCATTTCGTTGAAACCTTCAAACAAAAGCCTGTCGCCGTAATCCTTAAACCTATCCGCAATTTGAATCCAAAGCGATTTGAAACGCTTACTTATTTCGGGATATTTTGCCGGATTAGAATTTAGCCAACCATGCGTCCCCGTATCGTGATGAACATTCAAAATACAATACATTCCCTCTTGAATCACATAATCAACTACTTGATTAACACGATTTAACCATGCGCCGTCAATATGGTCAATTTCGTCAAGATGAGGCCACCAAGTTACGGGGATTCTAATGACATTGAAGCCGCGTTCCTTAAAAGCATGAATCATTTCACGGGTTGTAACGGGTTCGCCCCAACTTGTTTCCCAATCTTCGGTAGTAACACATTTTTTGTCGCGCTTGCCCATTGCATCGAGAGTGTTGCCGAGATTCCAACCAATAGTCATACTGCTAACGGCCTCACGTGCAGACTGCATCGTCTGCGATTTCGCCATTGCGCTGATTGTAAGCGCAAAAGCAACGAATAAAATTAGTCTTTTCATAATAAAAATTGTTAGAGATTTGGGCAAAAGTAATAAAAAAAATTGGAAATTATCAAATTCTAAAAAAACTTCTATGCGTGGGTATTTTCGACTTTTTTTTCTTAATACGCAGACTAATGTTAAATGCCATAAAAACAACTACAATGATTGATGTTTTTTCGTAATAACTTATGATAAAAAAAGGTAATATAAATATTCGCAAATGTATTAAAATTCACAACGATTTTTTCTCATTTTTTTAACAGTTTTTTTACACGAATTTTATCAAAAGTATTTGATGTAGTACACTAATAGTATCTACACACGGTAGAACGGGGTTTTGACGTAGTTTTGACGTAGTAGTTTTAAGGGTTCGACGTAGTTATGTAGAACTCCTTTTTTTGATTTTTTGAATCCGTTTGTCGTAATTTGCAACATCAGCCGGCGCAAAAAAATCCGGCAAAATAAATACTTATTTAAATACTTTTTTTAACCTTCAAAAAATTCATTAGTCTTATGAAAAGATTGCTAACATTACTACTCACTTTGACGCTTTTGACCACAGCGGTCTTTGCGCAAAATGCGAGGGTAACAGTATCCGGAAAGGTTACTTCTAAAAATGATGGTGATGCTCTTATCGGTGTTACCATTATAGAAAAAGGAACTACCAACGGAACTATTACCGACATCGACGGCAATTATACTCTTGTTGTCGACGAAAATTCTACACTCACAGCCTCTTATGTAGGCTATCAAACCCTTGAATTTGTAGTTCCTAAAAATGGCGGAACGATAAATTTTCTTCTCGAAGAAGACAACGTAGGACACGAAGAAGTTGTTGTTATCGGTTACGGTGTTCAGAAAAAAAGCGTTGTGACAGCAGCAATTTCAGGAATCAGTGCTGAAGACATTCAAGGCTCAAGCGTCCGTGTTGATAATGCCTTAAAAGGTATGACCTCAGGTGTTACGGCAACGGCAGCATCGGGTCAGCCCGGTGAAGGCGCACAAATCAGAATCCGCGGTGTCGGCACAATCAATAATTCCAACCCGCTCTACGTCGTAGACGGTATGCCTATTGACGGCGGTATCGACTACCTCAACCCCAACGACATTCAGTCTATCGAAGTTTTGAAAGATGCTGCTTCAGGTGCTGTTTACGGAGCAAGAGCTGCTAACGGCGTTATTCTTGTTACCACCAAAAAAGGTAAAAGCGGTGCGCCCAAAGTGTCATACGATTTTTCTTACGGTTTCCAAAACCCGTGGAAAATGCGTGATGTTCTCAATGCTACCGAATATGCAACGATGGTAAATGAAGGTGCCGTTAATAGCGGATTAGAACCCGTTTACGAAAATCCCGCTCAATACGGTGAAGGTACTGACTGGCAAAAAGAAGTTTTCAATGCCAATGCTCCCATTCTCAACCATCAACTTAGCGTTGCAGGTGCAAACGACCGTGTAAATTACTTTATATCAAGCGGTTTTTACCGTCAGGAAGGTATCGTCGGAGGTAACTTCAACCGCTCTAATTATCAGAGATTTACCCTCAGAAGCAATACAATCTATTCGCTCGTTGATTCCAAGGACAGAATTTTCCTCAACAAAATTGACGCAGGTCTCAACGTAAGTTATTCTCACATAAAATCTGCCGGAATTGAAACAAACTCGTCATACGGCTCGGCACTCGGTTCTGCATTGTCGCTTTCACCGATTATGACCGTTTACGCTGAAAACCCGGAAGAAGTTTTGGAACGTTATGCTGCAACAGCTAAATTTGTTCCCGTTTATTCCGCTGACGGCAGACTTTATTCTATCGCCGGAACTAATTTCAACGAGATGACCAACCCCTTGGCATCGCTTTCATTGCCGGGTTCTGACAACTGGTCAGACCACATCGTCGGCAATATGTTCGCTGAAATAACACTTATTGAAAACCTCAAATTCCGTTCTTCATTCGGTACTGATATGAGTTTCTGGGGTTTTGATGGTTACACAAAAAAATTCTGGCTCACTCCCAACAATTATTCCGACCGTACAAAAGTTTACGGCGAAATGGACAAAAATTTCACATGGCAGTTGGAAAACACTTTGAGTTATGACAAAACCATCGGTGATCATCATTTCAATATCCTTCTCGGACAATCAGCACTTGAATACACTGGACGCAACATCGGTGGTTCAGCATACGATATGAAAGACGAACTCTCACCGAGAGCGAACTTGAGTTTTACCACGGGACTTGCAGCCGACGGCGACCAAACCGTTTACGGTGGAGAATTTAATCCTCATACACTTGCCTCACTCTTTGCACGTGCAAGTTACGACTACAAAGGACGTTATATGGCTCAATTCACGATAAGACGTGACGGTAGTTCTAATTTCGGTCCTGACAAGCATTACGCAACATTCCCCTCATTCTCTTTGGGTTGGAATATCACAGAAGAAAGTTTCTTGGCAAACCGTCCTTCTTGGCTTGAATCAGCAAAACTTCGCTTCTCTTGGGGTAAAAACGGTAATGAATCAATCGGTCAGTTCCGTTACACTTCACTCACCTCATCGGGCAACAATTACATCTTCGGTTCGGGTGCTGACGAAAAAGTTACCAACGGTACAAAACCGAGTGTACTTCCCAACACTTTTCTCTGCTGGGAGGAATCAAAACAGACAGACCTCGGTCTTGATCTCGGATTCTACAAAAACGCTCTTACCGTTACAATTGACTGGTACAAAAAACGCACGGACGGAATGTTGATGGAAATGCCGATTCCTTCGTATGTAGGCGAGTCAAAACCCACAGGAAACGTTGGTGTCATGGACAACAAAGGTTGGGAATTTGATGTTACTTACCGTTGGAAAGCCGGCGAATGGAATTTCAAAATCAATGCCAACGCAACTTATCTCAAAAACGAACTTATCAACTACGGTAACGAAGAAGGATATGCAAATCTTGATTCTCAGCAAGGTATGGGAACAATTACAAGAGCAGAAAACGGTTATCCTTTCCCGTTCTTCTACGGTTACAAAACAAACGGAATTTTCCAAAATTATGCTCAAATCAACGCTTACACCAATGCAGAAGGTAAACTCTTGCAACCCGATGCAAAACCCGGCGATGTAATTTTTGTTGATAACAACAACGACGGCGAAATCACAGAGGCTGACAAGACCAAAATCGGTAAAGGTATGCCCGATTGGACATACGGTCTTAATTTCAACGTTGATTACAAAGGTTTTGACTTTTCAATGCAGTTCAACGGCACATTCGGCAACGATATTTACGATGCCACCCGCCGCAACGACATCAACTATCAGAACCTTCCCGCTTTCATGAAAGACCGTTGGACTGGCGAAAACACTTCAAACAAATATCCGAAATATGTTTGGGGTGATACCAAGAATTGGGAATCTTCAGACCTTTTCGTTTCTAACGGCTCGTTCTTAAGACTTCGTAACATCGAACTCGGCTACACCTTACCGAAATATATCACTAAAAAAGCATTTATTGAACGTGTAAGATTTTATGTAGCATCACAAAACCTTTTGACATTCACCAAATACGAAGGTTTTGACCCTGAAATCTCTTCAGGCGGACAATCACTCGGTATTGACCGCGGCGTTTATCCGCAAGCAAGAGTATTCACATTCGGTGTTAACGTCAATTTCTAAATAATTGACAATGTACAAGAAATAATTAATAACTATCTGACAATTGATTGAAGACAATACGACAATCCCCCCCAAAAAATTGTCGATTGTCGACTGTCAATTGTCAATTAAAAAGAACTAAAATGAAAACATTAAAATATATAGCACTTCTACCGGCACTAACAATGACCTTTGGTGCCTGCAGCGAAGATTTTTTGGAAGTTGAAAGTCCGTCAGACCTTCTTGTTGACGAGTACTATAACACCGAAAGCCGCATTTTTGAAGACTTAGTGGCAGCTTACGACCCGCTCGAATGGTTTGACTGGTCAGAAAGACAATACTGCCCGATAAACGTTATGAGCGACATTATGTCCGATCAAATGTGGCCCGGTGGCGGCACATCTTCCGACAACTTGTTTTGGCAATTAATGTCAAACTATGCAGCGGTTCCCACGGAATGTCTAACAGGTCTTTGGACAGAACTTTATTCTGGCGTAAAACGCAGCAACGATGTTTTAAAATACATTGAAAATGTTGTACAAATTTCCGATGAAACTAAAGCTCTTTACAGCGCAGAGGCTAAAGTTTTAAGAGCTTATTATTACACCAATCTCTGGAAATTTTGGGGTAACATTCCATTTTACAAAATAAATCTCCAAGACCCTTATATCGGCGAACAAAAAACTGCCGACGAGGTTTACGCTGAAATCATTGCCGACCTCGACGATGCAATAGCAAACGGAGGTTTACCGATGAAAGCAAAAGCAAAAGACATCGGACGTGTAACTCTTGCAATGGCGTATATGCTTTATGCAGAGGTTGTTATGTATCAAAAAGACGAATCTAAATATCCCACTGCACTCAAATACATGGAAGAAATTATTTCGTCCGGCGAATACGAACTCAACCCCGATTTTGCAAAAATTTGGACTTTAGAAGGCGAATGGTGCAGCGAATCAATTTGGGAAATCAATTACATGAACCAAGGAGCAATCCGTTCATGGGACTGGCCTAAAAATGCAGGCGGAACGGTTTTACCGAGATTGATTTCTCCCCGTGGTTGGAAGAGCGGTACCGACGACATCGATGCCGGCTGGGGTTTCTGTCAAATCCGCCGCGAAATGCTTGACCTCTATGACGACAAAGACGCCCGTAAGGCTGCAACAATCTACGATGCTTCGCAGTACGACTACGAAAAATCATGGGCTTCAACAGATTTGTTCTTAATGAAATACATCGCCCGCAAAGGTTACAACGATGGTCAAAAAGCTGATGCCGACCTCAATTACGGCAACAATTTGAGAATTTACCGTTATTCTGAAACACTTCTCAACGCCGCAGAACTCGGCAGTCCTAACGCTCAAAGCTATCTTGACAAAGTACGCGAGCGTGCCGGAGTAGCATCTGTTCCCGCCACCAAAGAAAATATAATCGCAGAACGCGCATTGGAGTTTGTCGGCGAAGGCAAACGCTATTGGGACGTTGTCCGCACAGGAATTGCAACCGAAGTACTCACACCAAGCACTGTTGAAGGTCAGGGTCAATACCGTACAAATACTTGGAGCGAAAGCAAAAAGTATCTCCCGATACCCCAAACAGAAATCAATTCCTCAAACGGCGCAATTAAACAAAACCCCGGATATTAATAATTGACAATTGACAATTGACAATTGAAAATTGACAATTGAAAATTAATAGACGAAAATTGAAATAAATTAATGAAAATACGGACAATTGACATTGAAAAAAAATCCTTTGACATTGACATTAATTATCAATAGTCCTTTGTCAATTGTCCTTTTTAAAAAAAAGAATTATTATGAAAGCAATATTCAAATATATAGCAGTGGCAGCCTCGGCAATTGCATTATACAGTTGTCAAGACGAACATTCCGACATCAACCCTGCCAACCGTCCTACGGCATCGGATATTCAGGTTGATTTTGAAATGTCAGATTCCAACAATGTAGTTTTCAACCTTTTGAATGAAGGTTGTACACCCATTTGGTATTTTGATGACGGTTCGCAGAGTACTGTTAACGGATTTAAAAAACAATTCCCAATAGCAGGAACATACACCGTTGAAATCAAAATGTATAACAATAACGGAATTTGTGACGGTAGCATCACAAAAGAATTGACCTTCACAAAAAGTTTTGCTAATTTCGACAAAGAGATAGCCAAACTCACAGGCGGAAATGACGAAATTAAAGTATGGCAAATTGCAAAAGATCAAAAAGGACATCTCGCTTGCGGCGATTCTCCTGAAAATCCTACCGGTTGGTGGACGGCTCAACCCGGCGACAAAGACGCTACCGGTCTTTACGACGATCAATTAATTTTCAAAAAAGACGGTACATACATCTACTCTCCCGGTAAAGACGGTTTGTCATACATCAACAAAGGAACAACGGTTTTCGGCCAAAAAGAAACCGATGAGGATTACGACGTTGCAAACGAAGAAATCCAAGGCACATGGATGTTTGAATACCGTAATTCAGAACTTTACCTCATACTTTCACCGCACACAATTTTGGGTTATCTTACTTCAGATGCTCAGTGGGAGGCCCCTGAATTTGTCGTTAAACAAATTTCAGACAAGAAAATCAACCTCAGATGGGACGGCGAAGGTATTTCATGGCAGTATATCCTCGCACCGCTAAGCCAAGAGCCGCAAATAGAAAATCTGTGGAACAACGAACTCGAAAAAATCGAGACTTATTACAGTCCCGGATGGTCGGGAGATATTTCAGAACAACTTGTAGCAACACAAAAAGGTGAAGTTTTCAACGTATCAGCACCTATTGCAACCTCAGACAAATGGCAGGCACAAGTAAAACTTTTCACCCAAATAGGCTCGTCTGCTGACAAAAATTATGATTTCATTGTAGTTTTCACTCCTAACGCAGACCACGACAATGTTACCGTAAAACTCACGGATTCAGAAAACGATGAAAACTATCTCTTTGATAAAACAGTTTCAATCAAAGCCGGCGTACCAAATCCCATAAAAATCACCGGAGTAAAGGGTGTTGATGCAAAAAAACTCACTCTCGTATTCGATTTTGGTTGGAATCCCGAAAATTTTGAAACGGAAATTTCTGACATCACATTCGGTGAACACGTAGGAGATATCGAAGAAGATGCTAAATGGGTTTACAATGCTGAAGGCGACCTTACCAAAGACGCAGAGTATCAGACTTCCACATACTACTCTCACACTGATAATTGGATTGAAATGACCACCAATGTCTTGACCAACAACAACGGCACTTGGACTTACAAACTCCCCGATGCCACCGACATGCAATGGCAGGCACAATTGGCTTACATTTCGCAAATTGTCGCAAGTGCAAATAAGAAGTATGACTTCCACGTCAAATTGCGCTCCACGACCGATGTTGAAGGCGTAACAATCAAGGTTACTGACACAAAGAGCGACAAACTAACACTCGTAGAAGAACGTGTGGACCTTGAAGCAGGTGTGGAATATGAGTTCATCGCTAACGGTGTGGAAGGTCAAGACATCCCTGTAGAGACCAAAATCAACCAAGACCAAAGCGAGACCACAGGAGCAGTAAAATTCGTGTTTGACTTCGGCGGTAACCCTGCAAACACTGAAATCACGCTTTCAGAAATGATTCTTCAAGAATCGAAGTAACAGTTTTCTCATAAATAGTTTTTTAAGTATTAGATTTGGTTATTGTTAAAAATTGGATTAATAAAAATTGGTAAATTTTAGCAATTAAGTAAATTTGTAATTTGAAAATAGAACGCCTCGTAAAAACAACCTCGGGGCGTTCTTTTCTTAAAAAAAAAGAGAATAAACAATATAATTATTTTAAACGATATGACAGAGAATATTCCACAGAAAGGAAACAAAAACCTCGTTGCGGTGATTACAATGATGTTTTTGTATGCGATGATTGCATTTGTAACTAATTTGGCGGCACCTATAGGTGTTGTTATGAAAAACGACCCGGAGGTTGGCGGCTCCAATACGCTTGCAATGTTAGGCAATTTTATGAACTTTTTGGCGTACCTTTTCATGGGTATACCCGCCGGAAAAATACTTGTAAAAATAGGCTACAAACGTACCGCAATGACAGCTATCGTTGTGGGATTTTTAGGTGTTTTCATCCAGTTTATTTCCGGTTTTGACGCTTTTTCAGGCTATGCTGACAATGTTATTTACCTCTTGGGTGCATTTGTATCGGGCATATCGGTTTGTATGCTCAACATTGTTGTTAATCCTATGCTCAACCTTTTGGGCGGCGGCGGCAACAAAGGCAATCAACTCAACATTATCGGAGGTACGTTAAATTCACTTTTTGGAACCTTAACCCCCGTTATCGTTGGCGCACTCATCGGCGAGGTTACCAAAAGCACTGATTTTTCACAAATCAACTTGGTATTATATATCGCAATGGCAGTTTTTGCAATTGTTTTCGTGATTTTGTCAAGACTTACGATCAACGACCCGACAATCGGCAAAGTTACCTCTCAAACCAAATTTGAACGTTCACCTTGGGCATTCCGTCATTTTGTGCTTGGAGCAACGGCAATTTTTGCATACGTAGGCGCAGAGGTCGGCACTCCGGGAACGCTCAACTTTTATATTGCTGACACAAGCGAAAAAGGCGCAGGTTTGGCATTAAATGCAGCCGCAATAGGCGGTTTTGTTGCGGGAACATATTGGTTTATGATGTTAATAGGCAGAACATTAGTAAGTTTTGTCGCAGCCAAAATTTCGTCACGTACATTGCTAATGACAGCCACTGCAATAAGCATGCTGCTTGTTGTTTGCGCCATGATTGTTCCTAAAACAGTTATGACATCAATGCCGCTTTTTACGGGCAGTTCGTTTGAAATTACACAAATTCCGCTGAGTGCGATGTTATTGGTTTTGGTGGGATTATGCACCTCGATAATGTGGCCTTGTATTTTCAACCTTGCCACAGAAGGTTTAGGGAAATATACGGCACAAGCCTCAGGAATTTTTATGATGATGGTAGTCGGCGGAGGAATTTTGCCGCTGATACAAAATGCCATTGCTGACAATGCGGGTTATATGCTTTCGTATGTAATTCCGTTGATAGCGTTTGCGTGGATGTTTTGTTACGCTGTTTTCGGCTACAAAAACGTCAACAAAGATATTAACGTAGAATAATAACAAGAATAAGATGAATAAAATTAACATATTAGCAGTAATGTTTTCGATGCTTGCTGTTGCGGGCTGTGCTGGGTGCAACGACAAGGAGGAAAACGAAAACGAAGGCGGAAACAATCTTAGTGAAGCATCTTTCAACATCACCGTCAGCCCCGAAAATCCTACAGCGAAATTTGAGGGCGACACGCTGATAATCAGTGTTGATTCCGATTCGGATTGGAGTGTCAGCTCTAAGAGTGATTTTTGCACATTATCGAAAAAAGGCGGTATAAAAGGCACATCCGATTTTAAGGCTATTTTAACGAAAAACACCTCAGCGGAAAAACGTACAGCCGTTTTGAATTTTGTGTCAGGGGCTTCGCTTAAAGAATATTTCATAACGCAGGATTTTGACCAAAAGAGTTTTGAAAGCGACGATATTACTGCGCCCGAGGGTTACAAACTTGTTTGGCACGACGAATTTGACGAAGAATCACTCTCGTCAGATTGGACATACGAGGTTCAAAATTCAGGCTGGGTAAACAATGAAATTCAAAATTACCGTAAGAGCGAAATCGACGGCAAAAACACCGTTGAAACCAATAACGGAATCCTTAACATTAATTGTTTCAAGGGTAGCGACGGCAAAATTTACAGCGGCAGAATCAAAGCTAAAGAAAGCACGGGCTGGCAATACGGTTACATTGAAGCAAGGATAAAACTTCCAAAAGGCAAAGGCACTTGGCCTGCGTTTTGGATGATGCCTTGCAATGTAGATTGGAAAAATGAGGGATGGCCCAAATGTGGCGAAATCGACATTATGGAAGAAGTCGGCGCAAATCCTAACTACGTTTCATCGAGCCTTCACGCTGAAGGTCATGTGCACACCCTCAACAATCAAGTTACTCACGAAATGCTCTGCCCTGGTGCTGAAGATGATTTTCACGTTTACACAATTGAATGGACAAAGGAAAAAATTGTTACCTACGTTGACGGCAAATTGCAGTTGTCATATTCGTCGGACGGCACGGTAAAAAATTATCCCTACGACAAGCCGTTCTACATTATTCTCAACCTTGCTTGGGGCGGCGACTGGGGCGGTTACAAAGGCATTGACGAAAACGCCTTACCAACCACAATGCAAATAGATTACGTTAGAGTTTTTCAGAAAAAATAACACTAAAGAAATAAATTAGACAATAAAAAACACTACTCACTAAGGGAAATGTCATTTGTTGATATTTCCCTTATTTTTTTGCGATGATTTTTTATGCGTTAAAATTCCTTATTTTCAAACTCTTTTAAATAAGTATTTAAATCTTCCTCGAGTGCGATTTTCTTTTTCAAACGGTATTTTTGGGATTCAACGCCGCGGACACTAATATTGAGAATTTGAGCTATCTCCTTGGTAGAAAGATCCATACGGATATAAGCACAAAGCATATAATCGCTGCGTGAAAGCTGAGGATAAGCAGATTTCATTTTTCTAATGAAATTATTGTGCAAAAGGTCAAACTGCTCCTCAAAATGATCTATTAAACTATCATTCTGAATGTTACCGTCAATCATTGAATTCAATCCGCTAAGTTTTTGCTTTAAAAGTGCCGTCAGCATTTCGGACTTAAAAATCAAATCTATTTCGTTTTTTAAATCAGAAAGAATTTTGTTTTTGCTCGCAAGCGAAAGAGCCATATAAGCGAGTTCCGTAGTTTTGTGTTCGAGGTCATCTTTAAGTTTTTGCTTTTCAAGTTCGGAAATTCGCTGCTTGTCGGCTGCTGATTCCATCTCGTGCTGAATCTCAATACGGCGGATATTCTCTTTGTTTTTTGCCTCAAGTTGTGATTGTTTTTGACGGTAATGCTTTTTAACGGCCTTGTAAACGATAAAAGTTATCAAAACCGCTAACAACAAATAAACCACATACATTGGCCAAGTTCTATACCATGGCGGCAAAACCCTAAAACTAAAGTTTCCCCGTCCGATAATTCTACCGTCATAACCCGTTTTAACAACTTCAAAATTGTACCGTCCCTCTCTCAGCGATGTAAATTCCTTGATTGCAGAGGGTGCGGGCGTACTCCAACTGTCATCCTCAGAAATTCTATAACTATAAAGCGCAGGCTCGGCACGGTTGCCGAACACAAATTTTATATTAGCTTGTTTATAAGGAATTTGAGGTGAATATTTCAAATTAAAACTATTACTTTGCCAAATCAAAGAATCTGACAAATAAACCGAAGAAAGAATTTGTGCTGTATCGGACTCTAAGAGCACTTGCCGCGTGTCAAAAAAATGAAAACCTTTTTTCGTGGCAATAATCAGCATAGTATCACCGCTGAAAACAATTTCGGAACTTGTCGGTCCAGGATTGGCGTAACGTTCATCAAAATAAGCACATACGCTTTTGCCGTTTATCGCAAACTCAATATTGTTTTGCGAAAGACCTGCTATTGAATTGCCGTTTTGTGAAAGTTTCCAAAAACCGTTTTTACAATCAAGCGCACCAATTTTTTCCACCGCAACAAAACGGTTTAAAGTAGCATCATAAACGGCAACACCTTTCATGGACACTGCATAAACTTTTCCGTCAAGAACCTGAATATTAAATTTTTTGTCAGATGGCAGACCGTCTTTTTCGGTAAATTCGATTACACTGCTGAATTTATATCCTTTTGAATCGTATTTCGCTTTAACACAAGAACATACGCCTTTATTATGAAGCCAAACATACTCACCGTCAAAAGCCATATCATAAAACGATCCTTCCCTATCAACTTTAACAAAATCGAACTCATCATTTTTCTTTAGTTTAACGGCAAAAAGTTCCGAATATGTCGCTGCTAAGGCCACAGAATCAGTTATTTGAACCATTCCCCAAAAGCCCGTAATGCCGCCAAGCGAAACAGCACGCAAATTATCAAGTCTAAAAATTCCTCTATCGTGAAGACAATACACATTACCAAAAGCCTTATAAAGCCGCCATGCAGCAGTTTCAAGACCTTTAATAGGTTGCAATTCTGAAAATCCGTTTGCCAATAATTTTGAAAAATAAACGCCACGATTAGTTGTCAAATAAAATCCGTTTTCGGTCTCGGCAATGCCCGTACCGGCTCCTACGGCATCGTCAGTACAGATACTTTTCAGCGGTGATGACAACAAAATCTCATTAACACCGCTGTTAAGTCCTGCCCAAAGCGAACCGTAAGAAGAATATGAAAGAGAGATTACTGTATTGTCTTTCAAACCGTTAGAAGTATTAATAACCTCGGCTGAAAAATCATTTTTGTCAATAACGGCAACACCGCCTTTTACAGTACCGACGGCAAATTCATAGTCATTGTCAGCGGTGCAAAAAACAACAGCACTTTTCAAAAGCGTGTCGGCTGAAGTTTTGAGCGGCAACAATTTGTCTCCGTCATGAAAAAATACGCCGTCATGCTCCGTAACAGCCAAAATGCCGTTTTTGTAACTTGCAAAACCTTTTACAATCTTACCGTCTAAAAGTTCGCAACCGGGCAATTCCTTGAATTTATTCCCCATAAGATATTTTATCTGACTATAACCCGAAATATAAAGCACGCCCGATTTCATCGAAGAACAATTGATTCTAAGCCCCGGATTTATAACAGAAAATTCTCCGTTAATATATTTTAAGACAATAGCATCGGCAACAAAATAAATTACGTGGTCGTATTCATAAATTTTCCAAACATTACCAAGACTTTTTCTTGTAACGCTGTCAAGCTGCGGATAAAGGCTTGTATATTCCAATTTGCCATTTTCCAAAGGCTTAAAAAATCCAATTTCATTGACACCACCGGCATAAATTACGCTGTCGGAAATATGCGTACAGCGGATTTCGGTTTCAAAAGGCTGAACCCTAAAAGCCCCGTTATGAAATATCAGTAAATGTTCGTCGTTAGTACAATACACAAAACCGTTGTTAAGAGGTTTTATGTCCCATGTCGGGCCGTCAGAAAGCCTGTTATCGTCAAAACTGCGCACAAAACTATGTCCCTGCGCCATAGCCGATAACGCATACAAAAACACTGCAACAAATATCAAGAGATTTTTTGTCATTGTCGGATTTTTTGTTAAACAAAGGTAATATTTACGGTGTTGATTTTTTTGAATTCCGCAACAGAAAACGGATTGACAAATCTGCTCATTTCTTTTTTTAATTGTTATGTGCAAAAATAACATAATTTCGTGAATAATACAATTTTTTTAAACAGAAAATTACATTATTTTTCTTGGCGTATACTAAAAATCAATGAAGTACATATTGAAGTACCCATAAAAGCTGTTTGACGTAGTTTTGACGTAGTTTTTCATAATTTTTGACGTGGTATGTAGTAGTAAAGATGTGTATTTTTTTTGGGTTTTAACACCACAATATTGTATATTTGCATATCGAAAAAACCTCAAAAAAAATACTTATAGTTATGAAATTGACAGTAAAAATATTGTCGTCAGCACTGTTATTACTTTCAGCTTGCGGCGGCAATCCAGGGACATCAACTACGGGGCAAAACTCTGAAGAGCGTTTTGTAGACAGCGTAGTTAATAGACTCTCGTTAAGAGAAAAAATCGGACAGCTCAACCAAGTTACAGCTGGCAGCCTCGAAGACATGGAAAAACTTGCAGGAGAAGGCTTAATGGGCAGTATCCTCAACGATGTAGAACCCGAACACGTCAATCGTTTTCAAAAAGCAGCGATAGAATCACATTCAGGAATTCCGGTTTTAATCAGTCGCGACGTTATTCACGGCTACAAAACCATTTTCCCGATTCCTCTCGGTCAGGCGGCTACCTTTGACACTGCGATAGTACGCAAAGGCTCTGAAATTTCAGCGATTGAAGCCACCGCTGACGGTATCCGCTGGACTTTTTCACCGATGATTGACATTGCCCGCGACCCGCGTTGGGGACGCATTGCAGAAGGTTACGGCGAAGACCCATACCTTACTTCCGTTATGGGTGCGGCTGCAATCAGGGGCTATCAGGGCGACGGCAATCTCGCCAAACCAACCGCAATAGCTGCCTGTGCAAAACACTTTGTAGGATACGGCGCAGCCACAGCCGGCAAAGATTACAACAGCACTTATATTCCTCTACATCAATTACATAACGTCTATCTCGCACCTTTTGAGGCGGCTGCAAAAGAGGGTGTTCAAACCTATATGTCGTCTTTCAACGACAATGACGGCGTACCTTCTACCGGCAACAAATATATCCTCAACGACGTTTTGAGGGGAATGTGGAAATTTGACGGTTTTGTTGTTTCAGACTGGAACAGCATCGGCGAGATGATAACCCACGGCTTTTGTGCTGATACCAAGGACGCAGCATTGAAAGCAATCACCGCAGGACTTGATATGGATATGGTTTCCAATTGTTACCTTGACAAACTCGAGGAACTCGTAAAAGAGGGCAAAATTTCCGAATCACTTATTACCGAGCGTTGCAAAAACGTTGTCCGTGTTAAATACCGTCTCGGACTTTTTGAAAATCCATATATCGTTACAAAACAAGATGTTAAATACGCTCCCGAACACCTCGCCGCAGCACAGAAAACTGCCGAGGAGAGCGCAATCCTCATCAAAAACGCCAACAATACTTTGCCTTTTGCTGCCAATATCAAACGCATCCTCGTGACAGGCCCGATGGCTGACGCACCCCACGACCAACTCGGTACTTGGGTTTTTGACGGTGAAAAAAGCCAC
>JAEEGL012803644.1_pt1 | contig 16100 bp, 12 predicted proteins | sample 9134231 | NCBI WGS metagenome assembly JAEEGL01 (sample SAMN16246548, study PRJNA631951) | gut metagenome | biome: gut microbiome; feature: rumen; material: fiber-attached | host: Bos | place: Iran: Karaj | collected 2018-10
GATGAAGGGCTCCGCTCTGATCCTGGATTTCCCCGGCCGCAAGGAGCTGGACGAGTATATCGCCGGCGAGCCCTATGTGCAGGAGCAGGTCTGGGAGCGCATCGAGGTGGAGCAGATCAATGTTGTCATCGCCAACGGATTGAAGAAGTAAGGAGGCAGCAAGAGCGAGGAACTCATCCTCAAGTACAATCCCGCCTGGTCCGGCCACGGAGATTATGTGCATCCGGTCCTGGTGCCGGACCCCTATCTGGAATTCTTTACATTGAATTCCCGGGAGCAATTCCGGGTGGACATTCCCTTTACCCGGGAGACCTGGCAGTGAAATGATCCTGACGGGCCTGGCCATAGGAGCTACCTGTCTGAAAAACTCAAAAACCAAGAACCGGGAAGCAAGACGATCCTTGCTTCCCGGTTCTTTTATACAACTATTCTCATTTCCCTCACTCGTATGCTTTCTTCAGAGGTTAATGCTATTTCCCTTCCGCCTCATACAGGGCCCGGAAATCCTCCAGTGCCCCGCGGATATCGATGTGCTGTGGGCAGATGCGCTCGCAGAGGCCGCAGTGCAGGCAGTCGGACGCCTTGCCGTGGTTCATGGAGAACCGCTCGTAGTACATGTTGGACTTATTGCCCGTGACGGCATGCAGATTCAGCAGGCCGAAATAGTCCGGAATGTTGATGTTCTTGGGGCACTCCTCCAGGCAGTAGCGGCAGCCCGTGCAGGGCACCCGGATGGAACTCCGGAGGATCTCCGTGATCTGATCCGTCAGCTTCCGCTCCCCCTCCGTCAGAGGGACGAAATCCTGCATGAAAGAAGTGTTGTCATCCAGCTGCTGAGGCGTGCTCATACCGGAGAGCACCACCTGCACCTGGCTGAGGGAGGCGGCATAGCGGATGGCCAGGGATGCGGGAGAGGGCATGATCTCCACCCCTGCTGCCCGGTAATAGTTTGTGAAGGCTTCCATGGCCTTGTCCGGCAGATTGGCCAGGGTACCGCCCTTCACCGGCTCCATCACCAGCACCTTCTTGCCGTGCTTTACCGCCACTTCGTAACAGCGTCTGGATTGAGCCACAGCCCCTTCCCAGTCCAGGTAATTGATCTGCAGCTGTACCAGGTCCACCTCCGGATGCTCCGTCAGGATCCGGTCCAACGTGTCCGCGTCATCATGGAAGGAAAAGCCAATGTAGCGGGCATATCCTTCCTTCTTCACCTTCTCGATAAAGGGGAATCCCCCGAAGCGCTCCGTCTTGATATAACGGTCCCTGCCCATGTTATGGAGCAGGTAGACATCGAAATAGTCCACCCCCGTCTTCCGGAGCTGGTCCTCGAAATACCGGGCATAGTCCTCTGTTGCCTGGACCCGCAGGATGGGCATCTTGTCCGCCAGCAGGAAACTGTCCCGGGGATGCCGCTCCACCAACGCCTTCCGCACATTGATCTCCGAAGTCTCACCGTGGTAAGGGTATGCCGTATCAAAATAGCAGAAGCCACGGTCCAGGAAAGCATCCACCATCTTGATGGTCTGGTCCAGGTCCACGCTGGCCGGATCGTCCGGATTCAACCTGGGCAGCCGCATGGTGCCAAAGCCCAGTTTCTTCTCAAGATTCATCACATCATATGCCATAGTCCCTACTCCTTCCTGGAAATATTATACGCTATGGTCAAATGATTTTGGAAGCGATCAATTTCGGAAGCAGATGATCCGGCCCCGCTTCATATCATTGCTCAACAGGATATTCTCCCCGGACACATCCACCACCTTCACAATCTCCTCCAGGCCCTCCGCCTTGGGGGCATATTCCAAAAGCAGATTCTCGTAGCCATCCAGGAATCCTCTCTCAAACCTCACCGTCTTCTCATTCTCGAAGATGGCATTGTAGAGGATCCCGGCCTCCACCAGATCCTGGAAAAAGTGGCTTCCGTAGGACAGCTCCGGATTGTAGCCCGCCCGGGAATCCGCGATCTCACAGATGGCTTCGTACTCGCTGATATCCGAGAACAGGGCCGGCACCCCCAGCTCCGGGGAAGACGTCCCGATACGGCCCGGAACCATCAGCAGCATCTTCTTTCCGGCCCCCCGCATCTTCCAGTTCACGGCTCCCACTGCCTGGGCCACCGCGTACTTATCCTTGTAGGGCATGTTGTAATAGTTCACCGGATCCACGGAAACGATCAGATCCAGCTTCTCGCACCGGGAGAGTCCCATGGAAGAGCCTTTGCACTCGAAATAGACCTTCTCCGCCTCCACGTCCGACCGCAGCTCCGTCTCCTCCGAATCCCGGTAGACCTGCAGGGGCCTGCATTGGAGCAGGTTGATGACGTAGTCCCCATCCTCCGAAAGGTTGACGGTAAACTCCGTGTCCACGGGGTAGTCGTATTCCTCCTGGATGGCGTGGAGCATTTCCCGCATCTGCGCCATCAGTTTTTCCATCCCCACAATGCCCTGGCAGGACACAAACTCGATATCCCGGGACTGGCCCCGCTCCCGATACAGCCGCTCCGTCTCGAAGTCATGCTCGAAAAGCAGACGCTTCAGGTATGCCGGCAGAGCAGGCTTTACCAGGTCCGGGTCCACCTGTTCCAGACGGCCGGAGGCTCGGTTCATCAGTTCCAACCGCCTCTGGGAATACTGATGCTTCTCCACCGAATTCCGGGCCGCGGTGGCCTTGGGCTTGTCCAGGCTTACCAGTCTGGGATAGGATCCTTCCGTCCGGTCCACCGCGCTGGTACCCAGGCCCATGACCAGGCGCAGCATTCCCGCGTTGGGGTCCAGATCATCCATAAAGACATAGGGGCTATAGGAATAACCGACTCCTGCCACACAGGGCATGTAGTACTCCCCATAGTAAGAGCCGGACACACGCTGGACCAGAAGGGCCATCTGCTCGTCCCGGGCCTGGAGTCCTCTCCTACTCCGGTAATCCAGAGCCGACCGGCTCATGGTGGAGGCATAGACCGTCCGGATAGCGTACTCCAGCTCCTCCAGCCGCTGGTTCATATCCCCGGAATTGGAGCAGAAGACAGACTCATACTTCCCCGCAAAGGCATTGCCGAAACCGTCCTCCAGAATGGAACTGGACCGGACGATGATAGGATCCTGGCCGTAATATTCCAGAAGCTTTACGAACTGCTCCTCCATCTCCCGGCTGAACTTTCCCGCCATCAGCCGCTCCGCAAACTCCTCCGCCAGGGAGAAATATCCCTCCTCAGTCCGCTGTCGCACCCTTAGATCCCAGAAGTGGTTCTCCACAATGTAGGTATAAAACACGTCAGAACCGATGTAGAAGGAGTCGTGGGGCTCCAGCTTCTCATAGATCCTGGGGCACCGGTTCTCAATGATCTTCCGGGCCAGGAGCATGCCCGTTGCTTTGCCCCCGATCATGCCCGTACCAATCATCCGGCTCCGGATGGCCAGATAATCCCGAGGCCGGAAATGTGCCTTGATCATCTTCCGCACCCGTTCATCCCGGGACATCATGATATCGCACATCCGGTAGCAGTTCTCTGTGACACCCATGCCGTTTTCCAACATGGCTTCCGTCAGATTAAAGAAGCGGTCCCAGCTGTCCATATTTCCGCGGTCGGCTGTGGCTGCATTCTCCCCCAGCACCTGATAAAAGTGACTGGCCATAACACCATCCAGGATGGGTTTGAACTCTCCCGTCTCCGGCACGTAGAGATGAGGCAGGAACATGGTCTCGGAATACCGGTTCCAGACCTTGTCCGGCCGGACGTAAACATGCTCCCGGTCCGCATACACATCCAGGAAGAGCTGGGTGGTGTCTCGGATCTTGGCGATGGCCTGGAAGGAATGCTTGCCCCGGATCAGGGGGAAAAAGGCCACCGTATCCAGGATGAACAGATAAGGGCAGGTCACCTGGAAGAAATTGCCCATCATCAGGTCCGTGGCCCAGGCGGTCTGTAATTCCGACAGACAATCGAAGACGTAGAAGGCATCCCGCCCCTCCCGGCGGATGTGCTCATGGATCTCCACGGTGAAGTTCTCGAAGCGGTGGTTCAATTCCACATGGATGATCTTCAGGCCCTCCCGCTCTTCCAGCAGGGGCTCATGGGTGGCGAAGCGGAAATAGATCAGATTCCGTCCGTCCCGGATGGCCTGGTCCACATAGGGCTCCATGAAAAGTTTGAACTCTTCCAGATTATCCACACGCCAGACAACATTATCCCCCAATCGGATGTTGTCGAAGTGGATATCCATCTGTGGGATCCCGGATTCAATCCTGTCAAAAGCTGCCATAGAAACCTCCTCTCCGCCACCGGCGGGAAAGCGATCATTTGTCCGAAAAACGACAAAAAGGCAAGGGCACCAACAGGCGCCTTTGCCTTGTCTACAGTATATCACAAAACCCGACTTCCTGCTCCCCTCAAAATATAGTCGGCAAAATATTTCGCTATACTATATATATTGTTTGTACATCTACAAATTTATGTTAAAATAGACTGGTAATTTATCCTGAACCCTTTGTAAGCATCTTATTCTGCTACTTCTGTGTTTCTACAGCTTTCGCTAAGTACTTTACAAGGGAGTCCCAGTCAATGTGCATAGAATGGAGGCACTATGGAAAGGAAACCGATTCTCCGTGTAGTCTCGCTGATGCTCACTGCATTCCTGCTGACAGGCTGCGGCGCTTCCGCCGGAACCGTCACCACGGGCAGGTCAGCCATGACTACAAAAACCATCACCCCGTCTTACACAAAGCCGGAACAGATCACCATCATGGTGGATGGAACTCTGATCACGGAAGAGAACGGTCGTGATGAGTTCGAAGCCAGATGGGAAGCCCTCACCGGCATCGATCTGGTGATCATCCAGCCGGAGCACGATGTCTATTACGACGAAGTGACGGCAGCCTTCGAATCCCACAACCTGCCGGATGTGATCCTGCTGAGTTCCACTTACTACACCAAGTATGCGGCCGAGGGCTGGCTGGCAGACATTTCGGACTACTATGACGGGTCCGACCTGCAGGCCCGGATCACGGCAGCCGGAAATGCCGCTCTGATCGACGCCATCCGCATCAACGGCAAGCTCTTCGGCATCACCCCCACCAGAGGTAACGGCTGCGTCACCTACATCAAGCAGGCCTGGCTGGACAATGTGGGACTGGACGTTCCCACCAACTATGCGGAATATATGGAGATGCTCAAGGCCTTCACCGAGGGCGATCCGGACGGCAACGGCATTGACGGCGATACCTACGGTGTCTCCGCCGCCGGCCTCATCAACAACGAGGCTCCTTACACCAACTACCTGCCGGAGTTCTATCAGGATGCTTATCCTTCCTTCTACCAGAAGTCGGATGGCACCTGGGCGGACGGTTTCATGGAGGATTCCATGCGCAGCGCTCTGGAGCGCCTGCGGGATGCCTATTCCAAGGGCTACATCGATCCCGACATCACCGAGAACGGAACCGGTGCCTGCCGCGATAAGTTCTATGCGGATGAGTACGGCGTCTTCACCTACTGGGCCGGCACCTGGGCTAAGACCCTTTCCAACAAGCTGAAGGATGCGGAAAAGGATCCCGTGGTGGTCGCCACCTACCCTCTGGAAGAGACCGGACAGTATCTGGAACGAGTCGCCCCCGTTTGGTGCGTCACCTCCACCTGCAAGAATCCTTCCGGCGTCTACAAGTACTTCCTGGAGACCATGCTGGATGACGGCGATGTAGAAGAGCTGTGGACCTACAGTCCCGTCTCCGAAAACTATGCCAAGAATCACATCGATCACATGCTGGCCATTGTCCCCCTGACCAACGATCCCGGAGCAGACAGCGTATCCGAGGCTCAGGCATACTCGGCAAATCTCTTTAACACCAACAGCCGCATGGCCGATCTTCCTTACAGTACAGAGGCTTTCTCCCTGTACAATGATGACCTGATGGCTCTGAAGAAGGAACTGATCAAACAAGTCGTGGTCGACGGAGTGGATATGGACACCGCCTACGCAGAATTTGCAAGTGCGGGAGGAACCTACATGTCCACAGCAATCGTCGACTCACTGAATGCGGAATAGGAGGTCCGGGATGGAAAAGAAAAGAGGAATGAGATTCAGTATCGGATTAAGAATCCTGTTAGGCAGTATCGGGGTCAATATCCTGATCTGCGTGGTGATGGCCATCGCCATCTATACCAATGTATCGATCAGCTTCATCAACCGGGCTTCGGAAGATACCCTGGCCCTGACGGAAGTTGCGGCATACCAGATCAACGGAAACCTGCTCTCCGTCCTGGAGAAGGGATCGGATGAGAGTTACGCCAACACGGTGGTCCTCAGCGAGTTGGCACACGTTTCCGAGAACGCTGACCTCTATGCCATCTACACTGTCGGCAAGCGCGACGGCTCCCTGGTATACCTGTCCAGACCCGACGGCGTGGCCATCGGCACCGCGGTGGAATCCGAGTACACCGAGGAGATGGAGAAGGCTTTCTCCAGCAACGGCAGCGTGTCGGAAGTCATCCGCACCGGTTCCGACGGCACCAATTACATCACAGCATACTCTCCCATCACCAACAACAACGGTCAGGTGGTAGGTCTGCTGGGACTGGATTACATTGTGAATGACCTGGTAGCAACCCTGAGCAAGATCGTCCGCTCCATCGTCATCATCGGTATCATCCTGTCCGTCATCTCCGTCATCGTCTTCATCATCCTGTCCAGAACCATCACCTGGAAGCTGGCAACGGTGAAGAACAAGATCCACGACCTGGTGAACAACGACGGCGACCTGACTCAGGAGCTGGATATCTATGGCAACGACGAAGCAACGGATATCGCCGACAACGTCAACGAACTGCTCCGCTACATCCGTGGCGTTGTGGTCACCATCAACGACAGTTCCAACCAGCTGTCCGGTTCCGTGGAATCCGCCCTGGAGACCACCGTCAACACCAAGGATCAGCTCATCGGCGTCTCCGCTACCATGGAGCAGATGAGTGCCGCAATGGAAGAAACTTCCGCATCCCTGCAGCAGGTACAGAGCTCCACTTCCCGCATCAAGGACGATGTCCAGGAAATGTTCAGCAGTGTCCAGAACGGTACCAGCTATGCCGGCGGCATGGAGACCCGCGCCATCGAGATGCGCAAGCATGCTGAGAAAGAGACCGAGGCTGCCCGTCAGGCTGCAGAGCACATGACCGAGAGCCTGAACGAGAAGATCGAGAAGTCCAAGGCCGTGGAGCGGATCAGCGATCTGACCCAGACCATTTTGGATATCGCATCCCAGACCAACCTGCTGTCCCTGAATGCCTCCATCGAGGCTGCAAGAGCCGGCGAGCATGGCCGCGGATTCGCAGTCGTTGCCGAGGAGATCAGCGGTCTGGCATCCAACTCCGCTGACACCGCAAAGATGATCCAGGTCATCTCCCAGGAGGTGATCACCAACGTTAAGGAACTGGCCGATGAAGCCACCAAGATGGTGGACTTCGTACGTGACAAGACCATTGGCGGCTACCAGCAGTTGATGGACACCGGCGTCCAGTATCAGGAAGATGCGGAGAAGATCTCCGAGATGCTGAAGAATGTGGAAACCGCCTCCAAGAACATCGAGAACGACATCAGTGTCGTATCCGATTCCATGGACGGCGTCTCCATCGCAGTGGAGGAAAGTGCCCGCGGCATCGGCGATGTGGCAGCATCCGTCACGGATATGTCCCAGCACATGCAGGCCAACGAAACCATCGCCAACGAGAACTCCCAGATCGCCCAGCAGCTTGACTCTGAGGTGCATAAGTTCAAGTTCTGACACCCATCAGACCTCTTGCATTAGTGTATTCCGCGGGAGGGAGGTATCAAGACACGCAGGCTCTACGGTCTTGACGCCTCCCACCCCGCGGAATTTTTGTTGGTTAAGAGGTCTAAGGAGGAGTGTGCCCTGCGGGCGGAGACTTGCCGGACTCCGTGGGGTACTGCTGCGCTCTCGGGGCTGAAAATGGAGCCAATTCAAGCTTTTCCAGAGTTTCGCCAACTCTTTGAGGCGGAAATCCGGGCCGAAGGCCACTTGCTTTCTGGTTTTGGAGCCAAAAGAACGTTTCAGGGAATTTCGCCAACCATTGTTCCTCGACTTGATGGTTGGCGAAAGTCAAAAATCCGTCAGATTGGCTTCAAATGACTTAAGGGCATCCGGAAATCAAATGCTTGCATTCGGAAAAAGGTTGGCGATTCTCTGAAATAATGAGGATTGGCTACACTTGTACCATAAACCACAGGTAGGTTGTCATGAAATCTTGAATCCGATACAATGGAAGCATCAAACTGGTCAGTTCAACAGAAAGGGCTAGCACCAATGGTTGTTAATTACGAATTCCTCGGCAATGAAGCGGTAGAGAATGTCATCACCTGCATGCACTATGCGGTAGACAAAGTGGTCTTCTTCGGCTATCAGGAGACCATCGACAAGCAGCGGGACTGCACGGAACGGTATCTGAAGGAAGTCTGCGGGGTAAAGGAAGTGGTCTTCCTACCGGTGGCAACTCAGGATCTGCAGGCCGTGCTGCTGACCATGCGGGGAGAGATCGGATACGAGGCGGATCTGGGATCTGACATGTACTTTGATATCACCGGAGGTGAGAGCCTGATCCTGGTGGCCTTTGGCATGCTTTCCAAAGAATTTGACACTCCCATGCACATGTACGATATCCCCGAGGACCGGCTCATTGAGCTGGAGGAAGGCTCTGCCCGGAGCATCAGCAGGAATGTGTCGGAACAGCACATTGCCTGGGATCTGGAGCGGTATGTGGAACTCCACGGCGGCGAGATCAACTACTATCTCCACAAGGAATTCAAGGATTCCGCAGACGGCGACTTCGGTCAGGACATCCCCAAGCTTTGGGATCTGGCACAGGAGTTCGGCGAGTTCTGGAGCCTCTTCTCCCACTTCCTGCGCAAGAGCCTGGTTCCGAACGAGGAGCTGATCGTTCACAGAACTGCTGCCGGCGTTCTGGCGGATCTGGCAAAATCCCCCACTCAGCTGAAGACCCCTGCCCAATTGAACCGGATTCTGGATGCCGTGGCCGCAAAAGGCCTGATCCTGGATCTGACTCACGCGAACGGAACCTATCACTTCCGCTTCAAGAGCGCGGAAGTCAAGAATTGCATCTGGGAAGTGGGTTCCATCCTGGAATTGCAGGTATACCAGAACGAGTCCAGAACCAGCGATCTTTGCCGCATGGGACTGCATCTGGACTGGGACGGCGTAGTCCATGCCGAGCCCGGCGTTGACGTCATCAACGAGATCGACGTCTTCTCCATGACAGGCAACATCCCCACCTTCTTCTCCTGCAAGATGGGCAAGATGACAGCCCAGCATGTTCTCCACGCTCTTTACGAGCTGGACACCGTCACCAAGCGCTTCGGCGGAAAATACGCCCGCAAGGTTCTGGTGGCCACCCAGGAGATGAACAACATCTATCTGGAGCGGGCCGCCGAAATGGGCATCGAAGTACGGTCCACACCATAATGAATCATTGAAACCAAAAACTCCCGATACGAATCCTCGTACCGGGAGTTCTTCTATTTTCGGCCTCCACACACATTTCACAGTTCGACTCCACATCATTTGTAGCCAATCTGCATCATTTCATACAATCGCCAACCTTTTTTCAATTCAGGCATTTGAATACCGGATACCTTTACGGCTTTTGTAGCCATTCTTCTAGTTTTGAATGTTCACGCCAACCATCAAGTCAAAGAACAATGGTTGGCGAAATCCCGAAAAACCTCGAATTGGCTCCATTTTCGCCCCGAGCGCGCCGCATCGCCCCCGGGAGCGCCCCGGACCATGAGCCGGAAACAAGAGCGTAGCAAGGCCCCGCAAGCCCCGCCGCGCAGCACACCCCTCCTTAGACCTCTTAACCAACAAAAATTCCGCGGAGAGGGGAGGTGTCAAGACCGTAGAGCTTGCGTGTCTTGATGCCTCCCTCTTCGCGGAATACACTTGCACAAGAGGTCTGAGAGTCCCGTATAAATCCAGCCCCTTAAGGCCTTCTTATTCTTCCGCCTGCTTCCGTCCGGACTCCACCAGTTCCTTCTCGAAAGCTTCCGGATTCTTCAGATAATAATCCTGGTGATACTCCTCTGCCTCGTAGAAATTGCGGAAGGGCTCCAGAGCCACCTGCACTTTCCTACCGGACTCTGCTTCCAGCTTTGCAATGCGGGTTGCAGCCTTCTCCCTCTCCTCATCGGAAGTATAGAAGATGGCCAAAGTATAGGAAAAGCCCTTGTCGATGTACTGGCCCTCTGCATCGAAGGGATCCACATTGGCAAAGTAAATATCCAGAAGTCTGTCGTACTCCACTTTGGCCGGATCATACTCCAGCATGATGGTCTCCCGGTGGCCGGTCTTCTGAGCCTTCACATCCTCGTAAGTGGGATTTTCCTCGGCTCCGCCGGAGTAGCCGCAGACCACCTTGTCCACGCCCCACATCTTAAATACCGGTGTCACGCACCAGAAACATCCGCCTGCAAAATAAGATCTCATACATCATTCCTTCTTCATTCGTTATTTGTCCCGGCCCCTGGTGGGCTTCATGGACCGCTTCATGCCGGAATTGGCTGCCAGCATGTACATTTGGCGAGGGAACCTGTAGGCATCCGCATAGATGTCCTCTACGGTCTCTCCTGCATTGATGACCTTCGCCAGTTTGCCCAGTCCCTGCAACACATTTCGGGCGGGACCGCCGGTTCCGAACTTCATCACCTGGCCCATCATCCCGCCGGCTCCGATGGCAATACCACCGCAATAGTTCAGTCCGCAGGTTTCGCACCAGGACTTCATCATACTCATCAGATTCACGATCTGACTGCTCTCGTAGAAGCCCATATTGGCAACCACATAGACCTTCTGCCCTGCGCCCAGGCCGGAGCGCTCAAAGGCCTCCAGAACCCGCAGTGCAGCGGAAGGAATTCCGTCCACATACATGGGCATGGCCAGCACCATGGTACCGACAGATGCCAGGACTGCTGCCAACTCTGCCTCTTTGCCGGAATATGCGCCGATATTTACGATCTCCGCGCCTTCCACTTCCGGTGTGATCACATCCAGAAACGCTTTGGAATTGGCTCCGTCGCCCCGCAGGCTGCAGTTCAACAGCACCTTGCGATCGGCGGCGATCTCCGGTTTTTCCGCAGCCGGATTCTTCGGCAGTTCTTCACACTCGTCGAACCGAAGCTCCTTGATCACCGCATGGAGATTCGTCCGAACGGCTTCCACATAGCGCTCCGTCAGCGCCTTCTGCTCCTCGGTGATGCCATGGCCGCGGAACAGGAAGGACACAACCTTCGTCTCCCGATACCGCTGCTTGTGATGCATCTCGTTCTTGCTGATGACAAAGGTGGGCATCAGATATCCGATGCTCCGGTCCAGCACATTCTTCACGAAACTGCTGAATCCGCCGTAGGTGTAGCGGCTCATGATCACCACTTCCTCCGCCCGGTGGATCAGGTCCCCCATGCGCTGGTACTTATCTTCGAACACGCAAACGCCGGGCGTCTTCAGCCAACAGCTGAAGCACCCGATACAGGGGTGGATAGCACCTTCCTCCGCCAGGACTTCCCAGCCAGCGTACTCTGCCGCCACCTTCTGCCATTCCGATTCTTTCAGATCGTGTATTAATAGTTTCATAAATCTTCCCGTCCCCATCATACAAGCGAAAACCAAGTTGCTTTCTCAGTTTCCCCACACTTGATTTTATCTCATGAGACAGGTATGGCACAACATTCTTTTTCCCGATTTACAAGAAAAGACCACCCGGAAACCCTCCCGGATGGTCCTTGTGAAATCATATGAAATGCCCGACTTACCCCTGGAGATTCTTGCTGTGCTTCTCCCGGATGTAATCCGCCATCACAAGATAGCCGTATCCCACCCAGATCAAGAATGCCAGCAGCAGAATGATCCACCAGGCGGTCCCCATGAAGGGAAGCTCATTGGTATAGCCGAACGCTCCGGCCGGGCTGCCCCAGTTCAGGAAAAAGTAGGGATAATTGATCCCTTCCGCGAACTCCCAGCCCTGCACAAAGCCGATGCCTGCATAGATGGCATAAAGGATGGGTGGGATCACCACATAAAAGACATTCTTCCGCTCGATGCTCACGGTGCGGGACACCACGAAGAAATCCCAGATAGCCGCCACAGGCACCACCACATGGGTCAGAATGTTCTGCACATTCCAGGCGTAAACTCCCAGGGTCGGGGCCAGGACCACGCAGAATACCACACCCGTCAGCGTGATGGACACGGTACCCACAAATTTCACGATCTTCCAGGCAGTCGGAACAGGGCCGTCCTTTCTCATGAACCAATAACCGATACCGCTGATGATGGCCATGGCGATGTTGGACTGGATGGTGAAGTACATGAAGACTCTGGAGCCTCCCATGAAGGAATCCCTTCCGGCATAGGCGCTGAGGAAGGTTCCCAGAAGGGCGGACACGATGACGATGCACTTGAGAATGGAACTTGTTTTCTTCTGTTTTTCCGTAAACGAATTCATAATAAAACCCTCTTGCAATTCGAAACATCGGTTGCGATATGATTGTATCACATGCTTCTCGGATTACAAGAGAGTTTAGAAAGGTTTTAGATTATTCGGTTTCTTCCGCGCCGATCTCGAAGTGGCACTTGATGATGCCCAGGTCCACCCGGCTGAAGACACCGCCCTTGTCGATGAAGTCCACGGTGTCATCCTCATTCAGGCGAATGACAAACTTCTGCTGGTTGATGGCAGTGGGGGCCATGAGGGCCATCTCTGCGCCGGTCCGGAACCAGTCCGGCATCTCCTTTTGGCATTCCGTCACCTGTTCCACCGTCTTGGTCCGGCGAGGATTGCCTTGGGTCTGACCATAGCCCACTGCGATGGAGATGACGATCTCCTCCCCGGGCTCCAGCTCCGCGCCGATGTTCTTCTTGTTAAAGGTCCCGGCCCAGCAGGTGTTGAGTCCCAGCTTCTGGAGGTAGAGCACCAGCTGTTCGCCGTAGTACCCGATGCGCTCTTCCAGATCTTCTCCCTTGGGTCCCACGCAGGCAATGACGCTGGGTGCACTTCCCAGGCCCATGGCCCGGTTCATCAGTCTGTTGAAGGTGTTTCCCGCGTCTTCCATAAACTGGAAGTGCAGGTCCCCCTCCTCATTCAGTTCCCGGATCTTCTCCCGGATGAGTTCTACCTTCTCTGCCTCAATCTTTCTGTCAATGTAGTTCCTCACGGAGTGTCTTGCCCGGATCGCTTCTTTGTCCGTCATAGATTACCTCCTTTTTGCTTTCTCACGGAAGGTAGAAATCCTCCGTGCAGGGTGTCCGATATCTCCAGTGCTCGGCTCCGCCCCCGGCGCCGTTGTACCAGTTGCCGGTGATCTCGTTGCGGATGGCCAGGCTGTCCCCGGTCTCCTCCATCTCGAAGAGCAGGATCCGCTTCCGGGGATGATCGTTGGGGCAGTGCAGGGACATCATCAGCTGCCCCTCAAAGGTGCGGAAGAGCATGGCGTGGCCGCCGTCCAACGCGTAGAGTGGGATCTTCTCCTGGATCCAGGGACCATGGACGGTACCGCTGACGGATCTTGCGTAACCCACCGTGTAGCCGCCGTGCTGGGAAAAGCTGGACCAGAGCATGATCAGCTTCCCTCCCGGCAAGCGGTGGAGGAAGGGCCCGTCCGTCACCAGGCCGCCGTCCGCAGCGCCGTTTCCGCGCCAGGGCGCATCGGAAGCCCGGAAGAGAATCTCCGGTTCGGAAATCGCATGAGAAAGGTCATCGCTCAGGCGGATGGCGCAGATCTGACCGTCGTAGACCTGCATCCACTCATGGCAGAAGACCATCCAGGGAGCACCTTCCGCATCGATGAATAAGGTTCCGTCCAGACAATGCCAGCCCTTGGGTGTAACCGGGCCGTCTCCTACAGGGGTAAAGGGACCCTCGGGGCTGTCCGCCACCAGGCACTGGCAGCCGCGGTACTTGCCCTCCGCCCGGAAGGAGGAGATCAGATAGTAGCGGCCTTTATAGATGTGGCACTCCGGTGCCCAGTAATCCTTGTCGGCCCAGAAATCCCCCTTGCGGAAACAGACCTTGGGCGCCGACCAGTTGACCAGATCCGGGGACTTGAGCACATAGAAGACCGGCTCGTCTACCTTGGCTTCCGGGAAGCGCTTCAGATCCGCGAACTGGACGTAAGTGTAGTACATTCCCGTCTTTTCATCTGCCAGAATAAAGGGATCGCTGATATGCACATCCCGCACACTGTAAGGATATTCTGCCGAGCCGCCGCTTTTCACTTTCTTCATACCCATACCTTCTTTCGAATCACAGTACTTCCCGCTGGATGCGGTTCCAGACATGTTTCTTGTTGGCGCTCCAGAGGGGCGCGATGAGCAGGCGCTTATCCCCATCTCCGGTGAGGCGGTGGACCACCACCGAATCCGGAATGATCTTCGCACACTGCTGGAGGATTGCGATATACTCGTCCTCCGACAGGACCTCGAAGGCACCGGCGGCATACTCTTCCGCCAGGTCTGTTCCCTTCAGCACATGCAGGAGTTGGAGCTTGATTCCCGTAGCGCCCGAAGCGCAGACATAGCCCACCGTCTCCAACATGTCCTCCACGGATTCTCCGGGCAGTCCCAGGATCACATGGGTGATGACCTGGATCCCCCGCGCCCGAAGATCTCTGACAGTCCTGTCATAAACAGACAGATCATACCCTCGTCTGATATGATCTGCCACTCCCTGATGTATGGTCTGCAATCCAAGTTCGACCCAGACCGGTTTTCGATTGTTCAGTTCCGCAAGAAGATCCAGCACATCTTCCGGCAGGCAGTCCGGCCGGGTGGCAATGGAAAGGGCCACGATGTCCGGATGGGCCAGGGCTTCCTCGTAGAGGCACTGCAGCCGCTCCAGAGGTCCGTAAGTCCCGGTGTAGGCCTGGAAGTAGGCAATGAACTTGCCGTTTCCCGCCTTGGCAGCCACCAGCTTCTTGCCCGCTTCGATCTGGTCCGTGACGCTCTCTTTCGGATCCGATGCGAATTCCCCGCTGCCTCCGGCAGAACAGAAGATGCAGCCCCGGGTGCCCAGGGTCCCGTCCCGGTTGGGACAGGTAAAGCCCCCGTTCAGGGCGATCTTGTACACCTTGCAGCCGAAGGTCTCGCGGAGATGATCATTCAGTAATTTCATAGGATGCCTTAGTTGGAGGAAGAAGAGGAACTGCTGGATCCGCTGGCAGCATTCTGTCTGTCGCGTACCATGTGCTGCAGGGTCACCAGGATGGCGATGACCTCCTTCTCGTGCTCCGTCTGATAAATGTCGATGCAATACTTGTCGTGGATGGACAGCATCTTCTGGGCGATGACTGCGATGATCTGATCGTTCTCATCGTACAGTTCAAAGTTCAGTCCCAGGATATTGCCCTGAAGCTTCCAGCCCAGGCCCTCGATGTTGGTCACATCCTTGATGATGTGGAAGAGCTCGTTGGAAATCTCGAACTTGCGGCCGTCCTCCATAGTGACGTAATGTCTCTCATGCAGAGAGATCAGCTTCCGCTCGATGTGAGCGATGTGATTGTCGGAAGCATCGTACACATCCGTCTTGTCCAGAATAGTGGGGAACTTGGTGGATGCGCGGTAGACCACAGACTCCATGGAATCCGTGATGTCGATCTTGTGATGCAGGGTGAACACCTTGGTGGAAGTGAACAGCGACTTCCTGGGCTCGCCAAAGCGCTCCACATTGTTCACGTTTGCGGATTCACCCGCCTCTCTGAAGCGATGAACCTTAGAAAATACTCCCATTGTAACCTCCTGTGCCTGCCATCCCGGCAGACCCTCTCTCTTTATTTGATCCCGGTTCCCCGGGTATCACTCAAAAAGCCCGACAACAGTATATATTATACCATGTTTTGCAGCTGGCTGTGCGGAAACTTGCCCGCTGTAGAATAGTGTATGAGAAAGCGGTATAATCATTTCACGGAAACTCAGTGAACAAGGAGGTGCGACATGAAACAGAGACGACATTCAAAAGTTTACCTTTCCCTTTTACTGATCGGAATACTCTTGCTCACCGCCTGCGGCGCAAGCACAGCAGATGACGGAGGCGCGGCGCA
>JAEEGL011179342.1_pt1 | contig 16099 bp, 8 predicted proteins | sample 9134231 | NCBI WGS metagenome assembly JAEEGL01 (sample SAMN16246548, study PRJNA631951) | gut metagenome | biome: gut microbiome; feature: rumen; material: fiber-attached | host: Bos | place: Iran: Karaj | collected 2018-10
CAAGCATCTTCACCTTCGAGATCAAGGGCGGTCAGGAAGAGGCCTGGAAGTTCATCGATGCCCTGCAGATCTTCTCGCTGCTGGCTAACGTGGCCGACGTGAAGAGCCTGGTGATTCATCCCTACACCACCACGCACTCACAGCTCTCGCCCGAGGAACTGGCTGAGCAGCACATCACGCCCTCAACCATCCGTCTGAGCATCGGAACTGAGCACATCGACGACATCATCGACGACCTCGCCCAGGCCTTCGACAAGATTTAAATAGAAACAATGAGTTAAGACGAGTTTCATGTAATTCTCCATATTTCGTTGGTAAAAGAAAAATTCTTCGTACCTTTGCACGCAAAACAAAGAAAGACGATGGCAATAGAAGACGGAATATTCAGACGTTCAGAAATGCTTCTGGGCAACGAAGTCATGGAGCGGATAGCACAGAAGCGGGTGATCATTTTTGGTGTGGGCGGCGTAGGGTCGTGGTGCGTTGAGAGCCTGGTACGCAGCGGCATCCGTCAGTTGACTATTGTGGACTCAGACCGTGTCAGCATCACCAATATCAATCGCCAGCTGATGGCTACCACCAAGACCGTGGGGCAGGCGAAGGTGGAAGCTCTGAAAGAACGTCTGCTCACCATTAATCCGTCCGCAGAAATTACAGCCTTGCAGAAAGTCTTCACGCAGGAAACCGCTGAGGAGTTTGACCTCGACAGCTATGACTATATCATCGAGGCCATCGACTCGCTGAAGGACAAGGCGCTGTTGATTCTCATGGCTTGCCGTACAAAAGCAAAGTTCTACTCTTCGATGGGTGCCGCTCTGAAATTGGATCCCACGCGCATACAAGTCACAGAGTTCTGGAAGGTGAAGGGTGACCCGTTGGCTCGTGCCCTGCGTAACAAGTTCAAGAAGGAGAAGCTGTTTCCCAAGCGCAAGTTCCAGTGTGTCTATTCCGACGAACTTCTGGAGAACAAGAAACCTGTCGATCCAGACGACAAAGGCAACGGCAGCATTGTCCACATCACCGCCATTTTCGGTTTCATGCTGGCAGGACTAGTGTTGGAGGATATTGGTGCAAAACAATGAACAATAAACAATAAACATATAAAAGATAAGGATTATGACAAAGATTGCAAAACAGCTGACCGAGCTCGTCGGCAACACCCCACTTCTTGAGCTCAATAAGTATTCAACGACAAAGGGTCTTGAGACTCCAGTTATTGCCAAAGTAGAGTTTTTCAACCCCGGCGGTAGCGTGAAGGACCGTATCGCACTGGCCATGATAGAGGACGCAGAGCAGAAGGGCATCCTGAAGCCTGGCGCCACCATCATCGAACCGACCAGCGGAAATACAGGCGTAGGACTGGCACTGGTATCAGCCGTCAAGGGCTACCATCTTATCCTTACCATGCCCGAAACCATGAGCGTGGAGCGCCGTAACCTCGTCAAGGCCTACGGTGCCGAGGTGCGCCTCACCTCAGGAAAGGACGGCATGCCTGGTGCCATCCGCGCTGCCGAGGAACTGCGCGACTCCATCCCTGGCGCAGTCATCCTGCAGCAGTTCGAGAACGGCGCCAACCCCGCCAAGCACTATGCCACGACAGGTCCTGAGATCTGGCGCGACACGGACGGACAGGTGGACATCTTCATCGGCGGCGTAGGTACTGGCGGTACTATCAGCGGCACTGGCAAGTATCTGAAGGAGCAGAACCCCAACGTGAAGATCATCGCCGTTGAGCCGAAGTCAAGTCCCGTACTGAACGGCGGCCAGAGCGGTCCACACAAGATTCAGGGCATTGGTGCCGGCTTCATTCCCAAGACCTACGATGCAGACGTCATCGACGAGGTGTTTGACGTAGAGAACGACGACGCCATTCGCACAGGTCGCGAGATTGCCCAGAGCGAAGGTCTGCTGGTAGGCATCTCGGCCGGCGCTGCACTCTATGCCGCCATCCAGGTGGCCAAGCGCCCAGAGAACAAAGGTAAGAAGATTGTCGTGCTGCTGCCCGATACGGGTGAGCGCTATCTCTCTACCGTACTCTATGCTTTCGAGGACTACCCCCTGTAATATTAAGGGCTAATCCTTGTGGAGAAGGTAGATGCCAAGCATTGCCATGCCTGCGGCGAAGACGTACTTCCAATAGAATGTCTCGCCCAGGCAAAGGCATGAGGAGACGGCTCCCACCACGGGAATGAGGGAGTTCCAGATGGCGACCTTTCCCATGGGATTGCAGGTGAGCAATTTGTTGTATAGGGTGAAGCCGATGGACGAAATGCCAATGAGCATCGTCAGGATGGCGAAGCCCCACAGCGAGGCGTTGGGCAACGTACCGCCCATCATCAGTCCGACGATGATGAGCAGTGCGCCACCAACGCCTAAACTGTAACCAGTACCCACGAAGACGTCGATGCGTTGGTTGACGCCTCGCGTCATCAGTCCTGCAATTGCCATGCAGAAGGTGTTTATAATCATCATGCCGTCACCCAGCAGCGTGAAAGAACCACTCTCCTTGCCACCCATGTTGAGCGTTAGGATGCCAAGGAAGCCAATGACACAGCCCAGTGCCTTGCTGTAAGTCATCTTGTCGCTCTTGAAGAACAGGCAGGCCAGGATGACCAATAGGAAGACGCCCAAGGAGTTGAGGATGGCCGCACGTGCTCCCTGACTATGCGAGAGTCCGATGTAGAAGAACGCATAGTGGAGGGTGGTGTTCATCAACGTAAAAAGCAGGAGGTAGAGGAAATCCTTGTATTTTTCACGGGCGGGTTGGGCTTTCCAGGCGAAGGACCTGTGGGAAAGCTTGGCGATGATGAGGATGATGATCCCTGCCAGAGTGAAGCGCAGACCGGCAAAGAGCATCTTACTGCCCGTCATGTCCTGAGCAATGCCAAACTCGACAAAGCCAAGCTTGAGAAGCGGGAAGGCAAAGCCCCAGATGACGGCAGAGAAGAAGGCAAACACAGCCACCCACAACGGCTGCTCAAAGATGCTGCCGTTGTGGGTGCCGTCTGCAGGGTGCCGTAGCACTTGTTTCACTTAACTATAACCTTGGACTTACTGTCCGAGCTCGTTTCACTTAACTATAACCTTGAGCCTTGCTCGAGGTCGTTCCCGTTCGGAAGAACCTGAGCAAGCTCAGTTCTTCGCTCACTTAATCACGACCTTACGTCCGTTCTGGACGGCGATGCCGCGGAAGTCGTTGCCAACGCGCTGGCCTGCCAGGTTGTAGCGCTGACCACTCTTCTCAGCATTGGTACGGATGGCGTCAACACCTGCCGTACCCTGCTCTACACGCAGCGTCCAGCCCTGATAGATGTCCTTACCACCAGCGAAGGTGACGGTGAAGAGGAAGTCCTTGACACCAGCTGTTTCCACGTCGAGGCCGATGTTAGCACCACCACCGACTGCCAGGTCTTGGTCGAGCCAGCCGTTGGGGTCGTCCTTGGCAAGTCCCTCGGTCAACCAGCCCAGATATGCCGAGCTGTTCACCATCAGCTGGAAGCGATAGTAACCCTCGATTTCCTCTATCTGCTCGTCAGTCAGCGAGAGGTTGAAGGTGTACTTGGCATTGTGTTCCACCTCGGTGAAGAGCTGTGCCATACCGTTCCACTCGTTCAGGTCGGAAAGCAATGCGATACTCTGGATGTCCACATCGGGAATCTCCACGCCGAAGTCCTCGGTGATATCGGTGTACTCAGTCTTGCCGTTGTAGGTAAAGTAGCGGTCAGAGCTGATGTCGGAGATATTGCCAGTCTGAGCCTTGTTAACGCCATCCTGTCCATTGTTGAAGATGATGTTGAACGATGTGGCGTCAATGGTGAACGTTTTGCACCAGAAGGTGTGCGACACGCCTTTCAGGTCGGTCTTGGTGATGGTCTCCGTCATCTGTGTGCCAGGCCAGGCACCATTGATCTTGGTCTCTTTGTTGTTGACAGTGAACCAGCCGTAGAGGAACGGAGCCTCTTCGGCCTCTACATAAACGGTAGCCGTCAGGGCACGAGCCATCATGACGGTTGCCAAAAGACTGAATGTAAGTAATAGTTTCTTCATAAGCATTGTTATTATTTTGTTAGTTATACATGTTTCTGTTTAAAACCTACACAGAGGGAAGTCCCCCTGTGTAGGTAATATATGTGAGTTATTTGTTCACGACCTTCTTGCCGTTCTGGATGACGATGCCGCGGTAGCTGTCGCTGACGCGCTGACCCTGCAGGTTGTAGAGTACTGCCGTGCGCGGTGTGCCATCGACGGTAATCGGGGCGATGCCAGTAGTAATGACGTTGCCCACCAGACCAGTAGCATCGTAGTAGCCGCCGTTCTCGAAGTGGAAGGTGTCAGTCTGCGGTGTGCCGTGGTTGCTGAAGATGACGCACTTCGGCAGCTGGTCGGCAGTCGGGGTTGCTGTTCCGAAGAGGTCGACGAGGTCGCCACCCTTCCACAACCAGATACGGTGTCCACCGTTGTCGTCACCAACATGCTCCAGACCTACGCCAGGCCAGGTGTCGCCAGTGAAGTTCTTGTCGTCGTTCCAAATCCAGGCATACGGAGAGTCATAGTCCTTGTTGCCCTGGAAGTAGCAGTACAGCTCGCCGTCGCGCACCTTGGCACAAGTGGGCAGCTGGACGGGCTCCGGCGTGAAGTAGTTGCTGGTGATGTCGGTAGAGTTGGTAGCCTTGTCGGGGTTCGTGGCGTCGAAGGTGAAGTAGCTGTCGTGCGTCAGGTTCTCGTAGTTCTTCGACTGGACGGCATTTTCACCCGTAGCCACCTCTTCGCCTTCGCCGTCGGTAGTCTTGTCACCACCGTTGTTGATGACGATGTTGACGGGGATCGTGGTGAAGTTACGTGTCCAGAAGGTCTTGCCGCCCACTTCCTGCGTGGTGGTGAGCTTCGTGCCAGGCCATGCGCCGTTGGTGGGCTGGCCGCTGCCGTTCCAAGAGTAGAGATACGGAGCCTCAGCCGACTCGACGAAGATGGTGATGTCCTTGGCCTCCTCGTCGTCGTTACCCTCAACGAGTCCGTCAACCGTGATGTTGTCGCTGACGAAGAATGCGAAGTTCGGACCTGTGGCGATGGACTTGAAGCCGTGGGTATCTACCGTTGCATAGCCTGCAATGCAGAGCACGGTACCCTTGCTGCCTTGTACCTTAATATAGTAGCCGCCGTCGAGACTTCCTTGTTCTACGATGCTGCTCTGGTTGGTGATACCGCAGGCCTTACGAGCCAGGATCATGTTACCGATGGCAATAGGATAGCGCTGCCAGTGCTTCAGGAAGACGCAAGGCGTGCCAGGCATGGCGAGCATGAAGGCGTTGGCACCTAAGACGTTGTTCACCAGACGACCTTCGTTCTCGTAGGTGTCGTGGTTGTCGATGAAGGTCACGGCATAGCGCTGCCAGTTGATGTCGCCGGCAATGCCCTTGTAGTCGGCCAAGGTGCTCCAGTTGCCGTTGCCGAAGGCTTCCTTTATCTGGTACTTGAAGGGGAAGTCGAAGGCTGCGCTGGTGTTGCCTGTGCTGGTAATCCAGCTGGTGATGGCGTCTTGGCCGTCCCAATACTCACCGACGCAGAACTCGGGCTTCACTTCCTCGTTGTACAGCTTGGTATAGTAGCCGCTATAGCCCTTCACCATGTCGAGGCGGAAACCGCTATAGCCTAACTCCTTCATCAGGTAGTTCAGGTAAATCTTACAGTTCTTCTGCACGTTGGCTCCCGTGTGGTCGAGGTCACGGCCACCGCTGAAGTCGTCGCCCGTGTCGTTGGCACCACCGCAGTGCCAGCCGCCGTTCTTGGCAATCATAGCGGGATCGGCACCCATCGTGTTGGTATAGCCGCCATCGTCGTTCTGGCAGATATCATCGGGAGTCCAGTTAATCTCCTCCGTAATGCCGTCGTGCTCCCACTTCTCGTTGACAAAGTCTACCCACGATTCGTTGACACCCTGTGGAGCCTTGTGGTTGATGACCACGTCCTCAATGACCTTCGTGCCGTTGGCGTTGAAGTTCTGGATGAGCTTCTTCAGCGTGTTCATACGGCCGAAGTTACTGTTATGGTTCAGCCAATAGACAGGCATATAGCCCATGCCCTCACCGCCGGTGGCACCCGTGTTGGGCAACCATACCAGGTCGAAGTACTTCGACAGCGTCGGCACCTGCTTGTTCAGTTCGGTGAGCTTAGAGTCCTCGAAGGAGTTCCAGTAGAAGCCCTGCAGCATGACACCGCCATAGTTGGCAGGCCAGCCCTCAGCGGTGGAAGGTGTGACGATGACGGGGTTGCCGTCCTTCAACAGCTGGCCATTGAGTTCCTGCGTGCTCTCGTTGAATGAGAACACCACGTCGTAGTAGTCGGGTTCGGGAACATAGATGACCTGGTTGTTGCCCTCTCCGTCGGGAATCCATTTGGTGCCGTTCTTGACAACCTTCCACTCGATATTCCCTGCAGGCAGATTGACATTGCTGTAGGTCTTCGTCCAGATGCCGTCAGTACCCTTCATCATGCTGTTGGCATTGTCAGTGCCGTCCCAAGTAGTACCAAAGAGTGCCTCACTGCTGCCAGCAACGACATAGACGGTCTCAATGGTGGCATCGCCGGTCTTCTGAGGCGTGCAAGTAACGCCCTTCGTATCCTCGTCGAAGGTAATGGTAATGGTATAGATACCGTCCTCTTCGATTTCCTTCTCGAAATTATTACTAGGATAAGCCTGTCCCCAGGAGTGGTCTACCACAACCTTGAATTTTAAAATCGTGCCTCCAGCCAGTTCCTTGGCAGTAGCTGTCCAGACATAGATACCCTCCGAGTTCTTCTGCATGTCGTTTTCAACATAGGTGGGATCCCACTCCACGCCAAACACTTCAGCAGGCGCACCAGCCACCGTATAGGTATGGGTGATGGCTCCGGCTTCACCGGTCTTTGTGTATTCCTCACTGACATCATGCGTGGTGGCATTGAAGTGGTAGACTACAGTATATACGGCAGTGTTAGAAACCCTAAAGACCTTGTTCGAGGTGGGATAAGCCTCAGTCCAAGCGTGGTTTTTCACCACCTTGTACTGGTAGTCGACGCCAGCCTCCAGGGTGCAACCTGTTACAGTAAGGGTGTAGTTTACTCCGTCCTCAGACGTCATGTCATTCTCTGTGTTGGCTGGTGCCCAGTCTGCGGTGCCGTTCAGTGCGGCAGCCGTTCCGGCAACAGTCCACGTGTCTTGTGCAAAGCCCATTGCCGTGAAGGCAACCAAGAGCAGCAATAATGAGTAGATTCGCTTCATAATATTAATAATTTTAGTTAGTTTTGTCGCTTCTGATTCTTAGTTCGCATATTACCCTGCAAAGATAGGGTTTCTTAGGCAACAAAGGAGAAAAATTAAACAAAAAAAAGTTAAAAGCTTTGCGTAATCGTTTACACAACACTTCTAACCTTATATTATAATAGGTTTAGAGACTATCCTTTGGGCATTTCGATGCGGAAGGTGGTACCCTTGCCAAGTTCGGACTGCTTGACAAAGATGCGCCCGTGGTGGTACTCCTCGACAATGCGGCGCGCTAACGAGAGACCCAGTCCCCAACCGCGCTTCTTGGTGGTAAAGCCGGGAGTAAACACGTTGCCGAGGTCTTTCTTGCGAATGCCCTTACCCGTGTCCTGCACTTCCACGACAACACGTTGCGGCTCCTCGGTCAGCGTGAGCGTAATGGTGCCGCGGCCCTCCATCGCATCGACGGCATTCTTGCAGAGGTTTTCTATCACCCACTCAAACAGCGAGGCGTTCATCTTCACGATGACGTCACGGTCAGGCAAGTGCCGAATCATCTCTACCTGCTTCGACGTGCGGCGGTCCATATAATCGACGACATGCTCCAGGACGTCGTTCATCGAAGCCTCGACGGGTTCAGGCAGCGAGCCAATCTTCGAGAAGCGGTCGGCAATCAGCTGCAAGCGCTTTACGTCCTTGTCCATCTCCGGCAACAGGTCGTCGTCAGGATACTGCTCCTTCAGCATCTCCACCCACGCCATCAGACTCGATACGGGAGTTCCCAACTGGTGGGCGGTCTCCTTAGACAGGCCCACCCACACCTTGTTCTGCTCGGCACGTTTCGACGACAACAAGGCAAAGATGGCGACAACGACGAATATCAGCACGATGCCGAGCTGCACGTATGGCCACGCCTGCAGGCGTTTCAGCATAATGCTCTCGTCGTAGCACACCACCTGGGCATCCACGCGGATGGTGTCGCCAGCCTGTTGCATACGTTTTGCATAACTCTCAAGGCGCGTCGTGTCGTCTATGTTGCGGTAGTCGTCTATGCCTCCTTCGCTGTTCACCACAATGACGGGGATGGTATTGTTGCCCTCCATGACGCTCAGCACCAGCGCCAGGTCGGTATTCTCGTCAGCCTCGTTCAGCGAGTGCAACGCTTGCGCCCATACCTCCATGCGGTGGCGCTCCTCCTTCGACAGGTCACGCACCAGAAAGTGCGAAATCAGTAGCGAGGCTACGGCTATCAGCGCCGCCGCCACTACCAGGATCATCTTCACCTGTCGGATTCTGTCAGTCCACTGCATTTCAAATTTAGAAGTTCAAGAAGTCAATGAAGTCAAAGACCTTAGTAATAACGAAAAAGCCCCAGAGATTATTGTATCTCCAGGGCGCTTTTCACAAGTTCAGTTCTTATCTCACTTAATCACTTCATTATTATTTGTTATTTATTATTTAGGCCGAAGGCCGCTTCCTCTCCAGTTCTACGACATTGCACCGCCACACTCTCTCAGAGAGAACTTGGACAACAAAGGACAACAAATCTTGTCAATGACGGCAAACTATAGAGCCTTTGGCTGTTGGCATTTTATTCTTCTTCATCGTCATATTTTACGATGGGAAGAATGGTTTTATACATTCGCAACGTTTCTTTGTTTGGATTCGGTTCCTCGGCTGCAACGAAATCGCATTTATCGTAGAAGCCGACGGCGCTATTTTCCCCACAACTATAGGCCTCGACCGTAAGGAACTGACAGCCTGCCATATTGAATCGAGAGTCAATAGCGCGTTGGCCAATAGCCTCTATCACGTATTCACCAATACCAAGATGGCGTTTGTCTTTTCTAACGGCAAGATAGGTAATTTCTATAGCCGGATAGCTGGATTTAGCCCAGAATGTTTCCTGATAGTTGAAATTGATGTCAGGTTTGGGGAAGAAACCCATCTGCAACTCTTCCTTGTCGCTGGTACTCAATTCTAATTTGTCACAGCCGAGAGCAACTATTGCAACTATCTCATCGGACTCTTTAACAGCGTAAACGACACAATAATGATAGTCTATACACCACTGGAGGTTTGAATGTATGAAGCGATCCATAACATCCAAACCACAATTAAACTCATCGAGCAACGTCGTGTCGTCGACACGCTCGAAGTGAAGGCTTAGCTTATTCCCAGACTGCATCGAAACGAGCTAATACTTGACGGGAACGACGGAGGCGACGCTTGTCTGCATCGTTAAGTTTCTTGCTGGTCACCCTGCGTACTGCATCGCGGATTTCCTCAGCAAATTTGCCTTCCACTGGTTTGTGTGGTGTATCAATTCCTAACATTATTATACCGTTTTATTGTTATTCCGCTGGCAAAGATAGTAATAATTTTCAATACGGCAAAGGATTTATAGAACTTTTTCATGCAGACCCTTCAGTGGCCAGAGGGTGCAAATGCCGATGTGTAAAGGGTTTGAGCGACGTTAGGATTGCCGTTTTTAACTCTCGAAAGTAAAAAACTGCTATAAAATTTGTTTTTCTAAAGTAAAAATATCAGTTACTAAAATTCCCCAAACCGCCAGGCGATTCGGGGAATTATAATTTGTTGTTTTATTTAACCACGACCTTGAGCTTCGCTCGAGCTCGTTTCCGCTCGGAAGAACTCGAGCAAGCTCAGTTCTTCTCTCACTTAATCACGACCTTCTTACCGTTCAGGATATACACGCCCTTCTTCGTGGGCTTGGTGTCGAGCTTGCGGCCGTCGAGGGTGTACCATTTATTGTTCGTAGTATCTACATGATGTTTCAGTTCTAAGACCGCAGTTATCTCATCCTCTCCGCCAGTGAACATACGGGCGTGGGCGATGTCCGTTATGGTGAGGCCGTTGTTCAGCAGAAAGTAGGCTTTGAAGGGGTTGATGGTCACTTCTCCAGTAGGATAGTAGAGCTGGTTTTCGTCGCCAAGGTAGAAAACGTTATTGTCCTCAGGATAGATCTTAATTTGTACAAAGGTTCCTTTGAAGGTAACATTGCCGTCTTGGCTGGTGACACAGGAGGTGTCATTAGCTCTGAGGGGTGCGCGACTGGTGTCCTCGGAGCCGCTGTCGCAGAAGCTTGGGGCCATCAACTCTGAGACCTCTGTTCCTCTTGCGCCGGCAGTTTTATCCATCTTGAAAATGTAAGGTTTGTTGGCCTCTATCTTGGTAGCTTCCTTAAAGAAAAGGTAGATTGTGCCAGTATCAGCGTCGTAGCCTGTCATATGATTGTCGTACGTTGACTCGATATCGAGTTCCATCAACGTTCCTCCTTCAAAGGGACTTCCTTCAATCGTCGCGTCGAAGGGCAAACAGAGCGTGTTCCAATACCCGTCTGTGTTTATAGCGGAGGCTCTTTTCTTTGTAAGGCTACGCAGTTCACTCTCAGAGCTGGTAGAACTGTTTTGAGCCCACGCCGTCATCGTCGTGAGCACGCTCAGGAGCAGCGTCATGGCTGCCCTGGAAAACATTTTGGTAGGTTTTTGTTTCATATCTTTTTTTTTAATTCTAAGGAGTTTAGGAGTTTAGGAGTTTTTTTTCTTTAGCTCCAGTACTCCTTGACTCCTTAGAGATTATATTATTCCTTAGGGGATTACGACCTTCTTTGACCTAAAGGTGCAAAGTGTGGCGTTGCAATGAGCTTCGCTCGAGTTCGTTCCCGTTCTCTGACCTAAGGGTGCAGAGTGTGGCGTTGCGAGCGGAAGAACTCGAGCAAGCTCGGTTCTTCTCTCACTTAATCACGACCTTACGGCCTCCGTGGATATAGACGCCCTTCTTGGTGGGCTTGCTGTCGAGCTTGCGGCCACTGAGGTCGAACCACGCGCCAGCCTGGCTCCCCTCCCTTTGGAGGGGCTGGGGGAGGCTGGTTGTTTCTTCGTTGAAGTTCAGCACGAACTCGCGGGCCTCTTGGCCGCCGCCCAGCTCGAAGTATGCGCGGCAGGCGCCGATGCTGGGATACGTGTCGCCGTCGGGCTTGGGCCAGTACAGCGTGTTCTCTGTGCCGAGGAGGAGTATGCTCTTGTTCTCCTGGGTGTACTCCTGCCAGGCGTAGGTGCCCTTGAATGCGCCGCCAGGGAAGATGATGTCGTTCAGGCCGTCCTCTACGGTAACGCCGGTGAAGCACGGGTTCTCCACGAAGTCGGGTGTCGTGGCGGGCCATTTCACGATGTAGGGCACGCCGGCCTCAATGCTGGTGGCGTCCTTGAAGTACAGGTAGAGCGTGGTGCCGTCGAGCCCCGTCTTCTTACCGCTATCATAGGTATCTTCCGTGTCCAGTTCCATGACGGTGGCGCCTTCCAGTGGTGTGTTCGTCAACGAAGCAAGACTGAACGGCAGGCAGAGCGTGTTCCAGTCGCCGTCCTTCCAGAGCTTGCGGCCGCTCAGTGTCACGTCGGCCACCTGCTTGTTGACGATGGCAGTGCTGTTGTCGCCATTGTCGGCGAGGTTGACGCTGGCTTTCACAAGGTAGAACTTGCCGTTTCGCTTCAGGCCGGTGGCGTAGGCTGTGATGCCGCTAACGTCGTATGCCGTACCCTCCGCACCAACATTAGCGGGAACGAAATCGGTAGTGGCGGGGGTATATACGTAGGCAGCATTGCCCTGCGCCGTGCCGAGGGCCTCGGTATAGAAGCTGTTGGTGGGCGTAATGTTGCCGCCGCCGTTGTAGTAGAACGTGCCGCCGCTGATGCTGGAGCCGTCCTTCGGGGCGAAGAGGCTGTTGATAATCTTGAGCGCGCTATTGCTGTAGCCCACAAAGCCGCCACTGAGGCTGCTGCCGTTGATTTTACCATTGAACACGCAGCCCTCTATCTCCACGTTTCCGCCGATGCTGAAGCCGCCCGTATAGCGTCCGCCGCTGATGGTAAGGCTGCTCACGCAGTTGGTGATGTGGCTCGTGGTCGTGCCAGTCTCGCCGATGACTCCGGCGGCACGAAAGCCGGTGTCGTTGATGCTGCCGTCAATGATGAGGTTCTGGATGGTGGCGCCATCGACATAGGCGAACGGTGCTGTCATGGTATTGTTGCCCGAGTCTTCGTAGCCGACGGTCAAGGTGTAGCCACCGCCATTGAACTTGCCGGTGAAGTCTTTGCCGCTGCTACCTGCCATGCGGGTGACGGCAGTAGTGCCGGCGGCTTTCTCCTCGGCTGTCGGGATGTCGTTGCCCAGCGTCACGGTCTTGCCGGTGAAGTAGCCCTTGGCGTTGTTGGCCAGCTGGTCGCAGAACACGTTCCAGCCCGTGGAGGTCTTGATGGTGTACTCGTTGCCGCTCACGGCAAGGTGCGCCGGGTCGGGGGTGAAGGTGGCGTTGACGGTGACGTCGGCATCGGGCATGGTGAGTGTCCAGCCGTCGGTGGCGTTGCCGCTGACGGTGCCGCCGTTACTGGCAGTGTAGCCGCTGGCGACATAGCCCGTGCGGCTGGCGCTGAGCGTGACGCTCACCTCCTCGCCGCTGCCGGCATAGTAGGTATTGCCGTACTTCAGGCCGGGATCAGACGAATAAATACTTCCATAATTAGTGATGTCACTGACCTCGTAATATTTTGCAGGGCTGTCATTGAGTCCGACGGTGACGTCCGTGCCAGGCGTGATGCTGCGCATCCGGTGGCCCTGACCGGTGTAGTGCTCGCCGTCGTTGATGTCCTCTGTGTAGTAGCAGCGGAAGTAGTCGTTGATACCGTTGCGGATGAAGGTGGCACTTTCAGTCTTCTTGATTTCAAGCGCAGTGGGGGCGAAGATGCTATGATACATATAGATATAGCCATTATTACGATAGCCCACGAAGCCGCCCCATTTGGTGGTATTGGTACCGTGAAACTCGCCGTCGAAGAGACAGCCTTGGATATAGAGGGTATAATAACCATTACGTCTTGCCACGAAGCCGCCGTGGGTGCCGTCGCCATCGACGCTGCTTCGGATGACCACGCTCGAACGGCAGTTCTCTAAGGAGATGTAGCCGTTGGTATTGTTAAAGCCCACAAAGCCAGCGGCAAACTGTGCCGAGGTGTAAATGGTGCCCGCCACGCGCAGGTTCTTGATGGTGCATGAATGAGAATCGTTATCATAAATGCCACCGGCATAGCGGAACGGTGCGGCATACTGCTCGCTGATGGGTTGATTGGCCGAGCCGTAGCTGACGGTCAGCGTGTACTTCTGTCCGTCGAACGTGCCGGTAAACTCGTGGCCCTCGCTGCCAGCCATGCGGGTGACGCTGATGTTGGCACCCAGCTTGATGAACTTGTCGGTGAAGCGGTTCCACACCGTGTTGTCTTCAAGGGCGTCGCAGAACTGGTTCCAGCCCGCCGTGGTGCTGATGACGTAGGGATACTGCTCAGAGCCGTCCACCAGCGGATCGTCGTTCCTGCCGAAGAGGGCGAGGTCGTACAACGTGGCCGTGACGGTGACGGCCTTGGCGGGCATGGTGAACGAATACACGCCGTTGTCGTCGGCTGTCAGCGTGTGGTCGCTGCCGTCGTTATACTTCACTGTACCAAGCAAAAGGCCCCCTGCCGGGTTGACGGTGAAGCTGATGGTCTCGCCACTGACGGCGTATGCGGGATGCGCCACGTTAGGGTAGCCCTGGATGCTGCCGAGCGTTACCTCGGCGGGCTTCGCGATGGCGTAGCCCGGCACGGCGCCATTGTTGGCCGTGATGTCTTGCTGCGGCGCATCGCCGATGTGCACATAGTTTGCAACCCCTTTCACCGTGCAGGCACCGTAGTAATAGTTGTTTTTCAGAATATATGTACTATTATCATAATATCCCACGATGCCGCCGGCGTGGTTAATGTTTCCATTAGAGGCCGTCACGGCGCCGCCGTTGGTATTGCCTATGCAGATGGCGTATTTGCTATTATCTATCCACCCCGCCACGCCGCCGGCAACGTTGGAGGCATTCGTAACTATGGCGCTCACGCTGCCCGTGTTGGAGCAGCCGCTGACGATGCCGCGGTAAAGTTCGCCCACGATGCCGCCACACACAAACTCGGTTCCGTCTTTTGCCCCGCTGATGCTGACGCTGCCCGTGTTGGTACAGTCCTTGACAGTACCGCTGCCGCTTAAGCCCACGATACCGCCGGCATAAGACACATGTGTACCGGCCGTAAAGCTGACGGCTGCGCTGTTGGTGCAGCCCGTGATGGTGCCGTCATTATCGCCCGCAATGCCGCCAACCTCGTCTCCTGATGTAGCGCTAACGGTGCCGCCCGTGACGTGGCAGCCCGTAATAGTGCCTTGGTTACTGCCCACAATGCCGCCCGTGTAATCCGTGTCGCTCTCATTGCCCTCGATGGTGCAGTTGGCAAGCGTCAGGTTGCTGATGGTTCCACCTGTCATTCCAAAAAGGGCGGTGTAATATGATACTTTCCCGCTGATGTGCAGGTTGCTGATGGTGTGGCCGTTGCCGTTGAAATGGCCTTTAAACCAACCGCTATTATTTTCCCCGATGGGAACCATTGGGGTATTGCCCATCGTAATGTCGTTCTCCAAGCGGAAGTATTTGTCATTGTATCTGTCTGCTTTCGACAAATCCGACAGTAGCCGCAGGTCGTCCTCGTTGAAAATAAGGTAAGGCTCGGCCTGGGTTCCCTGGCCCGTCAACTGGCCGCTGACGGAGCAGACCACCGTGACGAAGGCATCGGTGCCGGACATGGTGAAGGTGCGCGTGTTGCCGCTGCCCGATACTGTCAGGTAGTACCCATCATCATCCCTCACGTTGATGTAATGCAGGGTGGCGCCAGCGTCGGGCGTGATGCTGAGGGTCACCGTCTGTCCCACAGTGGCGGGATTGGGCGTGGCTGTGACCGTGCATTTGTAGGTTGTGACATGCACAGTATGTTGAATCAGGGCAAACGTCGCGTTAACGGTGACATTCTCGCCGGGCATGGTGAAGGTGCGCGTCAGGCCGCTGCCGCTGAGGGCGACGGGTTGACCACTGGCAGTAGTGACAGTCAGCGTCTGTAGGCTGTAGCCAGCAGCGGGCGTGGCGGTCAGCGTCACCTCATCGCCATAGTGGGCGGTGCCCGGGCCGCTGATGCTGCCGCCCGTCGTGCTGCCCAGTCCGCTAATAGTGTAGTTGACGGCGTTGAAGGTGGCCGTGATGCTGACATCGTTGGCGGGTATGGTCAGTGTGTATTGCCCGTAGCCGGTCTTCGTGGCGGTGGTGCCAGTGAAGGTGACGTCGGTCATTATCTGCGTGTTGTCGTGGGGGGTGACGGTCAGCGCCAGCGCCGTGTTGGCCGTATAGCAGGCCGTGCCCGCAACGGTCAAGGCGGCAGGCGTGGTGGTAAGGCTGACGGGTGACGTGGTCAACAGGCGGTAATAGGTGTTGCAGTTAGTCACGGTGCCGGGGGGATTAGAAGTGAGGCGGTTAGTGCCGACAACAGGTTGTCCGGCAATGCCCGTACAGTCTTTCACCTTACCAGGACTGTAGTTGCAGCCCACGACAGCACCCACATCGTACTGGTTGTCGTAGTTGCCGACGGTACCGATGACGGTACAGTTCTGGATGGTGCCGTAGTTGACACCGGCAATACCACCCACCGAAACATAATTCTGGGTACCCGTGTAGCGCACGTCGCAGTCCTTCAGGGTCAGGTTCTTCACGGTTGCCGAAGAGGCGATTTGGCCGAACAGACCGTAGTTACCGCCAGCTCCACGCACCAGGCTCAGGTTCTTGATGGCGTGGTAGTTGCCATCGAACACGGCGTAGAAGTATTTATTGCTGTTGGCAGATGCGATGGGCAGGAAACTGGTGTTGACGCCAGCCATGTCGATATCCTGCATCATCTTGAACACCTTGCTGTCGCTGCTGTAAGAGTAGTTGCAGTAATTGGC
>JAEEGL012272889.1_pt1 | contig 16099 bp, 18 predicted proteins | sample 9134231 | NCBI WGS metagenome assembly JAEEGL01 (sample SAMN16246548, study PRJNA631951) | gut metagenome | biome: gut microbiome; feature: rumen; material: fiber-attached | host: Bos | place: Iran: Karaj | collected 2018-10
AAAAAAAGCCGTACCTTTGCACCCGCAAAACCGAAAGGGATATCAAAATGGTGCCTTAGCTCAGATGGTAGAGCATCGGACTGAAAATCCGTGTGTCCCCGGTTCGATTCCTGGAGGCACCACTCCTCCTTTCATTATGAATCCCGCAAAGACTTCGGTCGGAGCGGGGTTTTTTATTGTTTTTCAGCAAGTTACAAATTTTCGCCTTTTGGGGTGTGCTGGTGTGGAGTGTCGTACTTGCACCACACTTGCACCACATAGGCAAGTTTCCCACCTTTTAGGGCTGTTTTTGGTGTTTGAGTATTGCAGCGTATTGCAGCGTTCCAATGTCGGTGTTGGCAGTATGCCCTATTTTCGGGCAAAAGGTGCTGGCGTACTTTACAGCACACCAACACCGACAATTTCCGAATCAAACTACTTGTGGCTATTCTTCATCACCCACGCCATCGGCAAAGTGCTCAATGGCTTCAAGGGTGCTGTCGAAGTAATGCTCAATCGCATCACGCAAGCGCACGAATGCGCTGCACACGTTGGCAAGGTCTGCAACTGTCTCACGCCCCTTGGCACTGCGTAGCTGCTCAACATCTGTAGAACTGCCCAGCAGCTCAATAGCATTACCCAGCACCGTGTCGGCTGCAAGGCTGTCGTTAAGAGCCTCCACCACTTCACAAACAGCATTGTCCTCTGTGTCGCCAACGTTGGCCTTGTAGTCCTCCAACGCCTTGCCAAACTGCTTAATGCGCTCGCGTAGCATTGTCAAGTCCTCTACAGTCTCTTGCACGCCCGCTTGCTGCAAGTCCTCAATGCTGGTCGTTTGAAACTCCATGATTGCACTAAGCAATGCGTGTTCCGGCTTCGCCATGTCGAGTGTGTCCTTTACCAACTCTAACATTGCGTTCTCAAAAATGATTTTTTCCATTGTACTAAAAATTTAATTGTGAAACATATATAAAACTGAAATGTCGTACTTGCCTGGTGCGCAAGGCGGGTGTTTCCCACCCTGCGCGTTGCTGCCTTATGCTGCTTTCAGATACTTCTTTATCTCATAGAGCACTGTACTAAGCGACTTGTCCTGCCGTCCGTAATACTCGCTTTCCATCTTAATGCCAACAGCTTCGCAAAGGCTCGTTTGCCGCTTCGTCAGCAATTCACTTGCTACGGTCTGCATCGTCTCAAAGCTCATGCCGCCGTACTTCATCACAATCTGCCAAAGCTGCTCATGCTGCTTGCGTTCACGTTCCTGCTGCTTGGCAAGTTCCTTTGCAGCCTTAACACGCTGTGCGTTCATCCTTACCCATAGCTTGCAGAACTCGTCTTTTTCAACGTCGCTTGCCATGTACACCTGCTCGATCGCGCTGTATTCCTCTGCGCTAACCTGCATCCCAACTCTCTGTGTAAATTCTTGCTTTGTCATAACTGAAATGCTGTTTTGTTGTGTAACACATTAGTTTCTGAGTGCAAAAGTAGTGAAATAATTTATATCTGCAAAACAAATACGCTATTTTAACGCTATTTAATATAAAGTATTGCGTTATATTATATAAAAGTAATAACTTTGCAGCGATTTTAAGCGAAACTAAGCAATAATAAGCTCAAATAATGGAATACAGAATTAAGGAAATAGCACAGACAAAGGGCGTGTCACTCAAACAGCTGGCAGAACTATGCGGACTGTCAACGCCATCACTGTACAACATAGCCAACGGCAAACTTGCTCCCAAGGTGTCAACGCTTGAAAACATAGCAACCAACTTAGGTGTACCCATTACGGACTTGTTCAAGCTGCCAAAAGATACCAATCCATATTCTCACAAAGACGGTCGCTTTATCGTCACCTGTCCTTGCTGTGGGCAAATGATAGGTGTCAACATTGACTTTTCCACGTTCTACAACTGCCAAAGTCCACGCAAGGGCGATATTATAGCCACAAGCGAACAATAAAAGCTCCTTGCACAGCATAACGTCTATGCAAGGAGCGGACAAAGCAACTTATGGGAAACAAATTACAGATTTTTCAACTTCTTATTCATTGATGCAATAGTCTCTGCCATTTCCGGCAAGACAGAAGTGTGCACGTCGATATTCTCCAAGTGTGTAAGACTACTAAGCTGAATATCTACCAACTCAGTAATATTGCCCTGCATCATCTGTGTATATTGACGTATAGCAGAAGTATCAAGCTGTACAGTTGCAAGCAACTCGTTACGTTCCAAACAGCTGTTTAGTATCTGCAAGTTACTTTCATACAGTGCCGTGAAGCGTCCGTTAAGCTCGTCTGCTGTGTCCTGTGACATAGTTTGCCATGCCTTGCTGCTTGCGCTCTGCTCAAAAGCGCTGCTGTCCCAATTGAACATATCACGCAAGTCGTTACGTTCTGCCAGCGCACTTTCTGTTATGCCGTTCCAGCCTTGGAAACTTTCAGTCTTGCCCGTCGTATTGTCATAGTACGAGCCGCCATTAAGTAACTGTTGGCGTTCATATTCGGTAATAGTGCCGTCTGTCATATATGCGCCAAAGGCTTTGTACCACTTTTCAAGCAGCGGCTTGTATCTTTCTGAAACAAGGCTGTTGACAATGGCCTGCTGCATATACTTCTCGAAGTTGTCAGCAAATGTCTGTGCGTCGCTATCCATATCAAGCAGCGCATTGGCAAACTCGCTTTCAATGTTATCAAACGACGTGCTTGTTAGCTTCTGCACATAAGCCTCTTCAAGCTTCTGCATTTCTTCCAATATTCCAAGTAGCCATCCATAAACTGCGCTGCGTCCTCGTAGCCGTCATTTGCCAAGTCCTTTATGTGCGAATATATGTCCGTTGCTTCTGTAGCTACTTTGTACATTTCCTCGCTCGTCAGGTTGAAGAAATCGCCAGCACTTCTAACGCTCTTTCCTAACAGCAGGCTTAGTCTGTTCCATTCTGAATAGGAAACGCTGTCGTTTATCTTGGCATTCGACGAATGATGTCCGCCAATACCCAAGAAGCCGTTAGAGTATGCGCTTGCGCTACGCTGCATCATTTCGCGGGTGTTCTGCTCGCTCTCTAACAGTTTTTGCTTCTGCTGCTCATAAATACCTGTTGCCTCAACAACGCTGCTATCATCCATCTTGTCTGCAAGGTTGTCAATGGCACGCTCCAAGTCCTTGTTGCTTTCCGTCAGACGCTCTATGTCGCTATGCAAGCTGGTGTCACTGCTGCCAAAGCCACTTATGCCCCATTCGCCCAGCGCATCGCCCAGCGTGCGTAAAGAGCCATACACGCCGTTAGCAACACCCATGACATTGCCGCTTTTCAGACTTTCCCACGCTTCTGTCGCATACTTGGAACTCTCTGCAAAGCTGCTAAAGCCCTTGCCAAACTTCGTGTCGGCAAGTCCCATCTGCTCAAACAGTTCTTTAGCAGACTGCACGTTATCGTTTATGCCATGAACAATAGCGTCTATGATAGCAACTGTTTGGGCAAAGCTTCCTGCTGCCTTTGTTGCTGCTGTTCCGGCTGCGTTCTCTGCCCCTGCAAGGTTTTGCGTGCTCTTTGCCAGCGCATTTTCCTTTTGTCCCAGCTGCGAAAACAAGTCAGACAGTTGCTTTGTGTCCTTTCCTGCGTTCTGAAACAGTTGGAAAATGTTGCCTTGTCCCTGCGTCGTTACACTGCTGCCATCAATAGTAATACCCTCTTGCTTTGCCAGCTCAACAATCTTTCTGCGTGCTTCCTCTACTTCTCTAAGAGCCTCTGCCTGCCGTTCCTGTGCCTTGTTAAGCCTTTCCTGCGCTTCAAGTTCCTCTTGTTTCAACAGTCGTACACGTTCAAGTTCGGGAATGACAAGCCCAAAAGCAGACTGCCATTCTTTCTGCTTGGTTGCGATCTGCTCATTTATGCGGCTAATCTGCTCTGCAATGATTTGTGCGTTCTCTGCTGATACATCGTCGCTGTTGAGCATTTCTTTCAACTGTTCTTTCAGCAGCTTCAAGTGTTCAAGCGAAACTTTGTCAAGGTCGTTAAAGATGACCTCCCAATTGATTTCATCTTTGAACTTTTCCATATCAAGCCCGGCAAGCGCATCTTCCATCTGCCTTTCAAGCGTCATTCGCTCGCCCTGCGTTTTAGCCTTTGAAATTTTGTCCTGGTACTCTTGCGTAATGGCAAGCCGTCGCTGCTCATAGTCGCCATAAGTCTGCAAGTAGTCAAGCAAAGCAGTCTGTTCCATCTGCAAACGCTCCCTTACAGCCTGTAAGCGTGCTTCCTCCAAAGCTTCCGTGTCTTTCTGTGCTTTGGCTGTGATAGCTTGTATAGCTGCTTGGGTGTTCTGTTCAAGCTCAATTCTTCGCTGGCTGTATTGGTCTGCTGTTAGCCCACTCTTGCCGCCCTTATAAGAAGCGTCTAAGTCCGCAATAGCTCCAACGCCTGCTTGCTGTGCTGCACGCCTGTCAATTTCTGCCTGCACTTCTATACGCTCACGCATCAAGTCCAGATAGCGTGTAGTTCCTTCTTTTTCAAGCGCAAGCTCGTTGTCTATGCGTTCCTTGCGTAAAGCAAGCAACTGGTCGTTAAGCTCGCGTGCGCTTTTCAGCTGTACGCCTGTAGTGCTACTACCATTGCCGTTGCCACTGCCGCCTGTGTCGAATAGGCTTTGAGGAATTTTCTTCTTAGCCTCAGCAGCAGCACGTTCCGCTTGCTCCCATTTGTCTGCGTAGAAGTTCACTTCTTCGTTGTAGCCTGCTTCAAGCTTATTGCGTAAAGCAATAGCCTGGTCGTTACGGTACTGATTGATTTTGTCTATACCTTTCTTCGTAAGTTCATATTCATAGCGTTCTGAGTTGCCAGCACCGCGTACTTCAAAAGTATAGTCTATACCTTTCTTTAGTCCTGCATCCAACCATTCCTGCCGCAAGCCAAGCTGCGAAGTGTACTTCTTTTCATTATCTTGTACGGGCGTGTAATAGTCGCCCGTATTATGTCCTTTTACTCTGTGTTCCCACTCTGTTGCGCGTTTCACTATAGCCTGCTTGTATAGGTCGCTATAAGCCTCTGCCTCTGCCACAGCCTTTAGTGCTGCAATTACTTGGGGTGCAAGGTTGACAAGCACTTGCTCTGCGTCCGAAACATCGCCTACCTTAAGGCCAAGTTCCTTGAAAGCGTTTGCATTGTCTTTTATCCACTTGTTTTTCTCTGATTCCGTTTTCAGTCTGCCCCACTGCTGCTGTAATGAGCGGTACTTTGCTTCAACATTGCCAGCTGCCTTGCCAAGTGCATTGCTCATTTCTTCCTGCTTCTGCTTTAGCTTCTCTGCTGCCTCTGCTTGCTCTTTTTCGGCTTCTGTAGCTTTCTTTGAGCCAATGGCAAAGGCTGCAAATGCTCCTACGACGGTAACAATAGCCATAGCAAGCAGCACATACGGGTTTGCCTTGGCTACAGTATTGAAAGCAGCCTGCGCGATCGTAGCCGCCTTTGTCGCTATTATGCCCTTACCCTCTGCTGCTGTACGTAGCGCAATGCCAGCCGTTACAGCCTTTTCTTGAATAGCCCTCACGCCCAGCATAAGAGCACTTTCTTTCTGTAAGTTCGTCTGAATGGTTGACAGTGCGTTGCTTATTGCAAGGCTTGCTTGTAGCTTTGTCTGCACTTCCATCAAATCTTCCTCACTCACGCCCAGCATTGAAACAACGCCCTCTGCTGCGCCAGCTGTTGAGGTAACGACATTCAAACCCTGCGATAATGCGTCAAAAGCTGCTGTGTCGCTGGCAGCTGCCTTGATAGACGTGTTCGCATCATCCATCGCATCGCGTAGCGTACCTGCCTGCTTTATCAGTTCCTCAATATGCTGCTTTAGTTCTACGCCCTGTGCGCTGCGCTGTTCTGCATCGGACATTTCCCGGTACTTTATCGTAAGTGCCGCAAGTTCCTGCGTTGTTTGGCGTAACTGTGTACGCACATTGTCCCTGCCCTCTGCTGGCTTGGGAATAGGGCTGTTTGCTATACGCTCTATTGTTTCCAAGCTTGAATGTACAGACGCAACAGCTTCACCAATGCGCTGCTCCGCATCTTTCAGCTCTTTCAATGCCCATTCAGCCAAATCTTTGTCACCTTCTTGAAGTGCCTTTTGTAGCGTGCGTTGCGTCTTTTCGACATACTTCATGTGAGCCTCAACAAAGTTGGTGTTTACCTTCACACCATCTGCAAGCTGCTTGGCAGTGCCTCCCAACTTGTCACCCATCTGCTGCGCTTTGTCGTTTGCATCCTTCATTACACGCTGCAACACACCCATTGCAGCAGTCAGCTTTGCCGACAAGTCCTTGTCTGCACTGCTGCCTATCTTTTCAAGTTCTCGTTGAAGTTTTGCGCTGGTTGCTTCTGTAACAGCTCCGACACGTTGCAAGTCGCTTACAATATCGGTTATTGACTTGCGAATATCGTCAATGTCAATACTCGCTGAAAGTCCTAATACGTCTGTCTGTCCCATAGTCGTTTTGTTTCTTCTTATGTTCCTTTTTTGTTCCGTTGGACTGCATCAAGTGCTCAAAGTTTGACTGTCATAAGCTCGCATTGCTTTTTGTGTGTCTTTACACACACGCTTTTTTAGTTGTGGTGCAAGTGTGGTGCAAGTATAGTAACACACAAATACACACACGAAAAGCCAAGCAACCATAACTTGCTGATAATCACGTTTATCTTTTTCACTTTCTGCATTTTGTAATGATAAAGGTTGTAGTCCTATAAAGACTTGAACTTTCCCATACCTTCTAAAGCATGAACTTCACGAATAAGCACGCTGCCGCTGCAAGTATAAGCCAAAACAAGCAGCCACAGCCCATTTCAAGCCTTCTGCGTTTTGTCCTGGCACTTCTTATAGCTTCACCGCTCTTAGTTCCAACAATAATCAATGTGATTTTGCTTATAGCCTGCTTTGGGCTGTTGCCCTGCACGCTGTTTCCTTGCTGTTCCATATCCATTGTTTTACTTATACGTTTGTCTGTTTCAACTCGTTCATCATATTAGCCATAAGCTCCTTTATCCTATCTTGCAAGTAGATGTTTGTCAAGTATAGGACATTGTAGCCCTTGTGTTCCACTGCTGCTGCATATTCCATCGGTGCCACGATAACAAGGTTATATCCCTTTGCTGAGGCTGCACCGCTTTTGGTTGCATAGTCATCAATCCTGCCTTGTACATAGTCAGCTGTTACGATCCTTGCGTCATTGTCCTTTGGTTTGTTCTCGCCTAAATGCTTTGAAACAACTTGGCCGTCTTTGTATAGTACAAAGCTGATACTGTTTTTCAAGTTGGCTGTACGGTCTTTGTAGCCCTTATGCTCCTTTGCGTGCCTGCAAGCATCCTCGGCAATCATTAACAGTTCATCTTCAAGCTGTTCCTCAAACGCCTGCACATTAGCCAGCAGCCTTTGTTGCAGGGCTTGCACACCTTTTAGTTTCAACTCTACTTTCGGCATAGCTTTTTCTTATAAAAGCAGGTACTCACCTCTCGGCTTTCCCTGCCACGCATTAAATGAGTAATCAATCCGGGTCTAACAAGTCATTCACTTTCCCATCCTGCTGGTGGTAGTACACATCGGGGTTGTTGGCTGCTCCGTTCACTTCTTGGAACATACCTATCATGTCCTTGCTCTCTTTGAGCGACTGCAACACGTCAGGTCGTTTTGGCTCCGGCTGCTGGTTTACGTCGATCCCAGCTGCTTTCAGAAAGCGTTCTGTAGATGCAAGTTCAGCCTTTTTCTGCATTTCCTCCTGGTGTTTACGCAAAGCAACACGCGGATCTTCGGGAACTTCCGGCACTGGCGTCGTGTTCTTAACCACTTGTTTTACCATTTCAAGCGGGTCTATTTCCTCAGTTGCGGTCTTTGTATTTGGATTTAAGCCAAGAATGTGCATAAAGGTTTCGGTTACATCGTTTTCCGTCTGCGCACGATTTGCATCTTGTTCCAATGCAATTTCTTGTGGTGTTTTACCATCTTCTAATTTTACCATAGCCAGCCCTCCTTATATTCCACTTTTCTTAGCAAGCAGCTCATAGTCCAAGGCTTCGGGAAAACCAATCTTTCCAAAGTCAAACTCAATGAACACGTTAGGGTAGCACTGTGTTTGCTTTACAAAGTTATTGCGTATCAGCCCATACAGCTTTTGCATTTCCCCATAAACCTTTACGTGCTGGTTGTAGATGTCAACGGCTGCTTGCGTCTTGAAGCGTACAGCAACAAGCTCGTCTGCTTTTGCAAGGTAGCCGTCAATCCATTGTAGCTTACCATCTTTATACTCAATGAGCTGTCGGATAATGCCCATTTCGTCCGTTGCGTTGCCATACTTGCGCCCAAAGTAGAAACCCATCTGAAACGCAACGCCAAGGGCTTTCGCCTTCACTGCGTTAAGTTCGTTTGTCGCGCTCTGCACCATGAACTCGTTAAGCCCTTTGATACGCTGTTTCGTTTGCTCGTCTAAAGTAGGCCATACGACAGCAGCAGCTTCAGCAGGCGTAACCGGGTACTCGTCGCCCTTTATGTCAATTTCTTGCGGCGGTAACTTTGCCGTAAGGCATTCCCAGATTACATCAAGCGACACGTTGAAGCCGCCCTCTGTAAGATACTTCACTATTTTGGGTACTCTTTCAAGCACCGTGTGGCCAACATAATGCACACAGCGGTCTTTTAAGCCCGTATTGCAATACATGATGTCGCCTATTCTTTTTATTTCCAATTTCTCCATAGTTGCTCTATTATTTGTTTCGTTGTCGTATCTCTTTGCTCGTTCATTCCGTTTCTGAAAGTAAGTTATGACTGCGGCTTGCAAGGAGGTGCTCTTGCAATTGACTGCTTGCAGCAATTCACTACCTTGGATTCTTGTTTCATACTGTTTTCAGTCCTTTAAGGGTTTAACACTCACTACTGTACACGTAGTTTTATCTGCACATTCAGTAACGCTATTCTTTTGATAAATAATCTTCGTCCACTTCGTCCTTGCTGGTAATGACTTCAATCTCCAGCTTGGGCATATTGACATTAGCCTCAACGTCTGCTGCGATTTTCTTAGGCAGCAGATAGGACATAAACTTTTCCAGCATGACAAGACGTTTTTCGGGTGGCAGACTTGCCAAATCGTCCTTAATCTGCTTGGTATTCTTTGCCAGCAGGTCAAGCAGCCACTCACGCAATGCAGTGGTGCTTTTATTCTTAGATCCAAACGTTCTGCCCTTCGGGTTGCCGCTCTGTCCTTTTTGAAATGGCATATATCGTCCTCCTATTGTACTTTTATTGTTGTTTGCAATAACTACACCGCATCAGTCTATGAAATCCGGCACACGCACGCTTACTTTGACATACGAGCTTGTTATCTCGGCTTCGTCATTGGTAGTGTAGCTTGCGCTGATAACTTCCACGCCTGTTTCGCGTTCGTAATCTCTTATCAGCTGCGTAATGCCATCACGTAGCTGCTGTGTGCGCCTTGATAGTTCGCGCTGTTGCTTACTTCCTGCTTCCAACATAGTAGTATCTTTTATTGATGTTTATTCTCTTTTACTCAATGGCGTAAACTTCTGCCGCTGAACGTCACTATTTTACAGCAGCTAAAAATCCTGTCAAGTGTACGAGTTCCGTACTTTTCCATGATTTCGTCTTGCGTTAAGTTGGTAGTGACAACAAGCAGCTTTCCTTTTTTCTCAACACTGTCTATAAGCTCCGTAAACACATTGCGACGCTCTCCATACTTCACGCTTTCATTTTCAACACCTAAATCATCAACACACAAAATCTTGCAGCGGAACACTTCGTTTTGCCTGTTGTTTAATTCGTAGCTGTTGAAAAGGTTGTAGAACAAGTGACGTTCTGCAAAGAATATAGGGAGCACACGCACAGCTATGAGCGTCTTACCACGTCCACAGTTGCCAGCCAGCAGAAGCCCTTTACCTTTGTTGTCTGTCAGCCAATCCGCTACTTGCTCGTATTCAGGGAGCCATTGCGGTTTCTCTCCCTGCCTTGCCAGCACGTATTTTAGCCCGTCCGCAAGTCTCTTGCGTGCGTCCGGCACTTGCAGCCTTATGCGCTGCGGTATTTCATACCCTGTGTCTATAAGTCGGGCAAAAATGTCGTCTATTCTATCTGCCATAGCCGTTTTTACTGTATATGTTGTGGTGGGAATGGGCTTGTATCACTATCGGTTGGAAATGGTAACTGTGTAGAGCTTTCTTGTTTGTCGCTTCTACGTTCCCAGCTTTTGTATTCCCCTTTGATAATGTCTGTAGCATAATTATGTGCATTAGCACCCCTTTTCTCAGTAATCGGGAATAATCCTGCATAGTTGTTTGCCATGCTATTTTCTACAACAGCGTTGGCATTTGAGCTATTTCCATTACAGCAAGTGCATAGCTTTCTGTAAGCAGCTTCCAAAGAGCTTTGCGTTTTGTAGCGTTGGCCACACTCTCGCTTGTAGTCCAACCACTTGAAAAAAGCTTCTTGATACTCATTTTCTACAAAAGAGAAATCAAATTTGTCATAGCCTTTAGGCTTTATAGCATTTTCTTTGTCTGTACCTGTTACATTATCTGTATCTTTTACATTATCTGCTATTTTTGCCATACCTTTGCTATCGTTGCTATCGTTTGCCATGCCTTTATTAGCATTTGCCATGTGCTCGTTAGCATTTGCCATATTACTATTAGCATTTGCTATGCTTTCGTTAGCATTTGCCATACTTTGCCAACGTTTTCTTGCACCCTCTGCACCTGCTTCTGCACGCTTACTACGTATTTCGTCATACTTCATAGCGTCTCTGTCAAGCTGCTGCTTGATTTCAGAAAAAGCATATTCCAATAATCTGTTGTCTGTGCATAGTGGTTTCCCATCAGCGGCATAGTCCAATATGGCCTTGAACAAAATGCCTGCTTCATCATCGTGTAGTTGAGCAAGCCTTTCGCGCATATCTACATATAACACAAAAGCTTTTTTCTTTGCCATAGTCAGCCCTCCTTACTCTTTACGAAGTTGTTTATCTCTGACAGCTTGTATTTCTTCATGCCGCCAACATCAACTGCGTGCAAATACCCGGCTTTGCACCATCGCCATAGCGTTGAAGTGTCAACGCCCAGCATTTCAGCAGCTTCTTTGCCTGTTAGGTAGCGTTCTTTCAGCCGCTCCTGTAGCTGCTGCTCCGCTTCCTTACGTGCAGCCTGCAATAGTTCCTGTGCAAAGTCCTTTAAGTCCGCTGCACTCACTATCAGCAAAGCACTGCTGCTGGTGTTCATAATCTCGCTCAACTTTCCCATTATGCTGCTTGTTTTAGTCGTTATTACTGCCTACCTGCACGCATATAGTTCAACAGCTCGTCTTTGTCAAAAAACACCCTGCTGTTTTTCCCTATGCCCGGCTTGTAAGACGGTATCGCCTTCTTTTTTGTCAGCTTCCACAATGTAGAATAGCTGATACCTAATACTTCGCACGCTTCATGCGAGTTTAACATTGCTGATTTTGTCTGTTCTTTGCTCATAACTGTGTCGTTTATAAGTTTCCATAGGCAAAATTAGCTATATATGCAAATAAATAAGAAGAAAAAACAATACTTGTGTAAACAATTTGCCCTTTTTTGTAAACAGCTATAAATTCGTATATTGTTTTATATAGCAATTTATAGATAGGCACAAAAAAAGCCGCAACTTGTGCGGCTCTTAGTGTTATAAGCAGTGCTTTAGTAACTCTTTAGGTAGAACTCTTTGAAGTGCTCTACTTCTCTTTCATCTTCACGCTCTGCATACTTGAAATGTCGGTTAAGCAGCAGTGCCTTTATTGGCAGTGGCACACCGTCGCTGGCTGCAAAGCCCTCCAAGCCATAATGCAAGTAAGTGCGCACAGCATCCGTTACGAGCTTGCTGTATTGGCTTGCTTCGTTACTGTAAGCGTCCACGTAATAACGCTCTACACGCCAAAACAAAGCGCGTTGTGCGTCATTGTACGGACAGTTATCTTGTCCTTTATAATATCTGCACTGTGAAAGCAGTTGCTTGATATTTACATTATCGGTGGGGGTATCTACGTAATACCTGGTATAGAACTCCTTGAACGGCTGCACTGCATCAGCCATTGAGTTGCACCCACGCGCATAGCGGTTAAACAGCAGGGCTTTGAGCGACAAAGGTACACCGTCGCTGGCTGCAAAGTTGCCCAGCCCTGCGTGTTTGTAGTCGCTCACATACTCTGCATAGACGTTGGCTTCATCCTGCGCTTTGCTCGCTTCCTTCACCCAGCAGCTTTCATAGAACCATAACATTGCCTTGTCCTGGTCTTTGCCGTCATAGGGGTTGCTGGCTTCCCCTTTGTAGTATCTGCACCGTTCCATATCAAACACCATATTTCTTGTAGAATATATCCAATACTGCTTTCATGTCAGCTGGCAGATAGCCAAGTGCTGCACTGCGTATCTCGTTAGGTATGCCATAGTAAGCCTCAGCCATTGCGCCAACTATCGCGCCCAGCGTGTCACTGTCACCGCCCCAAGCCATAGCAAGCCTTATCGCATCCTCAAAGCTGCTGCTGTCGTACATGATACGCAAAGCGACGGGCACTGTTCCTTGGCAAGTCTCGTCGAACTTTCCGCGCTCGTACTGTGCGCTTGGATCGTAGAAAAGCTGCTCAATACTGCGCACGCACTCTTTGCCCTTGCTGCTGCGTAGCGTGAAAACAGCCAAAGCCGTTGCTTGTGCGCCCTTTATGCCCTCCGGGTGGTCGTGTGACACACACGCGCTTGCAATGGCTTCACGTAGCACGTCAGCGGACTTGTCAAACGCCCAGCCAATAGGACTGACACGCATAGCTGCACCATTGCCATAGCTGTTGTAAGGTTGAGGCTCTGCGCTGGCGATCCAACGCGCAAAGCTGCCTCCATAACTGCCCATCGGGTGCGGGAACTGCCTGCACCATCTATGCAAGCAGTCCTTGTAGCTCCCATTTCCCAGCACTGCGTCTGCAACAGCAACAGTGCAAATAGTATCGTCTGTAAAGTCGCATTGCGACGTAAACAGTTCAAAGTCGTAGGTCTTGGAGTTGTTGAACTCAAAACGCGAGCCTACAATATCGCCAATAATCGCTCCTAACATATTAGTCTATCTTATCTACCAAATCTTGCTTTGTCTCTAAGTCAATGTCTCTGTAGCGGAAGAAAGCAGCACTGTTGGCAGTATGCCCAGATAGGCTTGCAACCAAATCCACGTTACCTACTTTCTTGTATAGGTTGCCGACGAATGTACGACGTGCCAAGTGGCTGCTGGCAATGTCACAGATAGGCTTGATTTCCTCTTTGCCCGTCGTGCTGTTGTATATTGTCACATTCCTTGTAATGCCGCATTGCTTGAATATCTGCTTTATGCGCACGTTGTACTTCTGCTCCTTAATAAAAGGCAGCAGCTTGCCATCTGTGCGCACGCCGTCATAATAGCGCATCAGGATTTCTTTTGCCCTGCTGTTAAGCGGAACAATGACAGTACGCGGCTTCTCGCGTGCCGTCTTTTGCGCTATGTACTGAATAGTGCCGTTTATCACGTTTGCAGGCGTGAAGTTGTACAAGTCGCTTACCCTGCACCCGACAAGGCACTGAAACACGAATATATCACGCTGCACTGCCAAACGTGGGTTGTCTGACAAGTCATAGTCAGCAATCTTGTTGCGCTCTGCCAGCGTAATGTAATAGGGCGTGCCGTAGGTTTGGCTTGGCATATCAAACAGCGCAAACGGGTTGTTGGTTGTACGCTGGTGCTTCATTGCCCAATTCCATACAGTACGGAACACTTTTAGCATTTTGCATATAGAGTTTTTCCCACGCTTGCCCGGCTTGCGCATCTTCGTTTCCTCAAACACAGCAGCGTAAATAGGCGCATATTCGGGTAATGGCTTGCCCTTCTCGTCAAACAGTGTGTACTCGTCTTGCAAGAAATCCTCAAACTCGCTTATGTTCTCGTCTGTGAAAGTGTCGAATGTAACTTTGTACTGTCGCCCGGTCTCTATTGCCAGGAAAAGCTCAAAACGCTGCAAGCAGCTCTTTACAAGGCGCACAGACTTGCAATAGCTTTCCGTTGGCTGCACTTCGCTCATATAATCGTCAAAAGCGTCAAACAGCGTCTTTTCCGCTGGTCTGTGCTTGCCGGGGTGCAGTTCCTTGTCAACAAGCAAGGCAAAGCCCTTGCTGTCTATGCTGCTCTTATCGTCTATGCTGTCGTACACCTTCAGCAGCAGCTTCTTGAAAATCAAAACACCGCTGTCTATCTGTGTACGTTCCGCTTTGGGACACGTAACCTTTGACTTAACCTTTTCCTTCTTGCTATCCCACCAATCGGCGTTAAGCATGATTTCCGACGTGTAGGACAATTGAATGTTGCGGCCATCGCGCAAGCGAAAGCGCAAGTGTACGTTTTTGTCGCTTTTTGTGCTGGCTGTACGCACAAAAGCAGTAACAGTTGCCATAACTGAAATGTCTTTTTTGATGAACCATGTTACTTTGTCGTATCTCTTGCCTTTCGGTGGTGCAAAGGTACAAAATTTGCACCACACTTGCACCACACGAATGCAAGACTTTGCAATGTTTAGCAATTTTTTGCAATACTCGTAACAATCATTAAAAAGCCTTATATGATATGGCAGGGCTTTTGCAGAATGCCCGAAAATACGTACCTTTGCAGCTGATTAACACCCCAGCAGGGGACTAATGAAACAACGGGACTGTATTGCAGGGCTTTGCGCCCTTGTAGTCCTGGAGGCACCACTCCTCCTTTCATTATGAACCCCGTGAAGACTTAGGTCGGAGCGGGGTTTTTCGTTCACAGATGCCAACAGGGACCGCCCCGCATCGGGAGAACCCATTCCTACGTTTTCTTCAACAACGAATTTGACGAATTAAACGAATGAGACATGGCATTGAAAGATAATAAGAGCCAACAAGCCGCATGGAATTCGTATAATTCGTTGTTAAGACGATCAACATTTGTGTTGTTACGCAGTTTTCTTCTGACAACAAATAAGAATTGCGTAGTTACGCCTCCCCATGACACGCTATCTTGATGTATCGCTGACAGCTTGTGGCGTCCAGTTCTTGAAGAAGCGCAGCACCTTCTCCTGGTTGTAGCCTTGCCCCTCTTCAAGGAAACTCGAGTCCTGAATATGAATCACCTTGCCATCTCCATCCAGCACGACGAACACAGGGAAGCCAAAACGCCCACAGTTATCCAATCGTTTCATCAATGCTGCTGCCTGTTGCTGTTCCCCACCCGACTTACGTGGATTGTAATTCACGTGGATATACTCATAGTTCTCGTCGATGACCTGGCTGATAGTGGCGTCTTTCGTGATGAAATCAGCAAACCGCAAACACCAGGGACACCAGTTGCCACCCACCTGACAGACGACGAACTTACGTTCGAGCTTGGCTTTCGCCACAGCCTTGTCTATCTGCTCAATGGGGTTGATGTCCTCGTCATAAACCTTCTTCAAACCCGTCTGTGCTTCAACCTTGAAAGCAAAGAGCACGGCAAACAAAAACGCCACTATCTTCATTTCTCTTGCAAAAATCATAAAGTATCTGAATATTGGGCACAAAATTAACGCTTTTTCCCCAATAATCATTATCTTTGCAATAAAAAAAACGAATAACGTGATGAAATTTGTAAAAATGCTGCTGACCGCGATGCTGTCGGTCGCCATGTGCTCTGAGGCGATGGCACAAGATTTCCGCAACGCGAATATGCCGGAAGGGTCGTATTCGCCAGTGACCAACGTAAACCGCAACGGCTATCCACGCGTGTTGACTGACAACAGCGTAATGTTTCGTGTGAGCGCGCCGCAGGCGCAGCAAGTGCAGATAGACCTCTGCGGCACGAAGTACAACATGCAGCGAGGCGAAGACGGCACATGGACGGTGACCACGAAGCCGCAGGTGCCGGGATTCCACTACTATTTCCTCATTGTGGATGGTGTGTCGGTGGCCGACCCTGCAAGCCAGACGTTCTTCGGCTGCAGTCGCTGGTCGAGTGCCATCGAGATCAAGGAGACGGGCATGGACGACTTCGAGGTGCAGGACGTGCCGCATGGCGAGGTACGCACAGTATATTATTATAGTAAGGTGGA
>JAEEGL014402324.1_pt1 | contig 16099 bp, 10 predicted proteins | sample 9134231 | NCBI WGS metagenome assembly JAEEGL01 (sample SAMN16246548, study PRJNA631951) | gut metagenome | biome: gut microbiome; feature: rumen; material: fiber-attached | host: Bos | place: Iran: Karaj | collected 2018-10
ACAAAAACAGGTAAATATATTAATGCAGATTTAAATGGAGCATTAAATATATATAGAAAAAGTAGCGTATGTGATATGGAAGTAATTTCAAATCTAATACGTAGAGGTGTGAGCACACCAAAACGACTTCAAGTTATTTGAAGCGTTAAAAAAGGAGCAATAAGCTCCTTGGGGTAAATATATTTACCTTTGTTCTTAATTTATTGAAAATAAATAAATATTTTGATAAAATATTTAAGAATGTGAGGGATGATGATGGATTTTGACAAACTAAAAGAACGACAATCAAAAATAAGAAATTTCTGTATCATCGCCCATATCGATCACGGAAAATCAACTCTAGCCGATAGAATCCTTGAAATATGCGATTCAGTCGAAGAGCGTGAAATGCAGAATCAAATACTTGACTCTATGGAATTAGAGCGTGAGCGTGGTATCACAATAAAGCTAAACGCTGTAGCCTTAAAATATAAGGCAAATAACGGAATAGAGTATGAATTCCATTTAATTGATACTCCAGGCCATGTAGACTTCACATATGAGGTTTCAAGAAGCTTAGCTGCATGTGAGGGTGCTATACTTGTTGTAGATGCTACACAGGGAGTTGAGGCACAAACACTTGCGAATGTATATTTAGCACTTGATAATAATTTGGAAATATTACCATTAATTAATAAAATTGATTTACCTTCTGCGGATGTTGAAAGAACTAAGCACGAAATAGAAGCGATAGGTCTACCGGCATTTGAGGCAGTACTTGCATCAGCTAAAACTGGTGTAGGTGTTAAGGATATACTTGAGCAGGTTGTATCATATGTCCCAGCCCCAATAGGTGATTTAAAGGCTCCTCTAAAGGCATTAATATTCGATAGTGCATTTGATGCTTACCGTGGAGTAGTAATACTTGTCTGCGTTAAGGAAGGTATGGTTAAGGTTGGAGATACAATCCAATTTATGGCCTCAAAGGCTGAATATCAGGTAGTAGAATTAGGTGTAAGAACTCCTAAGGAAATTAAAAGAGATTATTTAATGGCAGGAGATGTAGGATATATAACTGCCTCAATTAAGGATATCAACAAGGTTCACGTAGGTGATACAATCACTACAGTAGAAAACAAAGCCTTAGAGCCACTACCGGGCTATAGAAAGCTTAACCCAATGGTATTCTGTGGTTTATATCCGATTGATTCTAAGCAATATCAGGATTTACATGATGCACTAGATAAGCTAAAGCTATCAGATGCCTCGTTAATATATGAGCCAGAAACATCTCAAGCCTTGGGCTTTGGTTTTAGAACTGGATTCCTAGGTCTACTTCATATGGATATAATTAAAGAAAGAATATCTAGAGAATTTGGTATAGATTTAATTGCTACAGCCCCATCTGTTTCATATCATGTTTATTTAACAGATGGAGATATGATAGTAATTGATAACCCATCAATGCTACCAGAGGTACAAAAGATTGATAGAATCGAAGAGCCATTTGTAAGAGCTACAATTATGACTCCTTCAGATTATATCGGTGCGATAATGGATTTATGCCAAAAGAAGCGTGGTACATTTATCGATATGGAATATGTAGAGGAAACAAGAGCTATAATACATTATAGTATTCCACTACTTGAAATAGTTTATGATTTCTTTGATAAGCTAAAAAGCTACACAAAGGGATATGCTTCATTCGATTATGAGTTAGGTGATTATGAAGCATCTAAGCTTGTAAGAATGGATATTATGCTAAATGGAGATGTAGTAGATGCCCTATCTACTATAGTCCATAAGGATTTTGCTTATGATAGAGGAAGAATCTTAGTAGAAAAGCTTAAGGAAATAATTCCAAGACAGCTATTTGAGGTTCCTGTTCAAGCAGTTATAAATCATAAGGTTATCGCAAGAAGCGATATCAAGGCACTTAGAAAGGATGTCCTTGCCAAGTGCTACGGTGGAGATATTTCAAGAAAGAAAAAGCTATTAGAAAAGCAAAAGGAAGGAAAGAAAAAGATGAAGGCTATTGGATCTGTAGAGGTTCCACAGGAGGCCTTCCTTGCTATCCTATCAACCGACGAAAGCTAATTTCATTAAATAAGGAGGAAGAAAGAATGAAAAAAGATGGTTGCCCATATTGCCAAAAGGGAGAATTTTTAGAAAAGTTTGGACGTTTAGCCTTTGAGACTGAAACATCAGAGGTAATAGTATTTAAGGATCAGCATCATAAGGGTAGAGCAATTGTTGCCTACAAGAAGGATCACGTAGCTGAAATTCAGGATTTAAATGACCAAGAAAGAAATGCATTCATGAAGGATGTATCAGATGTAGCCAAGGCTATTCAAAAGGCTTATAACCCTGATAGAATCAATTATGGTGCCTATGGTGATACTTTAGGCCACCTACATATTCACCTTGTACCTAAATATAAGGATGGATTCGAGTGGGGTGGAACATTTGTAATGAATACAAATGAGTATGCATCTGACGAAGAAATTAATAAGGTTGTAGAAGACTTAAAAAAGAATTATAAGGCCTAAAGTTATTTCTTAGTAAAAACATCGAAAATTCGATGTTTTTTTATTTGATATCTGATTATATCTTTGATATAATATCAATGTCATATTAAGGGGAGCAGAAATGCTGAGAGGATTAAGATCGACCCTTGACCTGATCTAGGTAATGCTAGCGTAGGGAATAATGTGAGCAATCTCAGATTTTCTTTTTTTAGCATGTTCCTAGTTGAACATTTTTTATTTTATAAGGAGAAAGAAAATGAAAGAAAAATTTTCAACTAGAGTCCTTGCAGAAATTGCAATTTTCGCTGCAATAGGATTCGCATTAGATGTCCTACAAGGAGGCATCTTCAAAGGCGTTTGGCCTAATGGTGGATCAGTTGGCTTCGCGATGGTACCTGTATTTGTCATCGCATATAGAAGAGGCTTGATTCCAGGATTATTATGTGGCTTAATTTTAAGCCTAGTTCAAATGCTTGGAGGTATTTATGTTTTACCTGCCGCATCATTTGACAACAAATTTATGCAAGCAATGGGACCATTCTTCCAGGTAATGCTTGACTATGTACTTGCTTACTTCGTTGTAGGCTTTGCAGGATGCTTTGCAGGCTTATATAAGAAGTCTGAAAACATGAAGCTTAAGCTTATATGGATTTCAGCCGGTGTAGTATTAGGTGGATTATTAAAATATGCATGCCATGTTGCTTCAGGTTATTTCTGGTTAGATCCTGAAATCAATTTCTGGGGTGTGAATGGTGGTACAATGATTTATTCATTTATCTACAATCTATATGCTGTATTTAATATTGTTGTTTGCTTACCAATTATGATTCTTATAGCTAGATTCTATCCAAAGTTCTTAAATCCTGATGATTTAACACCAGTAGAGCCAAAGGTAATTCTTACTGAGAAGGAAAGTATGTTTACTGACGAGGATGAAACATTAGATTTAGATGATTCTAATAAAAAAGAGGAAGCTGAAACTGCTGAATCTAAGGAATCAGAGGCTACTGAGCTTGAGGAGGAAAATAAGGATGAAAGATAAATTAATTAAAAATTCTACAACTATTAAACAATTATTATTCGTTTTCCTAGCTTCAGTATTAGTAGTTACATCACTTACAGTATATATCCTTTCAATTGTGGCTTATGAAGGTGGCTTTGATGCGAATGTAGATTATTTAGTATATTTAATATTATCAATTATTATATTAATCTATAGTATCTATGGAATAGTTCGTCCTAATGGTAATTTAGTATATGCAAGAATACTTACATTAGGCTTAGTTTCATCAATAGGTGGATTATATTCCTTAGGACAATTTTTTAAGAAGCTAACTAAGGGCTATGATTATGTAGATATTCAATTATACCTATATATGGGCATCATCTGTTTAGTACTAGTTGCTATCGCTTTATTTCAGTATCTAGAAACTAAAAAACAAGACTAAAAAACACAATAAAAAACTAAAAAATGAGAGTACAAATATTCATTATGAGAGTAGATTTACTCTCATTTTTTTATTATGTTAACCATAGAAAAACGTTGATATATGTAGTATAATCAATATAAGGTGATTCAATTGAGGGGCTTATATATACATATACCCTTTTGTAAATCCATATGTACTTATTGTGATTTTACAAAAAGAGTATCGAGCTTAGAAATCTATAATAAATACATCGATAGATTATTAGAGGAAATAGACTCCTATAGGAATAATCTTTTTGATATTGATACAGTATTTATAGGAGGAGGAACTCCTAATGTATTACCTCTTAATTTGCTTGAGAAATTATTTATCAAAATAGAGGACGTATTAAATAGCTCTAAGGAGAATTCAATAGAATTAAATCCTGAGCTTATCACAGATGATTTATGTAAGCTTTTATATGAATATAAATTCAATAGAGTATCATTAGGTGTTGAAACGCTAAATGATGATTCGATTATGCTACTTAATAGACACCATAATAAGAATGATATTATTAAAGCTTTTGATTTATTACATAGTAATAATATAAACAACATAAATGTAGATCTAATATTTGGTATTCCAAATACAAACATAAATGACGTTAAAAATGATCTAAATTTTATACTTAATTTAAATCCAACACATTTATCCTACTATAGCCTAATAATCGAGGATAAGACAATTTTAAAATATAGAATAGATAATGGATTAATTAAACCAATTGATGATGATTTAATTTCTGATATGTATGATTATATAAGAAACAGATTAAATGAGAATAATTATATCCATTATGAAATATCTAATTTTGCAAAACCAGGATATGAATCTAAGCACAATATAAAATATTGGGATATGGATGAATATATCGGTGTAGGTTTAGGAGCTTCAGGATATCTAAATGGAATTAGATATTATAATAATACCGATTTAAAGGCCTATTTTAACGTTTTTAAGGAATATGATGATAAACTAACCATAAATGATAAGAAAAACGAATTTATGATGCTTGGGCTTCGTTTAATTAATGGAGTATCAATATCTAAATACAATAAATTATTCAATTCTAATATTTTTGATGATTTTCCTGTAATTAATAAATTAATTAAAAAGAAATTACTAGAAATAAATGATGACAATATTAGGATACCTAAGGATAAAATATTTGTTGCTAATATAGTATGGAGTGAATTTGTATGAAAAAGAAAATAGAACGAGAAGTAATATTTTATGAAATTGGTGATTTTAAATTTTATTTACAGGGAACATTAAATTTATCTGATAATACTATAAATGCATATTTATCTGATCTATATCAATATGAAAAATTCCTCCACGAATATGAAAATATAGAGGATGTTACTGAGATTGAAAGAGATGACATTCAAAAATACATTCAATCACTAAAAAGAAAAAAGCTATCAAAGGCATCTATAAGTAGGAAGGTAATAGCCATCAAGGAATTCCATAAATTCCTAAAGAAGGAGAATATTACTAGAGATAATCCAGCTAAGCTTATAGAAACACCTAAAACTGATAAAGCATTACCTCAGGTATTATCAGTTGATGAAATAAATAAAATGATTTCATCCATAGATGGTACTGATAATTTATCGATAAGAAATAGAGCTATGATGGAATTATTATACGCCTGTGGATTAAGAATATCTGAGCTATTATCTCTAAGGCTAAAAAATATCCATTTTATGGAAAAATATTTGGATGTAGTTGGTAAGGGAGATAAGGAAAGGGTTGTTCCTATAGGTGAAATGGCACTTTCAGCATTAAGAAAATATATTGAGACCGCAAGAAGTGAGCTGATGACTATAAAATCAGATTTAGTATTTTTTAATTATAAGGGTGAAGAAATGTCTAGACAGGGATTCTTTAAATACATAAAGAAGCTTGCGAAGGACAATGGTATAGAAAAGGAAATATCTCCTCATACCATCAGGCATTCATTCGCAACTCATTTACTTGAGGGTGGGACAGATTTGAGAATAGTTCAAGAGCTTTTGGGGCATGAGGATATTTCTACAACGCAAATATATACTCATCTAGATAAATCAAGATTAAAGGATATGTATGATCATACACATCCACTAGCAAAGGGTGATAAGGATGAAATATAAAAGAATATTTGTTATCGTAATGGATAGCGTAGGCTGCGGCTACACAGAAAAGTCAATTGAATATGGAGATATTAATGTAAATACCATTAAGCATATTTCAGAATATAACAATGGTATTACACTCCCAACATTAGAAAAGCTTGGATTTGGTAATTTAACACATATCCTAGGTGTGAATAAGAATAATAACACAATCGGTGCCTATGGATATATGGATGAGATGTCAATAGGTAAGGATACTCTAACAGGTCACTGGGAAATGATGGGTATCAAAACTACCACACCATTTAAAACCTTTACCGATACTGGATTCCCACAGGAATTAATCGAAAGAATCGAAAAAGAGACAGGACATCAAATTATCGGTAATAAGAGTGCCTCAGGAACTGAGATAATCAAGGAATTAGGATTAGAGCATATCAATACAGGTAAAATGATTGTATATACATCAAGTGATTCAGTATTACAAATCGCTGCACATGAAAAATACTTTGGATTAGATGAATTATATAGAGTATGTGAGATAACAAGAAAAATATGCATGGATCCAAAATATATGGTTGGTAGAATTATAGCTCGTCCATTTATAGGTGAAGATCCTTCAAGCTTTGAAAGAACATCAAATAGACATGATTATGCTGTATCACCTTCAGATACAACAGCGTTGAACATTTTAAAGGAAAACAACCTTGATGTAATATCAGTTGGTAAAATTAAGGATATATTCAACAACTCAGGTATTACTGAAAGCTACAAATCAAAGAATAACGATGATGGTATGAGAATCACCATTGATTTATTAAAAAAAGATTTTACTGGTCTATGCTTTGTAAACCTAGTAGACTTTGATTCCTTATACGGGCACAGGCGCGACCCACTAGGGTATGAAGCAGCTTTGGAGGACTTTGATAGTTTACTAAACGAGATGTTGTCAAAAGTAAATCAAGATGACCTAGTAATAATAACCGCAGACCACGGCAACGACCCAACATGGATTGGAACTGATCACACAAGAGAGTACGTGCCATTATTAGTTTATTCGCCTAATATTAATAATATTAACCTAGGAAAAAGAGAAACATTTGGAGATATAGGTAAAACCATATTAGACAACTTCGGATTATCAGGATTAAAGATAGGTAAATCATTCCTAGATAAAATCTAGTATTATAGCGATATTACATAGCTCAGTAATCTAATCGTTAAAGTTAGAATCGATATTTAACAATAACGTTTGAAAGACTAATTATAGGAATGAAACTATTAGAATTATTACTAATCAAAAATTCATAACATCAAAATGTAAGATTTGAATCAGAGCATTTAACAAAGGAAAATAATCAGCACTTCGAAAGAGGTGCTTTTTTGTTTTGTAAAGAATCCAAAATTTAAATGAGGCAAGCATAAGACTCAAAAAAGCATATTTGAGCAAAATAAGGCATCAAAATCAGAAAAATCTCGATTTAAATGCCCTAGAATCGCATATTAGGCTATAAATCGATAAATTATACATAAAAATCGTAAAAACGCGAAAAAACAGCCTTAAAATAAGTCGATTTTTTAGTATTTTTGAGTGCTTGGACATGAAACGAGCATTTAATCGCATTTAAAGAGAAAACCAATTATAGACCAAATATAGCAATAGGCAGCCAAGAGCGATTCATAAACAGGACGGAAATTATATCATCCCGAGTTTACAATCTCGTGCGAGTGCTCACGCGCGTATACGCGAGCGGGCTAAGGCGGTCAAAAAAAATTTCAAAAGCAATCTAGTATTGATAACGAGCTGAAACGTTAAATAATACAATTATGAATATATGTGCAACTGTTCAAAAATAAATAAGAGCATCATCCGCAAAAAAATTAACAAGAAAAATCAATCAAGAAGAACCGCTTCAAAAAAAGCACAAAAATAGATCAACTACAAAAAGTGTGTTCAGAACGATGAATCAAAAATCCATTTTAGAATCTACAGCAAAATAGAGAGTTGAATATCTCGACCCGATTTTAAAAGCACAAAAAATGAGCTGTTGTCAGAAGCATAAAATAATACATTCCTAGATTGAAATGAACTGAATCTAAACATACCATTTTCAAATTATCAATCGACAAATACAATCTATCAATCAATAAAATCTCGATTGATATTATGCATGCTATTAAAACCAAGGAAACAAAAATTTCGTTAACTATCTAGTTTAAAACACTAGATTAAGTATTGTTTTAAAAGTGTAAAAACGATATTATAATCTAGCAAAATAATAAATAACAAGAATGAAGAGATGGATGTTGCAGAAAATCGAAAGCAAGAAATATGTCTAATTTATTAGTATTTATAACAAGTAATACATCCATATATTACATTATGAGCATCGGATATATATCTAGAAGCAAAATAATAGGTTTGCACAAATTATGAATATTTATATAGTTTTAAATACTAGATAGATATATGGATTTTAGCTCTATAACCAGATAAGCATCATTTTGTAGCAATATCCAAATAATTAACATAAATAATGTATTAAAATATAATAACAATAAACGTTTTAATATGCATAAATATATAATTAAAAATATAAAATGGCTTAACTAAGGGATTTTTATTTTTGTATAGTTTTAGAGGCAGTAAACCATCGGTTCCAGCAAGGAATCCAAGTAATATCCAAGCTTTTCAGAAGCTTTCCAAAGCTATTAAATATAGTCATTTTGGACGCGTTGACTATGTTTACGTGCATATTTTGAGATTTGAACATGCCCAAAGTTGACTCTAGGTACGTTTAGGATCACGTCCAAATACCTTCCACAATCGATTGATTTTCATTTTTTAAGAGAGTTGTTCAGGTCATCCTATAAAATCGCTTACATACATATATTTGGGGTTATGATACGAGATATAAGAAATATATAGTTATCCGTGCTATTAACATATCAAGAAAAAATGGCTCTATATAGCCATTATTAAATGGTTTACATAATATATATTATGATAACTTATTTAGATTAATAAAAATACCTCTAAAGAGGGTAAAAGATGCATATTTTGAGTGTTTGACTATGTTAAATTGGGTTTTTTGACCGATTTTAGCCATATAAACCCGTTCTTCTACTGTGCAATGAATAGGATTAGTAAAATTGGGTAATTTTTTTAGCAATCGAAGTGCATGTTTCTCGGACATCTCTCCTTTCGGTCGAAATTTCTGCTCTGGTGATGAAGCAAGCACTTTTTCAGAACCTCCGAAAATTGAAGCGACCACTTTTTCGGAAACCCTCTACTTCTTATTCTTCTTCTCTTGCTTCAAGGGGATATGTTTTTTTTCATACCATTTTCATAACATTTTATAGCTTAGATCTACCTGTGTTTTCTACCTATACAATATAGACATTATTTATGTCTAAATATTTATATACTATTTCTGTAGCTGAAAATATAGCTCCACATGAAATCATATATTATCTGATCCTTGCTATAAGAAATCCAGTAATATGATTCACCATGTAGCTATATCTCAAACGATGATTTAAGTTTTTTATAAAATTAGTATTTTTGTATCTAATCATAATATGGACATTATTTATGTCTAAATATATTGCTAATTTTAACAACTATTTTAAATGTTATTATCGTGTGTTTTTCTAGTTTTAATTACTAGATACATTTTGAAATATTTTTTGACAATAAAAAAAGGGTATCTTACATACCCTTTTAGTATTAGTTTTTATCCTTAATAAAATCAAATATATTGTACTGTAAAGTCTTAGATGTAAATAACTCATCAGGAACTAAGCGTACCCATTTAGCCGATCTACCTGTTCCATCAGGTCTAATTTTTCCTTCAGCCTTTAGTTTATTTAAGGCTCTATTTATAGTTGAATCTGAAAGGTTTGGAACCTTAAGTTTGATATCCTCTCTAGAGAATGTATCACCTAATTTCATAATTACACCCTCAACATTATCTATCTTTCTAAGGCCCTTATCGAACTCTACATCCCTTACCATTTTCTCTGCTTTATTGTATCCTTCAAGCATTGAATTGATAAATAATCTATCTAATTCATCTGTTTTTGCATAGCCTTGTTCCCATCCGTAGCTTGATTCTGACTCATATTTTTTGAACTCATCTATGTGTTTATAATAGAATTCAAAGAAGCTTGAGTACCTAAAAACCTTAAATCCTACGCTAAAAAACAAACAGTAACAAGTCATTAATGAGACAAATTCATTAGCCATATCAAAGCATTTCATATTAAGTAGATCTACATAAAAGCTTGTAATACACTGTGTATGCTCTACTTTTAGCTTATCCTTAGCTTCTATAAACTTCTTTATTTCTTCATCTAGCTTCTCTCTTCTAGATATCTTTTTTCTTTCTGTTAATATAGTTGAAGTATCAATAACTGTATCAGATTTGAATCCAAATCTAGATACATCCTTAAATATCCATGTTCCTAGCTGTAGGAATTCATTTGATTGTAAATTAAGCTTTTCTCCCTCTTTTTGGATTAATGTAAAGACTTCTTTTAGGTTTCTTAGAAGCTTTTCATGCTTAGTTCTAGGCTCAGAATCCTTCTTTACAATAAGCCTTAATCTATTTTCATTAACATCTAATTTAAGGATTTTAGCAGTGGCGATAACATCATTTTCAACAGTATTCTTAACTATCTGGCTCATATATTGCTTAAGGAAATCCTCAAAGTGAGAATCTCTACCCTTATATGTATATAAACGTGTTAAATCATAAACCAATTCCTTGGGATAGTTTATTCTTTCTAAGTTAGAAATTGAGTACATTTTTTCACCACCAAATTCATTAATTATTATACTAAAAATAATATCTATTTTCAATTTATAAAAACGAAAAAAAACGAGTTTAAAACTCGTTTAAATCGTTTATTTTACATCATCGGTATAAAATATAGAATCTCCTATAAATTCCCTTAAAATCGAATTAGATGGAATCCATTTATCAGATATATCCTCAAAGAAATTTAAGAATTTTAGCATACGCTTAGCAACGTAATATACATGGCTTTCCTTAGATATATTATTTAATAATGGTATTAGATATTTTCTCATTACTGGGATTTCATATGTTAATTCTGAATTATATACGAAATCAGCGTTATTTTGATTAGGGTAAATCCATTTAAATTCACCCTTTCTTACTGAATCCCAGGTCTCGATTGTTCTTTCTACGCTTGTTGCACGAGAATGATGATCTCTAACCATTCTTCTCATCAATCTTAAATCTGAAATTGAGATTGGTGTATGTGTATCATATCTCATTTGACCAAGTGGAGCTATATAGACTCTATATTTATTCTCATCTGGTACACTTGGCATAATTTCAGGATTTAAGGCATGAATTCCTTCAATTAAGATAGGTTGATTCTTCTTAAGCTTTACAGGTTCAGTAAATATAGTTTCCTTATTTGCGAAATTAAATGTAGGTAGGCTTGTTTCCTCACCAGATACAAGCTTTACAATTACCTCATCAAATAAATCAAGATTTAGTGAATTAATATGCTCATAATCAGGCTTTCCATCCTCATCAAGTGGATAATCAGAACCCTTGTAGAAATTATCCATACTGATCATTAAAGGCTCAATTCCTCTACTTGTCAATTCTATCCTTAATCTATTAGTAAATGTAGTTTTACCACTAGATGAAGGTCCTGCAACACATATAACCTTAATATTATCAATATTATCCTCTATTTTATCACCTAAATGAGTTAGCTGGGCATTATGTCTAGTTTCACATAAATTAATTAATTCTAGAGCCTTTCCCTGTTCAATAATATTATTTATATGAGCAATCGAATCTATCTTAATCGTATTATTCCATCTATTAGCCTCTTTTAGAGCTGCTCTAAATGATTTTTCCTCCTCAAATGGTGGTATTTCACATCCACATTCTAAACGTGGATATTGAATTAATAATCCAGGAGCGTACATCTTTAAGGCATATTTAGTTAAAAATCCTGTAGAAGGTACCAATGGGCTATATAAGAAATTTAAATAGCCATCACATTCATATAGGCTTAATTCCTTTCTATGCTCGTATTTCAATAGCTGGATTTTATCATTATAGCCTACAGATTCATAAAATTTAATTACTTCCTCTCTAGATTTTCTATTGAATCTAATAGGTAAATCAGCCTTAATTATTCTATCTACCTCATCCCTTATTTGGACAAATGTTTCATAATTAAGTGGATGACCAAGTCCTACAATTGATGCAAAAATACTTCTAGATACACTATAATTAAAGATTATTCTTTTCTTAGGCAAAATCTTATTACAAGCCATTAATACTACGTATCTTAATGATGCCTGATACATTTGAATACCAGAATGTGAATGTAAATCAACTAATTCTATAACAGAATTTTCAGGTATAACAACATCAAGCGGCTTATCATTATTATCGATTCTACATCCTAGATATCTACGTTCACTATTGTCTATTACATCGATAACCTTAGTGCCTTTTTCTATATCATATTCCTTATTATTGATGGTAGTCTTCATAAATAAACACCTCTTTTTTTATTTCAAAATCAATCTAGTGTATATTAATAGATTTATTAATTATTAACATTGTTTTATTTAGTTTTAAATACTAGATAGTTTTTGAAATTTATTTTTTATAGAAAAAGGAAGCCTATAAGTCTTCCTCATCCTCATCATTTTCTTCATTTTCATACACTTCATCAGTCTCTACATCATTATCCATTAGGCTATCAATATCCACTGTTTCCTCTTGATATTCAACACCCTCTGTAATATCCTCCTCGGCCACATTTTGGCTTCTAATTTCACGTACTAAGTCATCTGGGTTAAGGAAGCTTGCTAAATCAGAATCTAGGTCGATATCTGAAGCAATTGGTGTAACAGGCTTTTGAGCTTGTTGCTGAGTAGTTGTACTGACATTGGCCTCAAGGTTTTGCATGGCAATTTCATATGATTCCTGGCTCATATCACCATCGTAATCCATTACTCTCTTACCAAGTCTTAGGCCAGCTAAATTTACCTTTCTAAAGGTATATAGCTTTTTAGTTGGATTTAAAGCAAAGCTTATATATTTTTTCTTTCTTTGACGGCCTATTGCCTTACCAATTACATCCTCCTTATGGATGATATGGTATTCTCTTTCATTATCACCGGCAACATATATATCCTCGTCAATAAATTTAATTATTCTTCTTATGAAATAGTTATCATGATTTTGATATAATACAAAATCCTTTTTCTCTAGCCTAGCTGGAGCTATAAAATGAATAAAATCACCTGGTCTAAAAATAGGCTTATTTATAAGATCATCCTTTAGCTTTAAAGTACCTACTAAACCATGCTGTACTCTATCTATAACAATCTCAAAGCCATTTGGATTAAATTCATCGTCCTCTTCAGGCTTTGTTTCAGCTTCTTGAGGCTCATCTACTATATCTTCAAATAGGTCTTGAGTAAAATCTTCTTCAGTTTTATTTTTATATTTTTTCATAAATAATACCTCAATTACCGAATTATCCTTTTAATTATTATAAATAATTATTAGTGAAAATTCAAGTTTTACCAAAAAGAAAAACCCTATTGCTAGGGTTATTCCATTAAATTAATCATCAAATAATGAGATTTTTGTATATGCGATGTTTTCCTTTGGCTCTTCTTCCTTTTCATCAACCTGAGGAGCTATTGTACCATTTTTAGTAGCCTCATGCTTTAAAATTGCATCTAACTCATCTAGGATTGATTGGTTAGATTTAGATTTATCAGCAGCTAAAGGCTTTTCCTCCTGGAAGCCACCACCAAGGTCAGTTGTAAATAAATCCTGTTTAGGCTCCTCTAGGTAATCTGCAGATACTGCATCATCCTCTTTTTGAGGGTCTGAGATTAATATTCTTAATAGATCCTTATAGCTTGGATCAGATGGTTCAAATTGTCTTCCTGAATCTGATACATTATATTTTAAGCTAAAGGCATCTATTTGATCATTACCATTCTTATATATTAAATGAATAGGTACATTCTCCTTATATTGATTTGGAGTCATTTTAACTGCATCTATAACATAGTAAGGGTTAGCCTTAACTTTCTTAATTATTGTAGTTCCGGCACGAGAACGTCTTGTTAGAGGTACCTCAGTGACCTTCATACGCTTAATTGTATCTCTTGAGGTTACAACGACAAAGTCATCATTCTTATTAGCGTAAACTGAGCTTACAACATAATCCTTATCCTTAAGGTTAATACTTCTTACACCACCAGCTACAGTACCATAAATTGATACCTCTGATGCTCTAAACCTTAACACCTCAGCGTTATGAGTAAATACTAATATTTCAAGAGGGTTCTTGATCATATCAACAGATACTAGCTCATCATCGTCAGATAGCTTCATAGCACGTACAGCCTTAGTATATCTTGATACCTCAAAGTCAGATAGCAATGTTTGCTTCATAGCGCCCTTTTTAGTAGCAAGTAAAATTGTTTGATTATCTAAGAAATTAGATAAAGCAAATACATGAACAAATCTTTCCTTAGGATTAATTTGAACTATAGATGATATAAATGTACCTACATCCTTAAATTTAGCTTCCGGAATCTTATATACTGGTAAGTATATAAAATTACCTAAATTAGTAAAAATAAGTAATGTATCAAGTGTTGAAACCTCTTTTAGGAATAATACTGAGTCATTATCCTTCATACCATTTGTCTTAGAGGCATTATAAGCCTTTAGATTAGCACGCTTTAGATAACCATCTCTTGATACTGAAACGACAGTTTGTTCCTTTGAAATAAGATCTGTCTCATCAATTTTAATTTGAGCACTTTCATCCTTAATTTCAGTCTTTCTAGGTGAAACTAAAACCTTGTTCATTTCCTTTAGCTCAGCCTTAATAACCTTCATTAGCTCATGCTCTGATGATAGAATCTTCTTATATTCAGCTATATTCTTATTTAATTCCTCATTTTCAGCCATTAAAGCCTCTACATCCTGATGAGATAGGCTATATAATCTCATCATTACGATAGCTTCAGCTTGATCAGGAGTGAAATCAAAGGTATTTACTAAATTATTAATAGAATCTGCCTTACCTTCACTCTTTCTGATGATTTTAATTACCTCATCGACAATATCAATCATCTTGATTAAGCCTTCAACTATATGAAGTCTTTTTTGGGCCTTATTTAATTCAAAATTAGTTCTATTTGTTACAACATCCTTTTGATGATCGATATAGGCATCCAAAATAGGAAGTACACCAAGTCTCATAGGACGTCTATTACAAATTGAAACCATATTATAGTTTAAATTTGTTTGTAGATCGGTATTTTTAAAATAGAAATTAATTATTGCATCAACATTAGCATTCTTCTTTAGGTCAATTGCAATTCTTAAACCATCTCTACCAGATTCATCTCTTACCTCAACTACATCAGGTACCTTACCATCCATACGTAGCTGTTCCATCTTTTCTACTGTTTTACTCTTTAGAGTATCATATGGAATTTCAGTAATTACGATTCTTGTTGCACCATTAGCCATTTCCTCAAGCTCATATTTACTACGAACAACAATTGAGCCTGAACCTGTTAAAAAGGCCTCTCTAATGCCATCAGTACCCATAACTATCGCACCAGTTGGGAAATCTGGTCCTGGCATAATCTTAAGTAAGTCATCTACTGTCATATCAGGATTATCAATTCTTGCGATAGTTGCTTCTACAACCTCATTAATATTATGTGTTGGTATATATGTTGCATAACCTGATGAAATACCCATAGCACCATTAACTAATAGGTTAGGGAATTTTGCAGGTAATACAGTTGGTTCAATTTCCTCCTCATCGAAGTTTGGAATGAATGGAACTGTATTTTTATCTATATCCTGAAGTAGGTATTCTGCGTTTTTACTCATTCTTGTTTCAGTATAACGCATCGCAGCTGGACCATCACCATCAATTGAACCATTAT
>JAEEGL011832491.1_pt1 | contig 16098 bp, 13 predicted proteins | sample 9134231 | NCBI WGS metagenome assembly JAEEGL01 (sample SAMN16246548, study PRJNA631951) | gut metagenome | biome: gut microbiome; feature: rumen; material: fiber-attached | host: Bos | place: Iran: Karaj | collected 2018-10
AACCCGTGATCTCCTCCGTGACAGGGAGGCACGATAACCAACTTCGCTAACGCACCATGGAGCAGATGAAGGGAATTGAACCCTCGTGTCCACCTTGGCAAGGTGGCGTTCTACCATTGAACTACATCTGCATTTATTTTGGCGAAGAAGGAGGGATTTGAACCCTCGCGCCAGACAAGCCGACCTATGGCCTTAGCAGGGCCACCTCTTCAACCACTTGAGTACTTCTTCAGCACACGCTTTGTCTGTTGAAATAGCGCTTATTAAATATAACATACTTATTTGATTTTCGCAAGATGTTTGATAAGATAATTTTATGAAAATCGCCAGATTCGCAAAAGTCAGTCTTGAACAGTTTGAAAGTGACGCGAATAAGCTTCTTCCGGGACATGAAACCGATTATGATGGTATCGTTCTGCCCAAAAGGGCTACTTCTGGTTCGGCAGGCTATGATTTCTATTCACCCTTTACGATCAGTTTAAAACCGGGTGAATCGATCAGGGTACCCAGCGGCATCAGATGCAGGATTGATGATGGCTATGTTCTGGAAATATATCCCCGTTCATCGCTGGGTTTCAAGTATCAGATGGGCTTGCTTAATACGACCGGTATCATTGATGCGGATTACTATAATGCCGATAATGAAGGTCATATTATCGTCGGGATTGTCAACAGGGGTGACATGACACTGCTTATCAATGCCGGTGATCGATTTGTGCAGGGGATCTTCAAGCGTTATTATCTTGCTGAAGAGACTGAGATAGATACTTTAAGACATGGCGGTTTCGGTTCAACCGATTGATGTGCTCATAGCTCAATTGGATAGAGCATTTGATTCCGATTCAAAAGGTTGCGGGTTCAAGTCCTGTTGAGCACGCCAGAAAAAGATTAAGTTTCGCAGACGCGGAACTTTTCTTTTGCCTGAAAGCTTGTGTTATAATTTTAAGTTGTAAAAGAGGAGGAATTAATGACTGATTATAATATTAATCTGACTATACAGAATATCTGGTCGGTATTCAGAGTTGTAATCGATATATCCATCATGTGGTTCCTTTTCTATTATGCGATCAAGGCGATCAGAAATAATTCAAGGACGGTACAGATATTTAAAGGCATTATTGCGGTTGTTGCCGTTAATGGTCTGGCTAAACTGCTTGGATTATCTACATTGACCTATTTTACAGATATCTTCATCAACTGGGGCTTATTGGCCTGTATCATCATCTTTCAGCCGGAAATCAGAGGCCTGTTAGAAAAGATCGGCAAGACCAATGCCTTCTCTCGAATAAATTCACTGCTGGCTAACGAAAAGGAAAGGCTCGTCGAACAGCTTTATGAGGCGACGATCACGCTTTCACAGCAGCGTGTCGGTGCTTTGATTTCCATTGAACAGTCCCAATCTCTGCAGGACTATATCAAGACCGGTATCATGGTCAATGCGGAAGTCACCAAGGAACTGCTTTGTTCGATCTTTATGACAACTACACCTTTACATGACGGTGCGGTCATCATTCAGGGTGACAGGGTTGCCTGTGCCAGCGCTTATTTTCCACCGACCAACGTCAATCTTTCCTCACGCTATGGTGCCAGACACCGCGCGGCTTTAGGTATCGCGGAAGTTTCTGATGCCTTAACAATTGTCGTCTCTGAAGAGACAAGCGCGATCTCGATTGCGGAAAACGGACGTATCTTTTCGGTCGATGAGAAACAGCTTAAGGATTATCTGCGTAGGGTTATCCTGAACGATACGATTGCGATTGAGAAGAATTCACGCCGCAGAAATTCACTGATCGTTGAAGATGACAACGATACGGTCATCAGGATTCAGGAAGATCAAAGCGGAAACAGAAGACCTTTTACTTTCTTCCGCAACAGAAAAGAAGCAAATAACGATAACAGGGAAAATGAAGTTATTTTTACTGATGAACCTGATATGAAGGTTCCGTTTAATAACCGCATTAAACATACCCGCAAGACCATGGTCAATTCCAATAAAAAGAAAAAAGTCGAACATGAAGAGGCTGTTTTTATAGAGAATAATCTGGATGAGGAGGTTTGGTATGACTCAGACGAATGATTCCGAGAAAAAACTGGAAACAGCTAAAAAGATTGCTTCCAAGACTTCCGGCAAGCAGCAGTATGAGACTTTTGAAGAGAATATCTTCAAACTATTGCGCTGGATCTCTTCATTAATCGACAGGATCTTTTTTTCGACCCGTTATTCAGGCATTTTTGCCTTGGTTTTAGCCTGCATGGCGTACTTTGTTGCGACCTATGATGGTTCCAGCAATGTTCTGTCATCTTCTAAAATTTTGAGCAATATTCCGATCAATGCCCGTTACAATTCCGAGACTTTTGAATTGTCCGGTCTGCCTGGTGCCTGTGAGATCGTGCTGACTGGTGAAGCGGCTAATGTCAATAACGCTTCCAGCAAAAAAGGCTATTGCCAGGTCGATCTGGAAGGCTATACCGAAGGCACTCATACGATCAAGATGAATGCGGTCGGCTATGGCGATAATGTCACCACTACTATTTCACCAAGTGAAGTGACGGTCACTTTAAAAAAGAAGACTACCATGCAGTTTGATCTGACTTATGATTTCATCAATCAGAATCAGATGGATTCCCGCTATATCCTTGGTGAACCATCCTTTAAACAGGGCACCAAGATCAATATCCGTGCTTCGCAGGATACGCTTAATTCAATTGCTTTGGTTAAAGCTCTGATCGATGTCAGCGGACAGACCAGTGATTTTGAAATCGAAGCTCCATTAGTTGCCTATGACCGCAATGGTCAGGCGGTTAATGCGGAGATCGTGCCAAGTTCGATCACGGCTTCGGTCAGCGTTTCTTCACCTAGCATTGAAGTGCCGATCAAGCTGAACCCGATCGGTCAGATTCCACAGGGTCTGGCAATCGATACGGCACAGATTGTCGATCATCAGACAACCAGGATTTATGCGCCTGATACAGTTCTGAACAATATTACCGAAGTATATGTCAACTTCGATATGTCTACAGTTTCGGAAAATGTTGACCGTGATATCATTCTGCCGGTAACTCTGCCATCAGGTGTCAGTGCCAGCGATGTCACAGTCGTCAATGTTCGTGTCACTCTGGCAACGATCGATACCAGGACGATTGAAAATGTCACGCTCAATGCACACAATAACTACAACAATCTGGCTGTTTCAGAAATTGACTTTATGAATGTCAATGTTCAGCTGGCCGGATCACTCAACAACATAAACAATGTCAGTGAAAGTGATATTGAAGTATATTTTGAAATGCCGGAAGAACCAGGAACCTATGATCTGCCGCTGTTTGTCGAGATCAAGGACAATCCGTTTGTTTCGGCTGAGCTTGAACGTTCCAACGTTCATATAACTACAGTGGAGGCTAATCAGTAAGATGGGAAGATATTTTGGTACAGACGGAATTCGCGGTAAAGCCGGTGTGACTTTGCTGGATGAAACAGTCTATAAAGTCGGCAAATTTGTTGGAAACTATTTTGAAAACGCAAAAATCGTCATTGGTATGGATACCAGACTTTCTTCAAAAGGTTTTGAAGAAGATCTGAAGAAGGGCATGGTTGAATCAGGTGCCAAAGTCTATCTGCTTGGCTACTGTTCTACTCCTTGTCTTGCTTATATCACGATGAAGGATAAGTTTTCCTGCGGTGTCATGATTTCCGCTTCTCATAACCCTTATACCGATAATGGCATCAAGATATTTGGCAACGATGGTTTCAAGATCGGCGATGATATTGAAAGTAAGATCGAAGATTATATCGATGATCCTCAGGGTATCGAAGAAAAACAGGGTGGGGAAGTCATTGACTATCACGAAGCGATCGCTGATTATCAGGATTGGCTTTTAAAGCGTTATCCGCTTGATCTGAAAGGCATGAAAGTATGTGCCGACCTGTGCAACGGTTCCAACTGCTATACAGCCAAAGGCGTCTTGGAAAAGCTCAATGGCAATTTCACTTACATCAATGATGCTCCAGATGGCACTAACATCAACAACAACTGCGGTTCTACCCATCTTGGCATGCTGCAGGATACAGTTAAAAACGGTGATTTCGATATGGGCATGGCTTTTGATGGCGATGCCGATCGTGTACTGTTCGTCGATGAAGATGGTGAAGTCGTCGATGGCGATAAGATCATGTATCTGCTCTCCAAATATCTCAAGGACAGAAATATGCTGAGCGGCAATACTTTGGTTACGACAGTCATGTCCAACATTGGCCTTTATAAGTCATTAGAAAAGATCGGCGTTGAATCCGATATTACCCCAGTCGGTGATAAGAATGTCACTGATTCAATTGTCAGAAATGGCTTTGTGGTCGGCGGTGAACAGTCCGGTCACATCATCTACAGCAATGACTGCTATTTCGGTGATGGCTTGAAAACAGCTCTGCTGGTTTTTGAAGCTTTGACTTATTATGGTGCTTCCCTCAAAGAAGCGGTCAAAGAGGTCAAGATCTATCCGCAGCTGCTGGTCAATGAACCAGTCAAAGATAAGAAAGTCGTCCTCAATGATGAAGAGATCAATAAGAAAATAAAAGAGATCAGTGATGAATTATCCAATAACGGACGTATCTTAGTCAGACCTTCGGGAACTGAACCGCTGATCAGAGTCATGGTTGAGGCAGAAAGTGATGAACTGTGTCACAAATATGTCTATGAAGTTATCGATCTGATAAAAATGAGAGGTTATGCACTGTAACCTCTTTTAATTTATAATGAAACTATATGAAAAAAATCATAAATATCGTTGAAGATGAAAAAGACCTCAATGAACTGGTCAAATCATATCTTGAAAAAGAGGGATATATCGTCAATTCTTATCTGACTTTTGACAGTGCCTATGCCCATATCGATGATTATTGCGATCTGTGGATCCTGGATATCATGCTGGATGACAAATCCGGTTTTGATCTGATCGAGATGATCAAGAGCCGCAACAGCAATATTCCGGTAATCTTCATGTCGGCCCGTGACAAGGAATTTGACCGCATCATCGGTTTAGAGAAGGGTTCTGATGACTACATCACTAAACCTTTCTCACCTAAGGAACTGGTTTTAAGGGTCAACAACATCATGCGCCGGGTTTACAAGGAAGATGATCGCATTGAGATCAACGGCTATGAGATAGATGAAGCCAAACGCATCGTTTCCAAAGGTGATGATCAGGTTGAACTGACGACTAAGGAATTTGATCTGCTGATGCTGTTTGTCAGAAACCGCGGCACGGCTTTTCTCAGAGAACAGATCTTAGAGAAGGTCTGGGATGAAAACTACTATGGTTCGGATCGCGTTGTCGATGACACGTTAAGAAGACTCAGGAAAAAGATGCCGGAACTGAATATTCAGACCATCTATGGTTTCGGTTATAGATTAGGATGAAAAGATTAAAGATCTGGTTGAGTAATTTTACTCTGGTGCAGCAGTTTCTGTCGATCGTTATTTTTACGGCCGCGTTTCTGCTTTTTTTCAGTTTTACTTATCTGAGCAGAAACATTGATACCTTCGTAAATTCCCAGATGTATGCGTTCATGCATCGTGCCCAGAACGAGTATCTTGAGACCCGTTCGATCGATAATGAATCAAATGTCCTGCTTTTTGTCTACAGCGTTGAATCGGACCGCTATCTCAATGCGATCCCCAGTGAATATATGGAGATCCTTTCCAATATCAACCCTGATCCGGAAGGGGGATACATCGATTCATCTTTCACCTATGGCAGCAATTCGATCGTCTATTCGATCATTTCTTTTGATGAAGACTATCGTTTGATCGCTATCGTCAAAAACAACTTCCGTGTTGAATTCAAAAATGCTTTGACCAGCGGCGTCATCAATGTCACTTTCTATGTCATTGTCGGACTGTTTGCCCTGATTCTGTTATGGGTCATGTCACTGATCAGACCGCTTGATGCGATCATCGGTTATATTAATAAGATCAAAAACGGTGAGAAGGCGACACTGAATCTCAACCGTTATGATGAGATCGGTAAAGTGGGTGAAGCCCTGGTCTCCATGAATCATGAGCTTTCTGAGCAGCAGCATATCCGTGATGAGATGATCCAGAATATTTCACACGATCTGAAGACGCCGATCGCGACGATCAAATCATATTCGGAATCGATCAAAGACGGCATCTATCCCTACGACACATTGGAAAAAAGCGTTGATGTCATAATCGAAAATGCGGATCGTCTGGAGAAGAAGGTCTATTCGCTGATCACCTATAACAAAATGGGTTATCTGATCGATACCAATGAAAACATCCTCAATCTTGAGATGGCTCCGGTTATTCAGAAAGCAATCGTTTCGGTATCGCTGATCCGAAATGATGTGACAATCGAGACGGATCTGGATGAGAGTGTTTACTTCCATGGCGATGAGGAACCATGGCGCATCGTCGTGGAGAATCTGCTGGATAACGCCCTGCGTTATGCTAAGAGCAGGATCATCATCAGTTTAAGAGACAATCTGCTGGAGATCTTCAATGATGGTGAAACGATGGATAAGGATCGCCTTGACAAACTGTTCAAGCCATATGAGAAGGGCAATAACGGCAAATTCGGTCTTGGTCTTTCGATCGTCAAGAAAGTCACAGAGACCTATGGCTATAATGTGACCGGCGAAAACATGAATGATGGCGTCATCTTCAGGATCTATACGACTAAGAAGATGAAGAAGATGCCGAAGAAAAGAAAAAGCAAAAAGAGTATAATTGAAACGTGAGTGTAATTAATATTCAGAATATAGATCTTCATTATGAGGTCTATGGCGATACAGGCAGGCCTGTCGTCTTATTGCATGGCTGGGGCCAGAATACGGAAATGATGGCTTTTATCGGAGAATTCCTTAAAAGTCATTTTATTGTTTATAACATTGATTTTCCTGGTTTCGGTTCTTCTGCTGAACCGCCGGAGCCTTGGGGAAGCGTCAACTATTGCGAGTTTCTGCGCGCTTTTCTGCAGCAGATGAATGTTGAAGATCCGATCTTCATCGCTCATTCTTTCGGCTGCCGTGTTGCGATTCAATACGCCTATAAATATAAGGTCCATCGCATGGTCCTGACCGGTGCTGCCGGCATCAGAGATGAGCGAGGCATCGATTATTATCTCAAAGTATATTCCTATAAAGTAGGCAAAAAGATCCTGAGCCTCAAACCTTTTGAAAAACTCAAGGATAAATTAACCGCCAATGCGGGTTCAACCGACTACAGGAATGCCTCAGGAGTCATGAGAGGAACTTTAGTCAAAGTCGTCAATGAGGATCTGAGCGATCTGCTTCCATATATCGATGTTGAGACTTTACTCGTCTTTGGGGAAAACGATGATGTGACACCGGTTGAAAAAGGCCGCAAGATGGAAAAACTGATGCCGGATGCAGCTTTGGTCATCTTTGAGAATGATGATCATTTTGCCTATATCAACGAGGCTGCGCGCTTTAATCTGGTCTTGGATGCCTTTTTGAGGAGAGATTACTGATGAAAGCTTATTCTGTTGTCATCCTTTTATTGCTGCAGGTTCTGATCTATCTTTCAGCGAGTTTTGTTTTCTGCAAGCACGCTTTACTGATGTTTCAGCAGAATCGCTATGAACTGTATCGCTATTCCAAATGGCTTTTCAATCGCCGGAATATCTATTTCAATCCTTCATATGTATATGCGGCGCTTGTCATTATCGTCTCTTTGATCTTTAAAAACAATCTGCTGCTTATTCTGGCGCTTACGATAGCTTTTGCGATTTATTCGCTGTATAAGGAGATCCATAAGACCTATATCAAAGATCTGGTATTGACGGCTCGTGTCAAAAGACAGATTGTCGTCTATTCTATTCTGATGTTCTTATTTACGCTTTGTTCCGTGATCGTCTTTCCGCCTTTTGTCAGCGGCATCTTGAGCATCATCGTACCTTATCTGATGATCTATCTGATGGCGATCATTACTTTGCCGATGGAAAACATGATCAAGAAGCGCTATGAGAATGAGGCCAGAAAGATCCTTGAAGAAAATAACAGACTGATCAAGATCGGCATTACCGGTTCCTATGGCAAGACTTCGACAAAAAATATCGTCAACGATATCATATCGGATAATTTCTTTACCCTGATCACCCCGGCTTCCTACAATACACCAATGGGCATCACCAGGACGATAAGGGAAATGCTGAAACCTGTTCATGAAGTCTTTGTGTGTGAAATGGGCGCTGATAAGGTCGGGGACATCGAGTATCTGATGGACTTTGTCAAGCCGCGCTATGGTATCGTCACTTCAATCGGTCCTCAGCATCTCAATACTTTCAAGAGTATGGACAACATCATCAGAGAAAAGATGAAAGAAGTGGAGATGCTGCCAAGAGATGGCGTCGCTTTCATCAACCTCGATAATGAATACATCGCTTCCTATCGGATCGCCAACAGCTGCAAGGTCATCAGTGTCGGTGTCGACAATAAAGAAGCTGATTATGTAGCGGAAAATATCAGCTACGACAGGAATGGCTCTTCCTTCTGTCTGAAAGCCGGCGATGAAGAATATCAGTTCACTACTTCACTATTAGGAAAACACAACATCACCAATGTTCTGATCGGTATAGCTTTAGCGCGTGAATTAGGCATGAGTATGGAAGAAATCGCCAGAAAAGTCAAACGGATCGCACAGGTCGAACATCGTCTTGAAGTTAAGAAGATCAATGGCTTTACCTTTATTGACGATGCCTTCAATTCCAATCCGGTCGGTTCCAAAATGGCTCTGGATGTGCTCTCAACGATGCCGGGCCGAAGAGTGATTGTAACTCCGGGCATGATTGACCTGGGTGTCAAGGAGGATGAGATCAATAAGGAATTCGGTTCCTATATGCTTGATAAAGCAGATCTTGTCATTCTGGTAGGCGAGAAACAGACAATGAAGATTAAAGAAGGATTAAGCGAATCGGGCTTTGATGAAAACAATATTATTGTCTTTAAGAATATCAGGGAGGCTTTTAACTATATCTATGCCAATCTGTCCCAGGATGATACGATCTTATTGGAAAATGATCTTCCGGATGCATTCAATGTATGAAAGGTGTAGAATGGTAATGTTATGAAAATCAATGTTGGAGTATTTTTCGGCGGTAAATCGACCGAACATGAGATCAGCTGCATCAGCGCCAATCAGGCTATTCATGCTTTAAACACTGAGAAATATGAAGTTATTCCTGTTTATATCTCCAAGGATAACGAATTTTATATTGGTGAGGAACTGTTTGATCTGCAGAATTATTCTTCGTTTATCAAAGATCCCGCTTCCGTTCTTACCAAAGTCATGATCTATAAGGATGGCAACAGCGTCAAGATCAGACCTGTGAAAGGCCTGTTCAAGAAGGAGCTGCAGATCGATATCGCTTTCCCGGTGGTTCATGGCACTAATGTCGAAGATGGCACCATGGCCGGTTTCTTAGAGATGTTGGATCTGCCTTACACTTCCTGCAATGTGCTCTCAGGAGCGATAGGGCAGGACAAGGCCATAATGAAGGACATCTTCAAGGCTGAAGGTGTACCGATGACTGCTTATTTTGTCGTCTATGGCAGTGATTTTGAACAGGAATTTGATGCTTATCTTAAAAAAGCTGAAGAGATCGGTTTCCCATTGATCGCCAAACCGGCAAATCTGGGTTCTTCAATCGGTATTGAAGTGATTAAAGACAGCGATGAATTCAAAGAAAAGATCGAAAACTGTCTTGAATATGATTTCAAGGTCGTCGTTGAACAGATGATCGAAGATCTTAAGGAAGTTAATATTTCCGTAATCGGCACAAACGAAAAAGCGAGATGTTCAGTTATTGAAGAAGTGACTAACGGTTTCCTTGATTTTGACAAGAAGTATCAGCCAGGAGGCGGCAAGAAAGCCGGAGCTAAGACCCCTGGCAGTAAAACTGCTTCCAAAGGCATGGCTTCAACCGTCAGGAAAGTGCCGGCTGAACTTGAACAAGGACAGCAGGAAAAGATCGAAGCCATCGCGCTCAAAGTCTTCCACATCCTCAACGCTCATGGCTGCGTCAGGATCGATTTCATGATCGATCGCAAAGATCAGACGATCTATTGCAATGAGATCAATACGATCCCGGGTTCGCTCTCTTTCTATCTCTGGAAAGAGGTTGGCCTTGATTTTCAGGCTGAGTGTGATGAACTGATCAATAACGCATTGAATCGCTATGCCCGCAAGGCAAAAAAGACTTATTCTTTTGATACGAATATTTTGGATAACTACGCAAAGAAATGAAACAGCAGACTCGTAAAATCATTATATTGTTCATCATCTTCATGATGCTGATTATATCTGTGCTGTCTCTCGCCGTAAGATGAGAAGACATTGTTTTATTCTGCTTCTTATTTTTCTGCTTTGTGCCTGTGAGAAATCGATGGAAAGCAAGCTGAAGGAAAAAGGATATGAACAAAGCCAGATAGATCTGATCATGAATCTTGATGAGGATAATCAGCAGAAATTTCTTGATGAATACGATCAGAACTTGTTGAAGTATCTTTCTGAGAAAGACTTTATGAAAGATAAACTTGATGAATATCAAAAATATGATGGTCTTCTTGAAACAAAGAAGCTTATTGAACTTGTCAACAATGACGTGATCAATGAGACAAATTCCTTCAAACTCAAAAAGCTTTATGAGAGTGAGTATTTCATCCCGAAAAATGAAAAACTCTATCTGGAGTATATCGACAAATATGAAGATGTTGATAAAATGAGAGAAATCGTCAACACCAGGCGTTATCTTGATTTATATTCCGACATCGTGGACACCGATCTCAGCAAGGGCGTAAGAATGCTGATAAACAAGTATTACAGACTGCCGGCTGATTATGAACCTGACGATCTGGTGGCAGTTGACCCGGCGCTTGGCCGCGGTTATCTCAGAAAAGAAGTATATGAGGCTTATCAGCCTTTATATGAAGAAGCCGTTAAGCAGGGCTTCAATCTGAAAGTTGTTTCTGCTTACCGCCCCTATAAGATGCAGGATGATCTGTACAACGGATATCTAAAGAAAGATCCTCAGGAAGTGGTCGATACCTATTCAGCCCGTCCGGGTCATTCTGAACATCAGAGCGGTTTATGCATGGATGTCTCTGAACCAGGCTATTCGCTTGATAACTTCTATCAGACTAAAGCTTCCAAGTGGCTGGCGGAGAACTGTCATAAATACGGATTCATCATCCGTTATCCGGAAGATAAGACAGATATTACCGGCTATCAGGGTGAACCGTGGCAGTTAAGATATGTAGGCAAGGAAACAGCCGAAGATGTATACAGGCGTGCCATCACTTATGATGAGTACTATGCCTGTTTTGTGGAGTAAAGATGAATAAAGACAGCAAGAAAAAAATTATTCTTATCGTTGGTGCCGTGATGCTGGCATTGGCACTCGCTTTGGGCATCATGATCAGCAGATCCTACAGCGCCAATGAAGATGAGAGCGATAATGTACCTGATGATACACAGATCATCACTCCTGATCAGCACGAGCAGGAACTTTTACAGTATAAGGAAGAATGGACTGCTTTACACAATATCAATAACGATTATATCGGTGATATCATTTTCGATTCCGGCCTGTTAAGAGTGTCATTTGTACAAGCCAAATCTGTCTTCAAGGAAGATGGTGAAATGTACAAGTTCTATACAGAAAATGGTTCCCTGGTTACCGATCCAAGCGGCTATACCGGCAACGATGTCTATATCTGGACCTATTGGAAGACCGGAGAATACGACTACAATGATCATGGCGGTTCGACTTTCATGGATTACCGCAACGAGATCAATGATCAGAACCTGATCATATATGGTCATCATTTCTCTGTCTGGAATGATGAGACCAGGCAGAAGGCTTTCACACCTTTAGAAAGACTGCTTGAAGAAGAAAACTACCAGAATAACCGCTATGTGACTTTACTGCTGGCCAATGAAGTCAGAAAATACGAACTGGTGGCGGTCTATAATTTTGATGCGACTGATGATTACTATTATGAGAATATGCAATACTGGCGCACAAGCTATAACTATGATGACTATACGGATACGGTCGATGACAGCTATTATGACCGTTATATCGATGCCGTTAAGCAGCACGCTTTATATCAAACGGGTGTCGAGCTCAGCAATACGGACAAGACCCTGACTTTACAGACCTGTATCTCCGGTCACACCGGTGAACTGTTTGAGATCCTTGTTCTGAAAGAGATCTCCTCAGAACCATACTGATGATATCTTTAGGGAATAATATATTGTAAAATGAACTTATGTTAATAAAACATAAGTTTTTATTATTGTTACTGATATTTCTCTCGCTTTCACCACTCAGTATTTCAGCTGAAGAAAGTCACTATACAGTCTATGACAGTGCCTCAGGATTCGCTGAAGAATTTACGGATTATTTTGATGCCTATTATTACTATCAGGATCATCTGGAAGAATATGACAATCTTATTCTTAAAGATGATGAAAGAATCATTCATATGGAATATGGCATCGTTGAATTTGTAACAGATTCAGCCTGCAGCCTTACGGTTTCTTATCAGTCTCTGCCTAAAGATTCGATTGACTACATCAACGGCTGCTATGGCATTGATGCCGCATATCTTCACACTTCCAAAGATGGTGCTGATGTCTATTTTGCCCTGGCAGGTGATCGGGGATATACAAACATCGGCAATGTCATCCTTCATCCTTATGAAGAACTCGACCGCATCTCCATGTATCAGAATAAAAGTGATGTCCTGCTGCACAATATCAAGACACAGCTCTCCTATGATTTCTATACTTATTCATTAAAACTCGATGAACCGCTTGATGAGCTTGCAGAAGGATCTTATTTTTCCTATGATGGTCATTACTTCTATGATGATTTTTTTGCTATGATCGATGATTATCGGGCTGATGAACACGAAAAGGCGCTTAACAGTGAACCGTATTACAATTATTTCCAGTATCTGCCATATCGTTCTATGACAAATTACACTCATGAAGAAGCAGAAACATATTTCTATGACACTCTCAAGCTGCAAAGACGTCTGTCTCATTATTTCGACAACAATAATGACAGCGCCGCTGATGAAGTAAACCGTTCGCAGTTATCGGGTCAGATCAGCAATTTCTTTGTCTGCCAGAATGTCTATGGCACCAATGCGTTACTGCTGATGGCGACAGCGATTGATCAGTCTTCCTATGGCAAATCAGAGAGTTCTTACGCCAGCAATAATCTATTTACGGCGGCCGCCTATGAAAGCGATGAAGAAAGAGAAAATGACCGCTATGGTGCAATCGAAGCTTCGATCTATGCGCAGGCACGCTATTTCATTTCGACCCGCTTTTCCAATCATCGCCGCGGCGATTACTGCGGGACCTTTTTAGGCAATAAACTTTCCGGTATCAATGTTAATTACACTCCTGATCATTATTTTGGTGAAAGAAGTGCTGCTCTAGCTTATGAGCTCGATAAAAAAATGTCAGCTAAAGATTATAACAACTATGCACTGGCGATCATCAATGATCAAAGAAGAGTGAATTTTTATGATGATGCACAGCTGGAAGATTACCGCTTTTCATTGCGCAATGTCAACGAATTATCCTATGTCGTCCTTGATGAAACAGATGATGCTTATAAGATCGCTCTTGATGATGATCTTGGTGAGGGCAGATATGATTTTGAAGAGTGTGCCGCCTATGTGCCTAAAGATTATGTGAGCTTTGTGATCAATCCGGACAAGATAAATGACTATGACCTTGAAGAAAGACATTTTGATTTTGCCGGCGGGAAATATCACGGCTATGATGAGCTCGATGTAAAAACAATTAAAGGTCAGACTCTTCCGATCGTTCCGGTCAAAGAAGGTTTCGAATTTGCCGGTTTTGATGAAAATGATAAGGCAGTATATAAAGCGATCAGCAGTATCGAACTCAAGAATGGCGTCATTCATGATCAGGAGCTTTACCGCAACATAGATCTCAGCGGTGCGCTGCTGCAGATAAATTATGAAGACGGCAGCAGTAAAGAAGTCGCTTTAGATACGGATATGGTCTCAAATTATGACGTCAGTACGGAAGGCATTCAGGATCTGCTTATAAACTATAAGGGCGTAAATATAAAAACAGAGATAATCTTTTCTGGCAAACTCGCCAAAATCAGGGAAACGATCAAAGAAGCAATTGACAATAATGATCCTCTGACCGTCAAAAACAGCCTCGGCCAGATCGCTTATCCTTTCAGCTTTGCGCAGATCAGAGCACTTGATTATAAACTGCAGCAGGAAAACGGACGCAACTATGTGATTGATGATCACACCGAGAAATATGATCTGAGCATTTCCGGTCTTGATCTGTCTTTGCCTGATAAAAAAGCCTTAAGCTTTATCGGTGATACCTATTATGTCGTGATTAATGATATAGATGTTAAAGATGAAGAAGCGATCTATGAAGTAGGGCAGGGACATGGCTTTGAGAAAGTCGATGGTCTTGATATCAGTTTCCGTTTCAATTTTCAAAGCATCGGACTTCAGGGTCCGGCCATCGTACAGATCGATTTGAAAGACAAACAGAACGATCAGATCTATTCAGTCTATCATCTGAAAGAAAACGGAGATGTCATAAAATGCCGAACCACCCAGTCAGACAACTTCATTCAGTTTCTGATTGAAGAAGATGGTCCATATCTCGTCATGAGTATGCCAAGCGTCAATGAATATATCATTTCTGATAAGATGGAAGATCTCTCTTATGAGAATATGGGCTATGATAAACATCGTCTCAATTTTGAGCTCATGAGCGTAATCGTGATGACGCTTGCCGGCATCATCGGCATCATTTTCTATCGTATTATTGACAACAAGAGGAAACAGCTTTGGAAAGACTTCAGAAAATCATTGCACATAGTGGAACCTGTTCAAGAAGAAGAGCCGAACAGCTGATTCTTGAAGGACGGGTAAAGGTCAACGGAACCATCATCACTGAGCTTGGCTATAAAGCAGATTTTAATGATGAAATTCTGGTCGATGATAAGCCGATCAGCAGAGAAGAAAAAGTTGTCTACATGCTGAACAAACCAAAAAACGTGATTTCTTCAGCCAGTGATGACCGGGGACGGAAATGCGTGACCGATCTGATCGACAGCCCATATCGCTTATATCCTTTAGGCAGACTCGACTATGATTCCTCAGGGCTCATCCTTTTAAGCAATGATGGCGAACTCATGCAGAAACTGATCCATCCCCGCTACGAAGTTGAAAAGGTCTATGAAGTGAAGATTGATGGTCTTATTAAGGATGAAGAGATTAGAAAACTCGAAAAGGGTGTTCAGATCGAAGATTATGTCAGTGCACCAGCCAGGATAAAACTGATTGAGCAGAATGAAAAGCAGCACAGCAGTTTTCTTGAGGTATGCATCCACGAGGGGAAAAACCGGGAGATACGCAAGATGTTCAAGACCCAGGGCTATGACGTCATCAGACTTCATCGCATCAGGGAAGCAGACCTGGAACTTGGCAGTTTAAAAAGCGGTGAGTACCGCCTGCTTAAACCTTTTGAAGTCAAGAAACTGAAAAAATATCTAGATCGAAATGATTTCTAGATCCTTGTCATCAAATGGATCGATATATATCGTATGGTAATTGCGGAAGGTCACAAAGCCAGCCCGGGCTCCTTTGACCTTTTTTAATTCCTTGATCAGACAATAGTCGACTGGGACAGAAGATGAGTAGCGTCCTTTGGAATAATAGGCAGCCAAATTGGCACAGATCCTGATGATCTTTTCATCCGGTTTATCGCTGTCGACGACGACATGGGAACCGTGATACTGTTTGGCATGGAACCAGGTGTAATTGCTGTGAGCGTATTCAAAGGACAGAAAACTGTTCTGGACATTGTTTTTGCCGAAAGTGATCGTATAGCCATCGACCTTGACCTGATAGAGATTTACTTTCTTTTTGCGGATGTTCTTCTGCTGCTTTCTAAGATAGCCATAGCGCAAAAGCTCATCCTTGATGTCCAAGGCGTCTGTATAGTTGGCGATATTGAGCTGTTCATTTATCGCTTC
>JAEEGL013059157.1_pt1 | contig 16098 bp, 4 predicted proteins | sample 9134231 | NCBI WGS metagenome assembly JAEEGL01 (sample SAMN16246548, study PRJNA631951) | gut metagenome | biome: gut microbiome; feature: rumen; material: fiber-attached | host: Bos | place: Iran: Karaj | collected 2018-10
ATAATATTAATATTTTCATTTTTAAAATAAAAAAACAATTTTACTTTATTAAGAGAAAAGAAATATTAAAGAATTTTTAAATATTTTATTTATAATAATGGGAAAAACTTCTTTAATAAAAAAATTAAACCAGATTTTAAATAATGGAGAAGAATTAGTAAAAATATAAATATCCATCCAGGTAATACAGATGAAGAAATAAGTGCAAGAATGAAAGAAATAAATGAAATATCCAAAAAATCAGAATATATAAATAAAGAAAAAAATATAAAAAAAGAGTTAAGGGTTTTCTTTGATGAAATTAATACTTGCTTATTATTATCTATTTTTAATGAAATTTTTATTAATAGAAAATTTAATGGAGATAAATTAGAAAAAAATATAAGACTTATTAGTGCATGCAATCCATATAGAAGAAGAGTATTTTCAGCAGAAAAATGTGGCTTAACTCGAGAAGATCACAAAGATGATGATTTAGTATATAAAGTTGAAAAATTACCTCAATTTTTATTATATTATGCTTTTAGTTTTGGTACCATACAAGATTCAGATGAAAAAAAATATATAAAAAGTATTATTTAGAAACTATTTAATAAAGAGGAGGAGAATCTGCATAAATTAACTACTAAAGTAATATCAAAATATCATATATTTTTAAGGAAAATTTTTAAAGTTCCTTCAATTGTATCTTTAAGAGAAATAGCCAGATTTAGAAAATGTGTTGAATTTTTCCAAAATTATTTTATATATAAATCAAATAAAAAATATATTCAATAAATTCAATAGATGATGAAACCAAAAAATTATATAAAATCAAAAGTATTATATGTTCTATATATTTATGCTATTATATAAGGTTAATAAATGAAGATATCAGAGGCAAGTTTGATTCTGAATTACAAAAAACAATATTAAAAATAGTAAATGTTTATTCCAATGAAAAAGCAGATGAAGAAGATAAAAGAAATTTATTTGATAAAATAAGGAATAAAAAATTAAAAGAAGAGCTTAGTGATAAAAATATAGATCATTTTAGTGATTTATTAAGAATCGAAGAAGAATTTTTATTAAAACAAATAGAATTAGATCCAGGTATAGGTAAAAATGAATCATTAAAAGAAAATTTATTCTTATTATTTTTAGCGGTTGTTACAAAGATACCATTAATTATTGTAGGTAAACCAGGTACTGGAAAAAGTTTAAGTGCCCAATTAATATATAATTCCATGAGAGGAATATATTCTAAAAATGAATTTTTTAAAAATTATCCTAGTATAATTCAAATATATTTTCAAGGTTCTGAATCTACAGAACCTGAAGATGTTACAGAAGTGTTTAGGAAAGCTGAAAATTTATATGAGAATTTTAAAAGAAATAAAAATAGTAATGATAAAGTTCCTATATTTATGATATTATTTGATGAATTAGGCTTAGCTGAAAAATCACCCACAAATCCACTTAAAGTTTTACATTATAAACTTGAATATGATGGTAAAAATGAAGGTGTATGCTTTGTAGGTATAAGTAATTATTCTTTAGATGCTGCAAAAATAAACAGAGCTTTAAGTTTATCAGTGCCTAATTTAGAAGATCAATTAGATCAATTAAAAGCTACTTCAAAAAGCATTGTAGAAAGTATTTCTAAAGAAATTTCTAAAGAACCTTCAAAAATTTTTGTTTTTAATATATTATCAAGGGCCTATTATCTTTATAAAAAAAATTTAAATTTCATTAAAAAACTTATAGTATTAAAAAAATTCTTGAAAAAAAACGAAAAATTTAAAGGAAAAAATCTTAATCAAATTGAAACCCAACCAGAATATAAAAATTTATTTAATTCTGAAAGAAAAATAAAAAATGAATTTCATGGTAATCGTGATTTTTATAATATAATAAAAGGTGTAGCATTAGAAGGCTCTCAATTAAATAATATTTCTGATGAAACTCAAATTGTTCCAATTATTGAGCGTTATATTGAGAGAAATTTCGGAGGTATAAGCAATGAAATTGATATTGATTTTAATAATCAGCCTGATGATATAAAAGAAGAAATGAATAATCTTAAAGAAATATTAAAAGAAAAAATACCAAATGATGATGAAGATAAAATGGAAAAAGTTATTTCAGTATATTTATTTAAGAAAATATATAATGAAGCTTGTAAATATGAAAATAATGAAAATCTTAAATTAATCGGAAGTACTTATAAAATAAAAGAAGACCACATAGATAAATATGATTTAAATAGATGTATAAATGAAAATATAAATGATAATAATAGTCATTATTTATTATTAGAAATAAAATCAACATTAGCTCCATTAATAAACAGAATTATTGAAATACAAAATCCAGACAAAAAAAGGATAGAACTTATTAATGGAAGTCCATTTTCTGATGATAATAACAATGAATACAAGATAAAAAAAGTTGGGGAAATTCAAAATGATGCAAAAGAGGAGAGATTAGTTTTATTACAAAACTTAGATCCAATACAACCTTATTTATATGATTTATATAATATGAACTATAAAATAATTGACGAAAAAAAATATGTTAGAATATGTTATGATAATTTTAGCGAAGATTTAACACCAGTTAATGATGCATTTAGAGTTATAATTTTAGTTGATAAAAGATTTGTTAATTCAGTTGATATGGCATTTTTAAATAGATTAGAAAAAATGCAAATTAATTTTAGGGATTTATTGGATGAAGGACAAAAAAAATTAATTAAAACAATAATGGAAAATATAAGATTAAAAAAAGAGATAAAAAAGAGGCAATCAAAAATTAATTATGATTTAAATAATTTATTAATTAATTGTAGTGAACAAGAAATTGGAGGTTTAGTTTATTATTTTTCTATAGAAAATAAAAATAAAAAAGGAAATGAAAATGATATAATAGAAAAAATATATAATAAAATAAGTGATATTTTACCTCAAGATATTATAACTAATTTACCAGAAGATAATATTTTAAAACAAAGATATTATGAAAAAAAAAGATATACAAATTTTAAGGAATATATTAAAGATTTAGAAAGTGCAAGACAAAGTCAAATAAATAATTATAAAATATCTATAATATATACATTTAGTAATATTTCTAATATTATAGAGGGAGCAGATAAAACAGAACAAATCATGATATCTGAAATAAGGACAGAAGACAAATTAAAAAATGAAATAGACGATATTAAAAATAAAAATAGAAATGAGGACCTAAATAAGCATATAATCTTAATTAATTTTGAACAATATAATTCTAATAAAATCCAATTTATAACTGATTATATTTCTAAATTAAGCAAAGGTGATGATTATAATTATATATTTATAATACATATTCAAAGAAGTTTTGATAATTCAAAAACAGAAATAATTTATTCAATCCCAAATATTAATAATAATATAAATCAAATATTTATCGATAATTTACAAGGACCAAATATTACTTTAAAACAGGTATTAAAACAATATATAAAAGACGTTATGTTTAATGCAGATGCATTTAAGAATTTAGATAATGAATTTAGAGATACATTAATTAATTTTGTATATGAACAAATGGCTGAGAAAAATAAAAATAACAATAGTGATATTAGTAGCTTCTTAAATGAAAATTTTGGAGAAAAGAATGGACAATTAAATGAAGAAAAATATATTGAAGAAATATTAAAATATATGTCAAAAAATTCAGATTTTAAAAAAGATTTAATAAAAAAAGCAAAAGAATTAATAGAAATTGACCCAGATGCACAAGGGCTTTGCCAGAGTTTAGTTGATAAAATGCTTGAAAAAAATTATATCAATAAAGATAGCATAGATATTATATCTTATACATTAGATTATATCAAGGAAAAAATATTTAAAAAAAGTTTATTATATATATTCAAAGTACTTGAAGATAATAATTTCCTTACTACTTTAATTGAAATTGGTAAAGATAGAAATACAAAACTAGATAAAAATGATAAATCTGCTAAAAATGATAAAAATAAAAATATAATTAAAGATCTAAAAGCCAAATTTTTAAAAGAAATAAAGGTTGATAATGAAGATAAATATAAGCCTAAATTTTTATTTAATTATAAAATACCTGGATTTTATAATTTTTATAAAAAGTTATCTGACGACTTAAGCCAAAATATTTCTAATGTATTTTATGATAATGAAAAAAAATTGCGAGATAAAAAAACTGAAGATGCAAAAATTGATTTCCATGAAAAAGAAAAGGATCTATTAAATAAAGCTTTTGAAAAAATAAGTCAAGATAAATTATATTTTGATTTAATAAATAAAATAACACCAGATATAATATTAAAAGATTATATTATATTTTATTTAGAAAAATACCAAGGAATTTATTCAGAATCATTAAGAAATTTAATTGAACTATTATTACAATTAAGATTCCCAGATGAAAACGAAATAATAAAAGAGAATTTATCCAATCCAATTAATATTATATTATTAAAAATAATATGGATAGAATCGAATATTAATCATATTAAAAGTATATTATCTGCATTTGAAATTGCTAAAGATATAGTTAATGATAAAGATGGAACCGAATTAAATCAAAAAATTTATAATATAATATATAATAAAGATTGCAGTATTCAATATATTGTTGATGAAGAAAGAAACCCAGAATTTACAAGGGAAGTAAATGAATGCTTCTATATATTATTGGCAGGAATATGCTTAAATGTAACTTCAAAAGATGTAAAATTAGTAGAAATAAGAATTAAAGATTATCATGATAGATTAGAAGAAATTTATAAAATCTTGCAAAATATAAATGATGATTTAAAAATTTATTTGAATGAATTATTTATTATTGATGAATTAATAAAAATAATAGAATATCAATTTGAAAAAGGCATAAAAAATATAGAAAATATTGAATCTATTAGAGAAAAATTAATAGAAAATTCTAAAATTATTCAAATAAATAATTCTGAAAAAATTGATAATTTAATAAGTAATTTCTTAGATTTAAACAAAAAATTAAAAGAAGAAAAGGACGAGCAATTTAAAGATAAATATTATGAAACATTAAAATATATTTATATGCAAGAAATAAATAAAGTTTATGATATTTCTTACCGAGCTACTATATTAGAGCAATTAATGAAAGAAAAAGAAATAATAAAGAAATCTAATGATATATTCCAAATATTATTGAATTCATATTTCAAAAATAATAATATTTTTGATGCACAAAAGAACTTATTAAATAGTAAAGATGATATCATAATAAAATTAATAAATAAATATTTATTAAATCCTAAAGCAGAATATTATTTAGCTTTATCAGAAACAATACTGTACTTTTTCGAAAAAAATTCTTTGATTTATTTAAATTCCGTTTTAAATAAAAAAAAAAATAAACAAACTTTATTTGATGATCCATTAACAATTTTCCTAGATTGTAGTGACTTTTTAAATAAATTTAGAATAGATGCAGATAAATTTTATAATAAAAATGCAAATATCACTAAATTATTTTGCTTAGGTTATATAAAATCTTATTGTTATACTTTTATAAAAATGCATGATAAACCTAAATTTGATCCCAAGGAAATAATAAAAGAAATTAATGATTGTGATAAGACAAAAATGATAAAATTATATATATATAAAATAATATTTAATAAAAACAATAAACAAATTGATATATTTTTGAAAAATGAGATTAAAGAAAAATATAAATTGGATAAATATACCAATTTTAGTGACTTCATTAAATTTGAAGGAGAACAACTTAGTAATGAAATTTATAATGAAATATATGATAATGAAGATTATAAAACTATATACAAAAAACTTACTGATTATCAAAAAGATAACTTTGAAAATGAAATAACAAAAGAAGACCTTATAGGTAGTAATAAATTAAAATTTGATAATTTCTTTATGGCTGCAAATAATTTAATATTATCCAAATTAAAGAAAAATGATTTTGAAAATGATAAAATGTATATAAATTTCTACAATAATATTTGTGAACCATTATTAAAAAAAGACGATGATGAAAGTGATGCAAATAGATTATTATTATTAATGAAATTTATTTTTGAAAATGAACGATATAAGGAAATAAAAGATGAGTATAAAATTAACCAAAAGGATATATATGTATTATTTTATGGATATAGATATTGTTTGAATGAAATATCAGAAAAGCATAAGAAAGACGATGAATATATATATACATATTTATATGATCAAGATAATTTGGACCATATAGATGAAAAATTTTATCCTGGAAGCGATACAAAAGAAGAACCTTATTATGAATTATATAATAAAATAGAAAATCATTTTGAAAAAACACCAAATCAAGGATGTTATGTTTGTTTATGTGATAAAGGATATTATCATTCAGTGCCTTCAGGATTTCCTAGTTATTCTGAAGTTAATAATAAATGTCCAAATTGTCAAAAACCTATTGGTTCAACAGTAAAATATTTAGAAGAAAAAGATGAAAAAAATGATAATGTTAGATTATATAAAATATATGAAACAATTAAAAGAGATAATTATATCCGAATTTTCAAAGATAAGAATGAAATTGACATGTTAAGTAGAAATAAAGAAAAATATTATAAATTAAGAGATATAAATTATATGACTAAAGAAGAATTCAAAACAAAATATATAAAGCCATTATATAATAAAGAAAAAGGATTAAATAAAATAGATAAAAATAATTTCAAAAAAGACAATAAAAAAATAAGAAATTTAAGTCAATTATCATATAGATTATTAAATTACATTTTATATTCTCATTTATTTTTTGCTAAATTAGTTACACAGTCAGATCAATTTAATGATTACTTACCAAAAGGAATGACATGGTTTGAGTGCATAAAAGAATGTTTTATTTTATTAAATAACGAATTAGAGAGGAAAGGAATTAAAAAAATAGACATCTTTATGAATTTCATTTTTAATGATTTATTTAATGTATTACACAGTAAAAAATGCATTACTAATTTTGAAGAACTCATTAAATTTGAGAATGAGTTGGAAAATTTAATTCAAGATAAATTTAATCAAGCAAAAAAAAAAATAGACAAAGTTAAAGAATTAGAAATGAAAAGTATAAAAGATCATAATTCAGGGATTGCCTTGTTAAAGGAAATATATAGTAAAGATATGTATAATAAAAAAGATTATCCATATTATGAGTATTTTTATTATGCTGACTATATAGATGAAAGGTATATAGAGAATATTTTAGAACATAAAGATAAAAATGATTATCCAATATTGAATAAATATTTGGAATATAAAAAGAACAAAAATAATGATGATGATAATAAATATTTTTTAAGCGATTTGTCTCTTTTCAATGAAGTAATAAATTTATTTAATGATAAATATTCAAATAAAATTTCGAGAGAATATTCTGAAAAAACTATTATTAAAGATTGTGATATTTATAAACCTAACAAAGATTTAATAGATGATTTTATTGGTTTATATAATGACTTTAAATTTGAAGTAAAAAATAGCGAAGGCAAAAAAGAAAAACTTAAATTAGATGTCAATAAAAATTGTATATGTGATTTTCTTATAATTGATGAAAATAAATATGGAAAAACATATAAAAATATTTATAAAAAATATATAGAATTACAAAATAAAGAATTAGAAAGTTTATTAAATATAAAAATAGATAAGAGAATATTCAATGAAAATTGTAAAATTAAAACAAATGTTCAACAAATTAAAGAGAATGAAATATTTACATTTGATATACCAAAAATATTTAATTTTATTTCTGTTGTTTGTAATTCATCATATAGAAAAATAATTGACACTCAAAATTATGAAAATTATAATGAATATGAAATAAATCTTGATACAATTGAAGATATAATGACTGATTTATTATTAAAAAACAAGAAATTATTAAATAATGAAATAATAGGATTTAATTATGATAATGAAGTATTTGCAAATGAAATTGGTGATTTAATTACAAATTTCAAATATGGAGATAGCAAAATAAGTATTGATAGCAAAATAAGTATTACTGATAAAGTTGTATTTTATAATTATATTATTGATAATAATGGAAATAATGATAAATATAGAATAATCATAAATAATTTTATAACATTAATAGAATACTTAAATAAAATAAAAAATGATGAAAATAATACAATAACTGGAAGTACAAAAATTTATGAAATTGATATAGTTAAAAACCAAAAAAATATATCTGAAGATTTTTTGAATATATTTAAAAATAATGATGATTTAATAGTTAATAAAATACTTAATATGTTTGATTATTATTTAAAAATTATATTCAAATATATTAAAAAAAATATAGAAAAGTATCAAGAAATCAATAAAGCAAATGCTCAAAATAAAGTGAATAGCAAAGAAACAAAAGTAGAAGAAATTGTATATTTAGATGAAAAAGTTTCAAAAAAATTAGATGAAATTTTTTCAAATAAGGATATTATAATTAAAAAAGAATCATTAGCATCTGCAATAAGATTATTTATAAGTCTAGTATTATATAGAGAGGATGAAAAAGATAAAGATAAAAGAATTAAATGTAATAGAAAAAATATAGTAGATTATTTAAAAGGAAAAGATTTATGGGAAACAAGCATATATAAAGATTCAGGATTTGAAAAAAATTTAGAACAAATAAAATTATTGAATATTAAAATAAAGGAAATCTTATGGGTTTATTACTATTTGATTAATAATAAAGATGAAGGATTTGAAGATGAAGTGAAAGAATACAAAAAAAAATTAGAAGAAGAGGAAAAAAGAAAAAAAGAAGAAGAAAAAAAAAGAGAAGAAGAAGAAAGAGAAGAAGAAGAAAATAGAAGAAATAAAAATAAAAGAAATCGAAGAAAAATTGAAGAGGAAGAAGAAGAAGAAGAAGAAGAAGATAATGTTAGACATGGTAGAAGGAGAAATAGAAATAAAAAAGGAGATGATGAGGATGAAGATGAAGATGAAGATAATACTCAAAAATCTAATAGAAGGAGGAAACAAAAAGAAGAGGATGATGATGATGATGATGATGATGATAATAATAACAAAAGAAGCAGAAGGAGAAGAAAAAATCAAGATTAATAATTTTATCTTATTCTGATTTTTTGGATATTTCATTTATTTCTTTCATTCTTGCACTTATTTCTTCATCTGTAATACCTGGATGGATATTTATAATTTTTACTAATTCTTCTCCATTATTTAAAATCTGGCTTAATTTTTTTATTAAAGAAGTTTTACCACATCCAGTTTCTCCCATTATTATAACTGGTACATTTGCCCTTATCCTATATACTAATAATATCATTTTTTTATAATTATCTTCAGTTATTACATAATTATCTGAGCCAATATCTAAAATAGATATTAATGATTTTAAATTTCCTTTATCTTTATCTAAATCATTTGGAAGATTTAGTATATTTTTTAATCTTTTTAAAAATTTATATGAAGGATTAACTACTTGATTTGCACCTTCAATAACTATATGATGAAACATTTCTGAAACAGGGTCTTTTCCTCCTTCTTTTTTTGAACTATTTTTATTAAAGTCATATATTTCTATAAACTGGCCCTTATCTTTATTTTGACCAGACATCTTATACTCATTATATATTTCAAATATTTTTTCAAAAGACTGTTCAGCTTCTTCATTGGTTTTAAATCCAATAATATTAATATCTTTATCTACACATTCTTTAATCTTTTTTTCTAATTTAGGTCCTTCCTCAGGATAACTATCTCCTCTTGAAAATTCTGTTCCATGAGCACCAGCATCTGCTATATGTATTATCAATTTCATTCCATTTCTCCATTTCATTTTATCACTTAATGCAATATTATATCCTTCCACCCAATCTTCAGGTGTATCTCCTCCTCCATAAGGTTTAATTTTAGATATATTATTTTTTAGAGAGTTCATATCTGTCGTCAAAGGGAAATAATCATTTTTGTCAGAGCTTGAATCTATTTTATCTCTGTAAAAAATTGCTCCAAATTGAAATTTAAAGTCATCTTTATATCTAGTTGTTAATTCTTCAAAAATCTTTATAACATATTCATTTGCTGCATTTATTTCTCTACCCATTGAGCCTGTTGCATCTATTAAATAGCAAATATCAACTTCTCTTTGTTTGTGCTCATTATTATTTAATTCCTCATTTATTTCTTTACTTATATCTGGGAGCTTTTCAAACCTACATTTTTTTGATTTATTATCAATAAATATTAATGGAGCTTTAAATTCAACTTTACTTAAATCATTTTCATATGCATCTAAGCATAAATCAATTTTATTTTTTTGTTGTTTATTTTTGTCAACTATTAATCTTGCAAATCCTCCATTTGTGAAATATATTGTGCTCTCAGCAAAATACTTTAAACATTCTTTAGTTGTATCATTGTTTTGAGAGTTAGAAAATTTTATTTTTCCATTAAATATTTCAAATTGACTTATGAAAAGATTTATAAAAGTTTGTATTTGATAATAAGAATATTCTTTTAAATTAATGTTATCTTTTATAAACTTTTCTATTTGCCCATCTGTTTCTGCTTCATTTCCAAGCATTATTTTAAATGTTTTTTTTACATTTTCTTCTAATTCTAATTTAGGTAAATTTCCTAATGTAATATTATCTATTTTAAAAAGATTTAATATCCCTACTTTTGTTAAATAATTTTCAAAACTATTAGGAATTTCAACATAAATTTTTATATTATTTGGTATATAAATAATATCTTCAGTATTAGTATAAAATTTTGTAATAAGGAAAGAGAGTAAAAATTCATTTATTAAAGTAGTATCTTCAGTTTCGATTAAATCTAAATGTATAGCAACCTTATCATAATTTAAACTTATTTCTTCTTTATCTTCATCTTCATCTTTTTTATTATTTTTTCCCCCATCTTCGATTTTAATTCTTGGATCTTTTTTAATTCGATTTAATAACTGTAATAATTTTTCGTAAATAATTTTCTTAGATAATTTTCCGCCCAAAGGAAAATGATAATATATTTCATTTTTTTCTTTTATTTTTTTTTTTATTTTAAAAGATTTTCCTAACCCACATACTTCTGAAGAAAAAACTTTTATGTTTTCTAGAGCGGAATTATCTTGAATTATTTTGCTATTCCATGAATGATTTGAATCATTTGATATTTTTGATAAATCTAAATCATTCAATTTACTCATACTTATTTCACTTTTGGGTGTTGGTTCGTCCCCGGTGTCTTTTTTTTTATTTTTAAAAGTGTATTTTTCTAATTCATTTAAAAAAGAATTTTCATTTTCTAAATTTTTATAAACAAAATAAATGCAACTATCTATATATTCTCTTGTATTTAATTTATTAGTATTTTTATTTTCTTTATTTTCTTTAATAGATTTTTCTAATTTATATGATAATAATTTATCAATATAACTATACATTCTATTATGCTGAAAACTAGAAAATGACTCTAAAATTTCAATTATAAATAAAGTATTATACTCACATAATATAGCTCTATAAAAAAATGATTGTATTTCCTCAATGGATGTTTCACTACTACAAATTAATATATTTTGAGCAATTGGTAATTTATCTAGTTTTTCCTGAAATAAATATAATATATATTCTTCCATTGATATAGTAACACATTTGTAAATAAAAATACCTTTATATTTTTTAGCTCCATTTATTATCATATTACTATAATGCTTTTCAAAATCTAAACCATTTTTATCAAATAAAGAAATTATATATTTTGCCATATACTCGAATATTTTTTTTGTATATTCTTTATATTCTGTCTCATAATCAGCACCTATTTTTATATTATATGTTTCTCCATCTATAATTTTATTATTATCATATTCTGTTTTATTTAAAATATATCTTATTATATCATTTACTGGACAATTTCCTTCTTGATGCAATTTTACTTTTCTAAATAAATTTCCATATAAAAATCTTAAATGTTTTTCACTTTGATATATTGTATTTAATTGCTCTTCATAATCATTTTTTATTGTAAATAAATAATTTTTTATAGATTCAAAATCTTTTTCTTCTTCTTCATTATTTTTATTAAATTTATATGTTATATTGTCGTATTTTATGCCTATATTTATTAATATTGGTATATTATATCCTTTTACTCTTAAAATCTTAATTTTATCATATATTATTTCAATATTAGAAATTATTTTCTTAAAAAATATTAATTTATCACATTTTATTTGATATATATCTTTTTCTGTGCTTTCTTTATTTTCTTTCTTATCATCTGTTTGAATATTAATCTTGTTTTTTAAATTAATAAGTTCATCAATTTTTATTTCTGTCTTTTCATCACCATTTGTATATCTAAAAATTTCGGTATCTAGTTTAAATGTTAAACTTGCATTATCAACAATAACATATATATTTTCAAAAATATCTTTTTCATTCTTACTATCTAATTCTTTAATTGAAGGATAATGCTTTGAAAAACTTATCATTTTTTTAATAGTTTCTTTATCTAAATCTTTTATGTATTCTATTATTTCTGTATCATTTTTATTTTTAAGTTCTGTAAATTGGTTTAAACATGAAGTTGAATCTTGAATATCTTTAATAGATATACTTCTATTAGTTGGATCTAATTTGACTTTCAATCCATCAAAATTAACTTTAGCTTCTATTTTACTGAGTAAAAAATCAACTGCTTCTTTCTTATCATAAAATGAGGTAAAAACTTGATAAAAAAATGGATTTTCAATCTCATAATCATATATATGTCTATCTTTTAAATCTTTTAGTGTTCTTCTAAGATCACTTAAATTCATTGTTGATAATTCTATATTATTCGGCAAAGTTTTTAATTTTTTTTTGAGGCCATCTTCTATAAAAAATTTGATACTTTTAACAATCATTTCATACTTTTTACTTTTAATTATAATTATTAAATCTTTTTGTTTATTTTCATCTTTTATATTAAAATATTCTATCATTTGCTTTATAAATACATCTGATTGAGAATCTTCTTTTTTACTTAATTCATCTTTAATATTCTCAAACATATTTTCAAACTTTTTTGAATCTTCTTCTTTTTCCAACTTAAATTTAAATATTGTTTCTATATCATTAGCTTTTTCAAATGATTTTTTTATAAATTTTAATTTCGATAATGAATCTTTAAATCTCTCTTCTTGATCTCTTCCTTTCGATTTTTCAAATATTTTTTTAAATAGTAAAAAATCTTTAACCTTATTAATTTCATCGCATTGTGTTTTTAATTCTAATAATTTTGTTATATCTTGCTGAATTTTGTCAACATAAAATTCTTTTATTGTTTTAGTTTCTATATTATTAATAATGTTAGTTAAATTTTTTATTTGTTCACTATATGTATTTTTATGAAATATAATAAGAGAATTTTTAATATATTTTAATTCTTGTATTTTTTTATTTATTTCAGTTATAAGCTTTTTATAATTTCCATATTTTTCTATTGGATCATATTTAGGTAAAATAATTTTTATTAAAGCTAATTTCTGTATTATTGGATTATTAATATTCAATTCTTTTTTTTCTTCACCTTTAACATTTTCCAAATTTTCTTTTTTTATATTTAAAAATTCTTCTAATTGTTTTTTAGTTATTGAATTTTCTTCTAAGTCAGTTTTTATTTCATCTAATATAATTTGCAATCTTCCGCAATTATTCTCATTAATTATTGGATTATCTATATCATTTAATTTACATAATAATTTTATTTTATCATTTTCATAATTTGAATAATATTCATTTTTTTGGAACTCACATACTTCCATTAATTTTTCTAAAAACTTTGCTCTATCTTTATCGTTTAATAATTTAATTAACTTTATTATTTTATCAGTTTCTTTTATATTTTTTAAAAATATTTCAAATATATAATCTTTCATTGTTTCATATTTTTCATCATCACATTTTTTTATTAATTCAAAATATATTAATGACTGCAATTTATCATTTAACTTTTTTATTTGATCTTCTAAAAAATTTGTATTATTTTCATCGGCAAAAATTAATCGAATAAAATTAGATATAATTTCGATCCCTTTGTTTAAATTAACTTCATTTTCTAATGATTCTATTTCATTTTTTACGAAATATTCATATTTTTCTTTAAGAATTTTATAATAATCATATTTCTTATCATTCTCAATACGTTTTGTATCTATTATTTCAATAATTGTACCAAAAGTAGAAATATCTATTATTTTAGATGTCATTTTATTAATAAATTCATTTATTTTTTCTTTGAAAGCTTCTTCAAAATTCAATATTTTAAATGACAATTTGAATTCGTCTGTAGGATTTTTAAAGTTTATGTTATTGAAAATATCTGTATCTCTCAAATTTTGATATTTTTTTTCATCTTCTATTTTATCACTATTAAAATAAGGATTATATTTTTTAATCATACCAAGTTTTTCTTCATCATTATACTTATCTTTTTTTAATTCGAATAATTCTTTTATATTTAAATTTAAATCAAAAGCGAATTCATCTCTATCATTATATCTATTAATATCATCCTTTCTATTTAATTCATTTTTATCAGAAGTTTTATTATACAAATTATTAATTAAATCTTTGTATTTTTTAAATAGACCTCTTATACGATAACAGTCATCTATGTATGTTAAATCGGGTCTACTATACTGTTTAAGAAGATATTTCCAAAATCCGGTCTTTAAATATATTGCCAAAATTGAATTATCTTTTGAATATTGAATTAGTTGTTCCACTATGCTTAATATATTGTCCAACTCTGTTTTTGTTTTTTTATTTTCGGTATATTCTCTCTTTATTAATTTTAAATTAGAGGATAATACAATTGGTTTATTACTTAAATCATCGAATTTTTTAAAAATTTCAATTTTATTTTCATTTATAACATATAGAAAGGTTTCTATATCATCTATATAATCTAAAACTCTATTAAATATTTCAAAATCCTTTCCTTTATTAATTGCATATTTGATGAAATTATTATAAAATTCAGTATCTTGATTTAAGGGCTCATTAAAATGTGAATAATATATAATTAAAATTTCATATAATACTGTCGCATTTCCTTCAGAAAAATCTTTTATAATTTTAGAGAAGTTTTCTTTATCATAGGAACATAAATAACAAAATATAATTCCATAAAAACTAATAGCGTCATATTTATTTTCTTCAATTAAACTATTTGCATTTGAATATATATTATTAAAAGTATTTAATTCTATAGCCAAATCTTTATCTCTATCTGTATTTTCTTCATAATTTTTTTTGTTAAAGATATCAATTAACTTAGAACATAAATTTTTGTTTTGTTGATAAATTTTTAGAAATAAGGATATCAAAAGACTAAATTTTTTTTTTGCTTTGTATAGTTCAATTGTTTCCTCAAATAATAATTCGATTTTATCTGATTCATTATTTTTTTAAAGCTTCTAAAAATATATCTAATTTATAGTGAAGAGGAATTTGATTTTGATCAATTTTTCTTTTGATTATATTATCTATGAATTTATTTCCTTTTAGAAGTTGAACCTCATATATAAAAGAATTTTCTTTATAATCAAATAGAATATCATATGATTCTTCTCCTATTTCATATCGCAATTGATATTTAACTGCTTTTTTATTTTTTTGTTTTTTCTTAATATCTAATTTAAAAACATTATGAGAAAGAAATGTACCTTTTTCTTTTTCAATATTTGTAGTATAAATAATTTGAGGTTCTATTTCCGATAAAAATTTTAAATCAGCAAAATTTAACTTTTCTTCACTTGGAGTTATTATAATAAAATAAATAGATATATCATCAGATTGCGAATTCTGACTTTGTTGTTGTGATTGTGAAGTCATCTCAATTTATTATTCTACCATTTATTTTCTCTCTTTTATTTCGATTAAAAAATAGTTAAAATTAAAAAAATAATTAATTTTAATTTTTATTAATTAATTTTAATATTAATATAATTTTATATATTCATTATACAATGGGGATTGGGGATTGGGGATTGGGGATTGGGGATTGGGGATTGGGCCCAATC
>JAEEGL013770388.1_pt1 | contig 16098 bp, 16 predicted proteins | sample 9134231 | NCBI WGS metagenome assembly JAEEGL01 (sample SAMN16246548, study PRJNA631951) | gut metagenome | biome: gut microbiome; feature: rumen; material: fiber-attached | host: Bos | place: Iran: Karaj | collected 2018-10
ATAGCAAAGAATCGGCATGTGATGAGCATGTCGATTCTTTGTTGTGAGTTCCTCTACCCCATTAATCCTCTCATTCTTAAAATCTGTACGTTCTTCGATTTCTTCGATATCGAAATCGAAGTTTTGTTTCTCTGCCGAAAAAGCGCTACTTTTGCAGCGAGTTTCTTGTGGCCGTTTCACTATACAGCGTAGGTGAGTAACATCGTCAGCGCCAATAATTTTGACGATACGACCTTGGACTCTTTGGGAGATGCACGCAGTGCGTTTTTGCGGCTGGTGTATCTCTCCCGCGGAGATACATTTCAGCATGGTCTGCATCTGGTGTATCTCCGTTTTTTTATGCATACATATTATACTGGTATATATACATAGTATATATAGTATAAGAGGCATTTTTGTGCTATTTTAGGGTCTGATCCTATGGTGATCATATGGGAATCCTATGGTGATCCTATGGTAAGGGTCCGACAAGATACCGATAATCACTCGAAGATGACAAGACAATAACGGTACAAGAGCCTGACGGCTGCGTGACCGCAAGGGTCGCGCCATTCTATGTTCGTGCTGAATCCTCGCTGTGGGGACAGCTCGGGCACTTCACTCGGAGTGCCATCCGAGGCACTCCTTCACCTATGGGAATCATATGGTGATCCTATGGTAAGGGTCGCTTGAGAGTGGCTGAATGGCAACTGAATGGCAACTGAATGGCAAGACACAGGCGGCGGCGATCCTATGGTAAACTCTCGGTAGTCACTCAATAACGACCCCAAATTTCCTCGGGAATGTATCGGGAGAGAATAGGGAAAGTATCGGGATATGGCAGAACTAAAAGACGTACAAAATGCATTTTCCCAAGTCACAAAAATATAAATGTCTGTCATTCAGTCTCTTGTGATTTTCATTTTCCCAAGTGTAAAATTTGGTCATTTCAAAAAATAGCAGTAATTTTGCACCGTCAAACAAATCAAAATTCTAACGATTATGAAAACTACATTTCGTTCAGGCATCAACTCTCTGATTGCCTTAGTTCTCGGCCTCTTTGGCTTTGGATGCAGTGCTTGCTTATGTAAGTATGGAGTTCCTCATGGCGATATAGATGTGTCCGGTACAGTCACGGACCAAGAGTCCAAGCAGCCTATTGAGAACATCCGTATTACCATCAAGAGTAATGAGGAATATGCGCATTACGACGAACCTGCTTTTCCGGAGACATATACGGAAACGGACGGCAGGTATCATGCTGGTCATAGTTACGAAAGTTGGCCATTCTCTCAGTTAAAGATTGTTGCAGAAGATACCTCCGGAGTTTACGGTGCAGATTCGACAATCGTTAATTTGGAGTACAAAGAGGACGCTCACTCGCTCGGTGATTCATGGAACAAAGGTAAAGCTTCTGTCCGTCAAGACTTCCAACTGAAGAAGAAGTAAAGAGTCTTGCGTCCCTCTTGCACATCGCAACTTGGTAACAAAAATTAAGAAAACCCCGCGCACGCTTGCGTATATAAAAAAAAAGTGCTACCTTTGCGGCGAAAAATGGAAATTACCATGCGGAGAGTGATTGCACTTTGGGTTATAGCAGCGAGTCTGTGCGCTTGTCATCGTCAGGTGCGCATCGTAGGATGTAGCACGGAGGCTATCGTTGTGGACGCAAGTGCAGATTCGATTCAGGATCGCGATTATCTGTTGGCTCTGGCGCCTATCAAGGAAGTAATGGAGCGCGAGATGAGCGAACAACTCGGCTATGCGCCGGAGCGGCTGTGGGTAGGCGGCCCCGAGTGTCCGTTGCTGAACTGGGCAACCGACGCCTTATGGGATGCCGCTAAACGATTGAGCCCGAAGCCGGTAGATATAGCGATTGTGAATATGGGCGGAATGCGCTGCGAATGGCCCGCCGGACCTATCACACGGCAAAGCGTGTTCGAACTGATGCCTTTTGATAACCGTCTGGTGGTGCTGACTTTGACGGGAAGCGATATACTCGATCTCTGTGAGTCGTTTGCCAAGTATGGCGGACAAGGCGTAGCGGGAATGCGAGTGACTGCGGTGGATGGCAAGCTGGCGGATGTGACCATAGGCGGCAAGCCTGTCAATTCGAAGACGGACTACACCGTTGCAACCAGCGATTATCTGTCCGGAGGCGCAGACCACATGGATGCGCTGACGCGATATAGCGAGTTGTGGAATAGCGATTGTCTCATCCGCGAATTGTATCTGGACGCCGTCCAGAGCCAAGATACCATCCGTGCAAGAGTGGACAAAAGAATGAATTTACTATGAAGAAAGTACTAACTTACATCAACCTATTTTTAGGTGTTGCGAGTCTGGCTCTGGTCGGTTGCCATAGCCAGAAAGTAGCTAACAAGGCAGAGGAGACGAAAGGTCCGAAGCCGAGAGAGATGCGCGAACCGGAACTCATCTGCATGTATGGTGTGCCGGCTAATTTATTGGAACAAGACACTACGAGAACAGGCCGTCAGGATACGACCGTCAATCGCCGTCCGCAGACTAAGAACCCTGAGGAATCAGGTCGCGTTATGATGAAATACGGTGTCCCGAATCCTCCTCGTATTGACGAATAATACGAAAGAAGTATTTTTATGCAATTACGTTTGAAATTAGCTCTCTGGTTAGAGCGCTGGCGTCGTCAGAACCTGAAGACGCTCCATCCCCTGCAGCAGTTGTTCTGGGAGAGCACCCTGCGCTGCAATGTGCATTGTCTGCATTGTGGCAGCGATTGTGTGTCGTCTGTCACAACGCCCGATATGCCTGCCGAGGATTTTCTGCGTGTGATAGATAACGAAGTAACGCCTCATGTGGACCCGCACCGCGTGATGATCATCATTTCCGGCGGTGAGCCGCTGATGCGCAAGGACCTGGCCGAAGTAGGCGAAGCGCTGAAGCAACGCGGCTATCCGTGGGGCATGGTGACCAACGGTCTGGCAATGACGGAGAAACGTTTCCGTGAGTTGCGCAAGGCCGGTTTGCGTTCGATTACTGTTTCGCTGGACGGCCTGGAGGAAGATCATGTATGGATGCGCCAGCACCCGCTGGCTTTTGAGGGAGCGTGCCGTGCTATCGGTCTGTGCGCCGCAGAGAAAGGCCTGACGTGGGATGTGGTGACGTGCGTTAATCAGCGTACCATAGACCACCTGCCCGCCATCCGTGATTTGCTCTGGGGAATGGGTGTGCGCAACTGGCGCTTGTTCGGTATCGATCCGATGGGACGCGCAGCCTCCAATCCGGAACTGCTGCTGACCGATGAGCAATTCCGCCAATTGTTGGACTTCATTGTTGCAGAGCGTGAGGCAGGCCGTCATGTCAGCTACTCGTGCGAAGGATATCTGGGCGACTACGAAGGACGCGTGCGCGATCATCTCTACCAATGCGCAGCAGGTATCAGCGTGGCATCGATACTCATAGACGGAAGTATTTCTGCATGTACCAGTATTCGCGGTAAATACTACCAAGGCAATATCTATAAGGACTCGTTCTGGCGTGTGTGGGAAGAGGAGTTTAAGCCTTACCGCAATCGTGAATGGATGCGAAAAAGCGAGCCCTGTAAAGACTGCAAGGCCTTCAGTTTCTGCGAAGGCAACGGCATGCACCTGCGCCGCGAAGACGGCAGTCTGATGCTTTGCCATCTGGACCGTATAGGACAGAGAAAATAAGGGCGAAAGGTTACAGGTTATAGGTTACAGCCTGAAGGTTTTCATCGAGGTAGCGGATAGAATCTGCTGCCTCGAATTGTTGACAGCCTATAGCCATGCTGTCGATACGTTGCTCGCAACTGATATTATTCCAATAGAGCAACGAATGGTAGAGCGATGCGGTGGACATCGGTAGCGAGCGTTGCGCCTGCATCGTGCGTATCATAGCGCGGTGACGGTAACGGTAGTTAGGATTAGCCCATACCATCATCGGCACGTGCAGATTCAGAGGAGTTCTGCCACCCAAGCGGATAGCGGGACTACCGACATAAACCAGCATAGCCGGTTGGTGCGTAGTGCGTAACGAGTCGGTCAGTTGGCGCAACAAGTACGGCACTTGTGCCAGCGAGGAACTGTCGCGCCCGCCTTGTGTCACCAATACGACCATGTGGCGTTGTTCGGGTCGCCTCATCACTTCGCGGAATGGTTCCAATAATGCCGTATCCGGTTGGTTCGGCTGGTAACTCAAGTAGCGACAATCGTCAGCCAAGCGCATCAGGAAATGGTCATGATAGCCGTAGTCGCTCAGCCAGGCTGTATAGAAACCGGCTTCGGCAAAAGCCTTAATGACAGACCGTTCGCGGAAGAAGGGTTGTACATCATCGGGTGTGGCGCGTGAGAACAACATAGGCATAGCTACGCCGGCTACAGGACATTTGGCATAGACCGAACTGAAATCGATAGCCAGTGAGTCTTTGTAGTTCAGAGATTTCCACTGTTGGTACGAAGTTTCGCCCACAACGACAATCATTGTCTCGTCGGCTTTGCTTGTGTTAGGTGTGATACCGTAACTGAATTTATTGCGCTGAGGCTGTGTGCGCTCGACGTGCAGAGCTCCCTGTGCGAGAGTGCTGAATCGGTGAACGGTGTTCTGCGGGCAAATATTCAACGGCAATGCCAAGAACGTTGCAGCCATCAGTGACGATATAGGAAGTCGCCACTTAAGTGGCAGGATGTATTCTCGTTCCACAAAATAGTGCGCCAAAACATAGAATAGGATCCAAATCACTATGCCTAGAACAAACAGCCATACATACGGTTGATAGAGCGCTTGCAGATCTTCCGGCGAAGTCTTGAGCCATGTGTAGAGGTATAGGTGCGTCACTGTTCTGCCGCGTGTGAAGAGGTGGAACAGCTCGAAGGCCGAGAAAGGAAAACCAAGCGAGGCCAGATATAAGAACGCGCGTCGGTGGAAGAGAAAGAGTCCGACACCATAGAAAGCCAACGATTGAACAACATAGTAAGTGCGCAGACTCGGAGTCGCCACATCATCAGCCATGCTGACTACCAGAAAATTAGGCAGCAGGATAAAGAGCAGCAGGGCTGTGAATACTATGATTTCTCTGGGTTTCATCGCAGAGGCGTAGAAATAGTCAGTTGTGCTTTATCGGGTGTTACTCTCAGGCAGGCCGGCTGGTGCAACCACACAGGCAAGTTGCGCTCGACATGTCCGCAAGGGAAGTCAAACAAGATAGGATAAGTATAGTCAGCCACCGAATCGCGGATGGTCTGTTGTATCGTTTGCGCCGGCATGGACGAATCATCTTCGCAGTCGGAGAATTGTCCGACGATGAGTCCGCTCAGGTTGGCCAGCACACCGCTGAGGCGTAAGTTTTGCATCATGCGATCGATGTGGTAATGACGTTCGCATATATCTTCTATCAGGAGGATAGGGGGAACAGACATCTGACAGCTGATTCCTGAAAGCCCGTACGGTGTGCCTTGCAGGCCGTACAATACGCTCAGATTGCCGCCGATGACGGAAGCCGATGCTTCGCCGAGGCGGTTGAGCGGATGGGCGGGCAAGGTGTAATCGAGCGGCTCGCCACACAAGGCTGCGCGTAGCGTTTGTAGCACTTCGCCGTCTTCGGGCAAAGTAGCTATATGTTTGCACATAACGCCGTGCAAGGACGGTTGGTGGCTGATAGCGGACAACTGATGTAGTGCAGTGATATCGCTGAAGCCAAGGATAGGTTTGTTGATTGCAGGAACGCGGTCAATGATTCGCTGCAGACCATAGCCTCCGCGTGAGCAGAGAACAAGATCCACCGACGGATCGTTCAGCGCGTCCGTCAGGTCAGCCAAACGCGCCTCGTCGGAGCCGGCAAAGCGTCCGAAGGTATCGCGGGCATGCAAGCCTTCGCTAACCTCAAATCCCCAACTGCGCAGACGCGCTGATGCGCTATCGATGAACGACGGATCAATAATGCCGGAAGGCGACACTATGCGGATATTCCTGATCATGAGTACATTTGCCCTTCAATCCAGTTGACCAGACGTTTGGGAAGAATATTGTCCAAGAAACAAAGAACGCGGTACATGAGTCCGCCCACATACTGCGGGCGCGGGCGGCGGCAAGTGGCTATGTGGTAGAACAACCGCGCCATTTGCACCGGCGACATACCGTTTCGCTCGTCTTTCTCCATCGCTGAAACGGCTTTCTCGGCGCGGGTGTAGATGTCCTGTCCGGCCAACGACTTGTTGCGCGTATCGGTGAAACTTGTGCGCACATCGCCCGGCATCATGACCGACACCTTGATTCCGAAAGTACGAACCTCGTTGGCCAAGGCTAAGGCCAAGGCATTGATAGCGGCTTTGCTGGCCGAGTAAAACGACTGGTACGGCACGGCAAGCAGAGCGGCGACGGAGGAGGTGAAGATGATACGTCCGCCATGCTGCTTGCGCAGTTGTGGCAGAACAGCTTGTACCAGACGCACAGCGCCCGTGAAATTGACATCCATCTGGCGCTCAACCTCCTTAATATCAGCAAACTCGATAGGGCCCGAAATGCCGAATCCGGCGTTGCTGATAACTACATCCAGCCGGTCGGTCTGTTGCAGTACCTGGTCCACAGCCCGACGCACACTGTCTTCGTCGCGTACATCACAATCGACATGTGTGATGCCTGCTGACGAAATGCCGTGGCGGCTTAACTCAAAGACACGCCAGCCCCGCTCCGCAAAGAGCGAGGCTGTCGATTGTCCTATTCCACTGCTTCCACCAGTTATCAACAGTGTCCGCATAATCAATTCAGTTTATTGGGTTATTAAAACTCAGGTGCACCTTCTTTGAGCACGCGTGCGATGATATCCACAGCCTCGTCGATAATCGGTTCGGTATGGGTAGCCATCAGCGTTGTACGCAGCAGGCACTCTCCCTCAACGCACGCCGGCGCGATAACCGGATTGACGTACACTCCTTCCTCGAACATCTTCTTACCGTAGTAGAGTGTGTCGAGCGTTTTGTAGGTGAAGATAGGTACGATAGGCGTCGGAGCCTCAATGATACGCACGCCCGATTTGATGAGTTGGCGCTGGAAATAGTGCGCTATATTCATCAGTCGTTCAGGGCGTTGCGGATCGAGAATCAGTTGGTGCAAAGCCTCGAGAGCCGTAGCGGCCGAGCACGGGGTGATAGATGCCGAGAAGATGAACGGACGGCTTACGTGGCGCAGCCAGTCAGCCACACGATGGCTGGTCAGCATACATCCGCCGATGGAAGCCAGCGACTTGGAAAAAGTCAGCATGGTGATGTCCACCTTGTCGGTCAATCCGAAGTGAGCCGCAGTACCGCGACCGCCCGGGCCGAGAACACCGAAACCATGTGCATCGTCCACCATCACACGAGCGTGATATTTTTCTGCTAAAGCGCAGATTTCTGGCAGTTTGCATATATCACCGCGCATTGAGAATACACCATCGGTCACAATCAGTTTGCCGGCATCCTCAGGGATGGATTTGAGCTGACGCTCCAGGTCCAGCATATCGGAGTGACGATAACGCAGCACCTTAGCAAAACTCAGACGGCAAGCGTCGTAGATAGATGCGTGGTTCTCGCGGTCGTTCAGTATATAATCATCCTTGCCGCAGATGGCAGAGATGATTGCAAGGTTTGTCTGAAAGCCTGTAGAGACTGTCATACATTCCTCGTATCCCGTAAAGGCAGCTATTTCGCGTTCCAGTTGCAGGTGCAGGTCGAGCGTTCCGTTCAGGAAACGGCTGCCGCTCACGCCTGTGCCGTACTTGTCCAACGCCTCATGTCCGGCCTTAATAACTGCCTCATGCTCTGTGAAGCCGAGGTAGTTATTGCTGCCGAGCATGATAACACGGTGGTTTTCCATTTGGACCACCGGCGCCTGACGGCTTTCCAGCTCGTGGAAATACGGATAGATACCTATTTGGCGAACATACTTGAGGGTCTCAAAATGGTCGCACTTATCGAATAAATCCATGTTAGAGGACGTTCAGTTCTTTCAAAACAGAAGTAGTCTTGCGGACAGCAGCTTCGCTCTCGCGGAGTTTTGCCATCTCTGCATCGCTAATCTTCAATTCCAAAATCTTCTCAATACCGTTCTTACCGATGATACAAGGAACACCGATGGTGATATCCTTCATACCATATTCGCCCTCGAGCGAAGCCGAGCAAGGAATCATCTTCTTCTGATCCTTGATGATTGCCTCTGCAACCGAAGCAGCTGCAGCACCCGGAGCCATCCATGCGCTGGTACCCAGCAGACCGGTCAGTGTAGCGCCACCAACCATGGTGCTCTTAACAACCTCGTCGATTTGCTCATCGCTCAGGAATTCAGAAACATGAACTCCCTTGTAGGTAGCGTAGCTGGTCAGAGGAATCATTGTGGTGTCGCCGTGACCACCGATAACGAAACCGTCAACATCGTTTGCGTTGCACTTGAGAGCCTGGCTCAGGAAGTATTTGAAGCGTGCGCTATCGAGTGCACCACCCATACCGATCACGCGATTGCGCGGCAGACCGAGTGCGTGCAGGGTCAGGTAGGCCATAGTATCCATCGGGTTGCTGACAACAACGAGGATAGCGTCCGGGCTGTACTTGAGAACCTGATCGCAAACGCTCTTAACGATACCTGCGTTCACACCGATCAACTCTTCGCGAGTCATACCCGGTTTACGAGGCAGACCTGAAGTGATGATAACAACATCCGAACCTGCGGTCTTGCTGTAATCGTTGGTTACACCCTCAACTACGGTGTCAAAGCCCATCAACTGAGCGGTTTGCATGATATCCATGGCCTTGCCCTCAGCGAAGCCCTCTTTGATATCAATCAGACATACTTCGTTAGCCACCTCATTTACGGCCAACACATTTGCGCACGTAGCACCTACGTTACCTGCGCCAACAACAGTTACTTTACTCATAGTGTATAGTTTTTATTTCATATTTGTTACAATGTTAAAAACTTTTGCGGGTGCAAAAGTACTATAAAAAAATGACATACACAATAGTGTATGGCACTTTTCGTAATTTTTATCGTGTTTTGTCTTATGGAAGTGACATTTGAGTGTTTGTTGCATTTGATCCTATTCGGCTCATAACCACAAAGAAATCTTTTATGTAGACATAAAAAGCGAATGTTTTTGCAAAAAAAATGCCAAAAAATTTGGTCATGTCAAAAAAAAGCAGTACTTTTGCACCCGCTTTTCAGAAAAGCTATGGCGCGGAGTAGAGCAGTGGTAGCTCGTCAGGCTCATAACCTGAAGGTCGGTGGTTCGATCCCGCCCTCCGCAACTAAAAAAGAGAGACATTCGTTAGAGTGTCTCTTTTCTTTTGTTTATCGTTCTTGTGTCGAAATCATCTCCAAGCCGTCTTCAAGTCATCTCATAATCGTCTTCGAACCGTTTTCGAATCATCTTCGAGCCGTTTTCGAGAGTTTACCATAGGATCACCATATGATTCCCATATGATCACCATAGGATCAGACCTATGTAACCAGTAATCTGTCCCCCGTAACCTATATATACGTAGTATATATACTTTTTGGGTGAAGGCGGAGCGAGGAGACAAGAAGGATTATTGCTGCATGGAAGCACCTGTCTCTGCGTCCGGAGAGGAACTGCGGTTCGGCACTTTCTGTCCTGACACATTTTCTTTAACTGTAGCCGGTTTGCCTATTTTCTCAAAGGCCTTGAGCAAGGTAGGCAGGTCGGTCTTGTTGGTATCGTACGTGAGAGTGACAGTTTTGGTCTTGAGGTCGCAGACAATATCTTTGACACCTTTCTCGAAGGCGATATTCTTCATCACTTTGTCGCAGCAGCTTTGGCAGCGCAAGTCGCATGAAAGAACGACAACTTGTTTGTCGGCAGGTTTTGCACTGAGTCCGATAAGCGGCAGCAGAGCTACCAAGAGGATAGAAAGGATTCGTTTCATCGTATAGCGTTTTTTATTGGTTATTCTTCGCTGAAGTGTACCAGCACATGGCGGTAGGAATTGAATATCTTGGACTTGCTCACAAATCCCAGATACTTCCTTTCCTCATCTACCACCGGCAAATTCCATGCGCCTGTATCTTCGAAAGTCTCCATCACCTTCTCCATCGGCAGATCAAACTGCAGCACGGCAGGAGGAGACGTCATCAGCTGGCTGACCGTGAATCGGTCGTACAAGCGAGGTTGGAACATGATATTGCGCACCTCGTCCAACGACAATATACCGCGCAGGCGGCCGTCGTGATCGGTGACAGGGAAAAGGTTGCGTTTGCTCTCGCTGATCACTTTGACCAGTTCGCCAAGAGTCATTTCGGGATAAACCACCTGGAGATCGGTCTCCAGCACATTGTCCATCTTGAGCAAGGTGAGCACGTTGCGGTCTTTGTTATGGGTGAGCAGTTCGCCCTTCTGCGCCAGACGCATGGCGTATAGCGAGTGGGGTTCGAAGAGCATGATGGTGAGATAGGAAATCACGCTGACAATCATGAGGGGCATGAACAAGTGGTAACCGCCTGTCAGTTCGGCGATCAGGAAGATACCTGTCAGCGGGGCATGCATGACACCGGACATCAGTCCGGCCATTCCGACCAAAGCAAAATTGGCCTCAGGAACCGTTATTCCGGCAAGGTTGAGAATATGCGCCGTGACAAAACCGACGAGCGAACCCATGAATAGCGAAGGTGCGAAAATACCACCGACGCCACCGCCGCCGTTGGTGGCAACACTGGCAACTATCTTGAGCAGAATGACTGCGACGAAATAACCGATGACAAGCCACTGGTTGTCTGCTGCCAGCCATCGGCTGTTGGTCAACGGACTGTTCTCCATAGCGCTGAGGCTGTCGCCGTTAATCAGCTGGCGTATAACATCATAGCCTTCGCCGTATAGCGGCGGGAAAAGGAAGATCAGCACACTTAGCGTCAGTCCGCCTGCCAAGATCTTCAGGCCGATACTGCGCACATTGTGTTTCATCCATTGCTCCAGTTTGTTCATGCCGCGCGTGAAGTAAAGGCTGGCCAGGCCGCACACGCCGCCCAGGAGCAAGTACCACGGGATGCGGACAACGGCAAAATCCTCTATGTTCTGCAATGGGAACATCGGTTCCACGCCGGTAAGGATATACGAGATAGCGGTAGCCGTGACCGATGAGATGAGCAACGGCGCTACGGAAGTCATAGTCAGATCCATCATCAGAACCTCGAGTGTGAAGACCAGTCCGGCAATAGGTGCCTTGAAGATGCCACCGATGGCTCCGGCCGCTCCGCAGCCGATCATGAGCATCATGGTTTTTTGGTCCAAACGAAAAGCCTTGGCCAGATTAGAACCGATGGCAGCACCGGTCAGCACAATAGGTGCCTCGGCTCCGACCGATCCGCCGAAACCGATGGTCAGTCCGGAACCGACCACAGAAGACCACATATTGTGTGCCTTGATGATAGATTTGCGCTGGCTGATGGCATAGAGAATCTTAGTGATACCATGACTGATATCATCGCGCACTATATAGCGCACAAAGAGCGCCGCCAGCGTAATACCGATAACCGGCGTGATGAGATACCACCACGTGTGGGTTCCGGCTATAAGATGGTTTTCTACAAACCACTGTATACCATGAATAAATGATTTGAGAAGTACGGCTGCCATTGCAGAAAAACATCCTACAAAGAATGAGAGGAGGAGCACCAAGTGCTTCTCACTAATGTGGCGTTCGCGCCACTCAATCATCTTGTCGTACCATCCACGTAACATTCGCCTTTAACCTTTCGTCCTTTCGCCTTTATTATTCATCCCAGCCAATACCACGGTATTTGTCGAGATCCCAATCCTCATCCACTTCGTTTAGGTAGATGGTATGCTCTTCGTCGTCATCGTCCGCTTCCGGTTCTTCCTCGCGTTCGATAACTGTCACATCTATAGGCGCATGGCTAATCTCGATAACTTGGTTTTGCTCTTTGTTCAGTTCGGTCCAAAGAGCGTCTTTCAGTTCGTCGATACCGATACCTGCCACCGACGAGATTGGCAGCACATCGATACCCAATTGCTCGCGGATGGCAGGCAGCAGTTCGTCGATAGGCGGCAGTTCGTTGCCCTCCTCATCCACACGCGGCAAATCGCATTTGGAGACAGCCAGCACGCGTGCCTTGGTCAGCAGTTGCGGGTTGTATTTCTCCAACTCGTGGAGCAGGATATTATATTCCGCCACAATATCCTGACTCGTAGCCGGTACCATGAAGAACAGTACAGCGTTGCGCTCTATGTGGCGCAAGAATCTCAGTCCGAGGCCTCGGCCTTCGGCTGCGCCCTCTATGATACCCGGGATATCGGCCATGCAGAACGAACGTCCGTCGCGGTAGGAAACGATACCCAGTTGCGGAGTGAGCGTGGTGAACGGATAGTCGGCTATCTCGGGTTTAGCGGCAGACACAACGCTCAGCAGCGTCGATTTGCCGGCATTGGGGAATCCCACGAGGCCCACATCGGCCAAGACCTTGAGTTGCATGATAACCGTGCGTTCCTGAGCCGGTTCACCCGGTTGCGCATAACGCGGCGCCTGGTTAGTTGCCGTACGGAAATGCCAGTTTCCCAGACCTCCGCGGCCGCCCTTGAGCAGAACAACACGCTCGTCATGCTCTTTGACCTCGCAGATAAACTCGCCTGTTTCTCCGTCGTAAACGACTGTGCCACAAGGTACTTCGATGATACGGTCATCGCCATCCTTACCGAACGAACGGCTTTGTCCGCCTTTGCCGCCGTCGGTAGCCATGATATGTTTCTGGTACTTGAGGTGCAGCAGCGTCCATAGATTGCGGTTGCCATGCAGGATGACCGATCCACCCTTACCGCCATCGCCACCATCAGGCCCGCCTTTGGGCAGGTATTTAGCACGATGCAGGTGCATACAACCAGCGCCGCCCTTACCGGAGCGGCAGTAGATCTTAACGTAGTCGATGAAGTTGGTCATAGGCGGTAGGGTGTTATCGATTAGTGATTGTTTTCAGTTAGCGAATTATCGGGTAGCCAACTCAACGATGCGTTTGAGTTGCAGCGATACTTCCTCTACGGTGTGGTTGCCGTTGACAGCGAAGTAGTTACCCTTGTGCAGGTAGTATTTTGCTACCGGCTCGGTTTGCTCGTGATAAACGGCGATACGGTGGCGGATAGTGTCGATGTTGTCATCGGCACGGCCACTGATTTTGCCGCGTTCCAACAGACGGTCGGTCAGCAGTTGCTCGTCCACCATCAGGTCGATCATGATAGCATCCATCTGGTTTTTCTTGAGCAATTCTGTCAGCGACTCGGCTTGTGCTACGGTACGAGGATAGCCATCGAAGATCATGCCTTTGCAGTCTTTAGGCAATTGAGCGATGAAACGCTCGATAACACCGAAGATCAAGTCGTCTGATACCAGGTTTCCGGCCGAAATGAGGCTTTCGATTTTCTTTCCCAGTTCGCTACCGGATTTGATTTCTGCGCGGAGGACGTCACCGGTGGAGAGGTGAGCCAGTCCGTACTGTTCTGCCAAAAAGGCAGACTGGGTGCCTTTGCCGCTACCGGGAGCACCACATAAAATAATATTCAACATTTTTGTACCTTATAAAATAATATAAACAGACAAAAATAACGAGTTGCCCCAACTATATGGGCAACTCGCTAAAGGTTTTTGATTGCTTTTATTAGAGAGCAAACTTCGAACCAGCTTTGATCTTAACAACCTTCTTAGCAGGAATGTTAACGATAGCACCGGTACGTGGGTTTTTAGCCTTACGAGCAGCCTTATTAACAACATTGATGGTAGCGTAGCCTACGAGCTGCAGACCCTCACCCTTCTTAGCTGCCTCTACAGATGCGTCAAGCGCTGCGTCAATTACTTTAGCTGCGAGAGCCTTGCTTACTTCTGCCTTAGCGGCTGCGATTTCAATCAGTTCCGATTTGTTCATGATCTTGGATTTTTGAATTATTAATAAATGTTAGTTAAAATGATCGTTTTTTTGTACCTAACGCTCAAATAGCGAGTGCAAAGTTACTACTTTTTCTTTATTCTGCAAATAATTTTGAAAAAAAAATCGTTTTTTCACATAAAAAAATGCATTTTTAGAAAAAAGGCGCGCTTTTTGTAGGTGTGTTTAGTGTTTTTTTAGTACTTTTGCACCCGTTATGCGTAATATTCCAATTGTAACTCGCTATCTGCTGATAGCTAACTTTGCGGTCTTCTTGTTGACCTGTTTGTTTGAGCGGTATGACGTCGCTTTGTTATACGGATTTGACCTGAACGGAATGTTTGGCTTGCACTATATTACAGCGCCTACATTTCACTGGTGGCAACCGTTTACCTATATGTTTCTGCACGCGAACTTCAGCCATATATTGTGCAATATGTTTGCGGTATGGATGTTCGGCCCGATGATTGAGAACGAGTTGGGCTGGCGCCGTTTCCTCATTTATTATCTGGTGTGCGGTTTAGGAGCTGCAGTGGTACAAGAAACTGTTTGGTCGCTGATGTTGGCCGATTTGTCATCCAAGTACAGCGCCGTTTCGGTAGCCAACTATGCGGCCCAGATGACCACTATCGGTGCATCGGGCGCTGTGTTCGGCATCTTGTTAGCCTTTGGCTGGTTGTTCCCGGATGTGCCGTTGTTCATTCTGTTCATTCCGGTTCCGGTTCGTGCGCGCGTGTTCGTTATGTTATACGCACTGTTCGAACTATTTGCCGGATTGGGTTCGGTTGCCGGTTTGTCCACTAGTAACGTCGCGCATTTTGCGCACCTCGGTGGTCTGTTGTTCGGTTATTTCCTGATTCGCTATTGGAAAAAAATCAATTGGCGTGAGCCGAAACTGCTTAAATGGATTGAGGAACTCAAAGAACGCAAGCACGAACGGCTGGATAGCACGGACGACCAATACAAAGATTTTCACTATCAGAAGCGTGTATAGCGGTCGCGCGCCGCTCAGAACAGAGTCAGATCGGCCTCTGTGATAGTCGGTTTGCCGCGGCGTTTGCCGTCGGAACTCTTGGGAGCACTCGGATTACTTTGATTAGTCGGAGTGCTCTCTTTTTTTCTTCCTCCCAGATGTGGCAAGATGATATCCTTGGTTTGCTGGTCGGTCCACTTGCATTTATCCACAATCCACTCCAGATAACTCTTGTCTATGCGGAGCATTGATTCGATACTCTCGCCCTTGTGTGCGCCTTGCGTTAGATAGTAGAATCCGCCTCTCTTGGTTAACCATCGGTCAAAACAGATGAAACCGAACTCATCGCGTTGCGCCCATTCCCATCCGTTCTCTTGTATTTGCGCCTTAAACACCTCTATCGTAGCCAAGACATCATCGAGCGAGTTGTGGGCGCCCTCAAACGGATGACCGTAGTAACGCGTATAGGTCGCAGTCAGGTTGCAATGGTAGCGTTCGCCTGTAGCCGGGTCTGTCTTGCCTTCCATATGGATACGTTCCAGTGACAATGCGTCGTACCAAGTGCGACCGTCAAAAGCGAACGTTTTGCCTATACGTTTCAGGTTGTAATACAATATAGGAGCATCGTACCCATTGCCGTTGTATGACAAAATGTCACATCCGTCTGTAAAGGCAATCAACTCATCATAAATACTTCTGAGACTCACGCCGTTCTCCATCAAGAACGCCTTGCTGATATGATGCACAGCCTCCGCCTCAGCAGGTATTAAAAACTCACCTTCCGGCAATATGTACCAGTTGCGGCTATCTACTTGTTCCCATGTATCGGTGTCAAACTTCACCAACGACAATTGGATGATATGGTCTTTCTGTACATCCAGACCTGTTGTTTCTGTGTCAAAGCAAACGAGTTTCATATTCTCTCACTCCTATATTTCTATATATCACTCCACGTACAACACCAGTCCTTTCAGGTACTCGCCTTCAGGATGATAAATATTGATGGGGTGATCTTGTGGTTGATGCAATTGGTGTAGTATGCGCACTTTTCTTCCTACCGAAGCCGCTGCACTGAATACCGCCAAGCGAAATGCCTCTTTGTCCACTGCTTGCGAACAAGAGAACGTAAACAATATGCCGCCCGGACGAATCATCTCTATCGCCTTCGCGTTTATTCGCTGATATCCGCGCAGAGCATTCTTGATCGCATCTCTGTGCTTGGCAAAAGCCGGCGGGTC
>JAEEGL013925037.1_pt1 | contig 16098 bp, 10 predicted proteins | sample 9134231 | NCBI WGS metagenome assembly JAEEGL01 (sample SAMN16246548, study PRJNA631951) | gut metagenome | biome: gut microbiome; feature: rumen; material: fiber-attached | host: Bos | place: Iran: Karaj | collected 2018-10
AGTTCGTCCAGATACAGTTCAACTATGCAGACTACGACAACGCGGCAGTCCAGAGCAGACAGGTATATGAAGTATGCGAAAAGCACGGCAAACCGGTCATCGTAATGGAACCGGTAAAGGGCGGAACTCTCGTGAACCTTCCCGAAAAGGCGGATGCCGTCCTTAAGGAACTTAACAGAGGCAGCAACGCCAGCTACGCGCTGAGATTCGCGGCAGGCTTCCCGAATATAGCGGTGGTGCTGTCCGGAATGAGCGACATGGCCCAGATGGAAGACAACATCAGGACCATGAAGGACTTCAAGCCTCTGTCAGAAGCGGAGCAGGATGCGATAAACAGAGTAAGGGATGTCTTCAAGGGATTTGATCTGATTCCCTGCACTGCGTGCCGCTACTGCATCGAGGAGAATGAATGCCCGATGAATATCCGTATCCCGGACCTGTTCGCCACACTGAACAACTATCAGACATTCCAAAGCGACAACTCTTTCTTCTACTACGGCGACATAATCACCGGAAACGGACGCGGAAAGGCTTCTGAGTGTCTGAAGTGCGGCATGTGCGAGAACGTATGCCCGCAGCACCTGCCCATACGGGATTACCTGGAAAAGGTCGCGGCTACATTTGAGAGATAAGGACAATCTGATATACAAAACGAGATCCGCCCGGACGGGCGGATCTTTCGTTATTAAAACAAAAAGAGAACAGGATCACAGCTCGTAACGAGCAGTTTTTGAAGATATAACCGTAAATTTCAATTGTATTTGAATGTTCTGCTTATCATATTATGTTCATTTTCTCCTTGAGTTGGAATCCGCTTGATAGTATCATTATCAGTGCAAAGGCCATACGGTGTCCTGATACTGAGATGTATCAGGGTGAAAAGGGAAGCAGGTGAAAGACCTGCGCGATCTCGTCACTGTAAGCGGGGAGTGAGGCAAGATGTCACTGGTCTGAAAGGGCTGGGAAGGCTGCCGAAATCATGCTGATCCGCGAGCCAGGAGACCTGCCGTATCGGTTTAAGGCGGGCGATATGCCCATAGCTACGAGGACTTGGCTGGCCAGCTTTGTATTCTTTTTGCGTGCCTCCACCTCGCGGCGGAGGCATTTTTGTATTTCATTTTAATTTCTGGAGAAACTCATGACAGTAAAAAGAATATTGGCGATATTAGGCTGCCTGATACTGCTCATGTCGATGATGACGGGCTGCGGGCATAAAAACGCTGACTCGGATCCGGAGACCGAACCACAGGAGACAGTTCCTGCCGGTCCCTCCGAAGAGGAAATGAAGAAGCTCACGGACATCAGCAGAGAAGGTGCGGAGACGGTAGCAGCGGATAAACTGCAGGGAGGTACCTACGATATCAGTGTGTCGTCAGGTTCCGATCAGTTTAAGATCCTTGAAAGCAAACTCGTAGTAGTGGGCAACGTCATGCAGCTGGTCCTGAAAGTGGAAGGCAACGTCTACAGCAGGATGTATGAAGGGGACTCGGCAGAGGCGGAGTCGGCATCTGCATTTGCGAGTGGTGAGGAGGATGCTGACGGCAATACTACATTCAGGATCAATATAAAATCTCTCAACGAGGTCCTTACCTGTTCTGCATATGCGGATGAATTCGAAAGATGGTTCGACCGCACGCTGTTTGCTGATGCCGACAGTCTGGACGCATCTGCTTTCAAACCGGAAGAACCGGAGGTCAGTCCTCCGACGCCCAGCAGCGGAGGTCAGAGCGGGAGCGGAAGTCCTGGATCGGGCAGCGGAAGCGGAAGTTCTGGATCGGGCAGCGGAAGCGGAAGTTCAGGTTCAGGCAGCGTCGAGGAGCCTCCTGCCAGTGAGGAACCTGAAGAACCCGAAGAACCTGACCCGGTCGTAGAGCCGGAAGAAGAGGAAGACGACGGTCTTTCTGACGGCAACCATTCCGTAAGTGTCTCATACAGCGGAGGCACAGGCAAGGCGTACGTCCATTCATCCGGAACGCTCCACGTCAGTGGCGGAAGAATGACAGTTACTATCAGGTGGAGCAGCGAGAATTACGATTATATGATCGTCAACGGTTCCAAGATATACCCCGACAGCACATCGGGCGGATCTGTCTTCACGATCCCGGTGCCTTATCTCGGACAGTGGTTCAGTGTCATAGCGGATACCACTGCAATGAGTGTGCCGCACGAGATAGAGTACTCGCTCAAAATAGATCTGAATTAGTCAATAGAGAGTATTTATATATAAAAACAGGAGGAACAGGCGTATGTTGGCAAAAGCAAGAAAGGGACTGGTGTTTATGCTGGCCCTGATGATGGTCTTTTGCGTATTCCCGATGATGGTGTTCGCAGAGGATACTTCAGGAGAGAGCAGGAAGCTTCCCTACGAGGGGGATGATCTTGGCTTTTTTAAGGAGGATCTGACTTCTGCGTTTGGAATGTTGAGTCCGCAGGAAAGCTCCAGTTGCGAACTCAAAGGAGACAAAGTGGTGATCCACATCGTGCCCAGTAGTACAAAAAAAGTATATAATGCCCTGCACTGGGGCTATATTACCGAAGAACTGACTCCAGATGTAGAGTTCAACGAAGACGGTACCATAGATATGGAACTCTCCGCTAAGGAATACTGCGGATATGCGCATCCGGTAGCTCCCATCAAGGTAAAGGATGGAAAAACGACATCAGATCAGTATTATCTGGCTGTTCCTGCAGCTGAAAAGCTGCAGCCTGCTTCAGAAGACCCCACTGTGGTAGATCCCGCTGCGGAAGAACCCGCTGCGGAGGAGCCTGCAGAGAGCGTCGAGCTCACGGTCATCAATAATACCGGTATGTTCAAAGTCGTCACCGCATCGGTCGAGACGGCGAAGGACGGAAGCAGGACCCTTGTGTTCGCTCTGAACGGAACAGGATATGAGAATCTCTTCAAGGGGACCTATGAGCAGGCGGTAGCAAACGGCGAAGAAAGAACGAAATGGATCGCAGGAAATACGAACGAGGATGGAAAACTGGAATTCAGGGTCCCGCTTGAGGACGGAGAGACCTACATACCGCTCGTAGCGATATCCAAGAGCTATCTGGCAAAACACGAGCAGGATCCGAAAAACAATACTCTTGAGAGGGCATTCTACCCGCGTCAGGTAGAACTGGATCTTGAAGCCAAGACACTTGTTGCAGGCGATTACGAGCATTCCGAAGAACTGACTGTCACCAACAACGTAAAAATGTTCACGCCGAAGTCCGCAGCGCTCAGGACAGTCGGAGGCCCGAACTCCAACAATTACTCCGTAACTCTTGATTTCCTCTACAGTAACGACAAGTTCAGCAAAGCGTTTATCGGCAGAGCGTCGGAAGCTGATTCTGAAGGGATCGAGATCGTCGAGGCTGAAGACAATCTGTTCTCTTTCAAGCTCAAATGGATCGAGACACCGGGGGATCCCGACAGTGTCGTCGACCTTATGGAGGAGCCTTTCATAGTCTGCTTCTACTCGGTCAATAAAGAAACGTGGTACGAGAGGGAGTTTACTGTAGACGAATCCGGACTTACGCTCACCATCAATGAAGCCCCTGAAGAAGCTCCGGAGACCGTAGAGCTCACGATCACCAATAATACCAGTATGTTCAAAGTCGTCACTGCATCGGTCGAGACAGCGAAGGACGGAAGCAGGACCCTGGTGTTCGCGCTGAGCGGATCAGGATATGAGAACCTTTTCAAGGGGACCTATGAGCAGGCAAAAGCAAACGGCGATGACAGGACAAAATGGATCGCAGGACAAAAGAATGAGGCAGGGAAACTTGAATTCAGGATGCCTCTTGAGGACGGAGAGACCTACATACCGCTCGTAGCGATATCCAAGAGCTATCTGACAAAACACGAGCAGGATCCGGAAAACAACACTCTTGAGAGAGCATTCTTCCCGCGTCAGATAGAACTGGATCTTGAAGCCAAGACACTTGTTGCAGGCGATTACGAGTATTCCGAAGAGCTGACTATCACCAACAATGTAAAGATGTTCAAGCCGAAGTCCGCGGCGCTGAAGACAGTCGGCGGACCGAACTCCAACAATTATGCCGTAACTCTTGATTTCCTTTACGACGGCACCTCGTTCAGCAAAGCGTTTATCGGCAGAGCGTCGGAAGCGGATTCTGAAGGAATCGAGATCGTAGAGGCTAAAGACAGTCTGTTCTCATTCAAGCTCAAATGGATCGAGACACCGGGGGATCCCAGCAGTGTCGTTAACCATATGGAGGAGCCTTTCGTAGTCTGCTTCTACTCGGTCAAGAACGAGAAGTGGTATGAGAGAGAGTTCACTGTAAACGAATCCGGACTTACGCTTACCATCAATGAGGCTCCTGAGGAAGAGGAAACTCCGGCGGAACATGACGTTATCAAGAGCATAAATGATAAGAATGACAAAAATGTCAATTTCAAATGTGAGGAGATTCCGGAGGATATAAAACTCACCAAACCTGTAGCTGCTAAGGTAAATGATAAAGTGGACGATCCTGAAGATCTGGAGATCCTCTGGCAGAAAGATGTGGTTGTCACTGATGACACAGAGTTCCCAGTAAAAGTCGTGTTCAAAGTCGATGAAGACCATAAAGGAATGAAGATATTCATTTACCACTATGACATAGAAAAGAAAGCATGGGAAGTCGTCGGTGAAGGCAGAGGAGAGACCGTGGAAGTGACGATAGACAGACTGTCACCGGTGGCTATGGTCGCACAGAAGGAAGAAGTTCCTGCGACCGGGGATACCAGCATGATCAGCCTCTGGACAGCGATGACTGTATTCTCCATGGCAGCAGCTAGCATGCTGCTGTTTGACAGAAGAAGACGCAGTATGATGTGAGCATTCATCTGCGATCAGAACACTCTGCATTATGTGGAGAAGTATCGTCTTGAGCAGCTGCTGATCCGGAAAGGGCGGCAAAAAGAAACTGACGCATCTCGACATGATTTAAGACTCTGATATAAGTAAGACCTGATTGGAAAATCCCCAATCAGGTCTTTTTCTAATAAGTTTAAAAGAAAGTATGTTTAGAGTAAGGTACTGCGTGATTCAGTTTTGTGATCTGCTTCAGTTTCTCAGCTTAAAACTGTTTCGTAATTCACATCAGCTCATCAACTAAATCCTCGAGATATTCAAGGCTCATCCATCCGTCCGTATATCTGGATATTCTTGCCCAGCCGTCCTTCACTTCGTAGATGAATACGGGAGTGCGGTCAGGCAGCACCTGAATAGTCTCATAATCAGTCGAAGGACCTTTCCTCAGTCTGAGACCTGCGGTGGCAGCAACATAGAACACTTCGTTGAAGGAAGCGTTGACAGGAGCAAGATGGATGCCGCGGGTATCTTTGGTAACGGTATGTTCATGCGTTGTGAGGTTGTTCTTGTCGCTGAGAGGTGTGGAAGAAGAACCGTCATAATAGGTGGTGTTTCCGTCGAAATCGATCTCAGTGCGCAGACAGGTGTACTTGATGAGACCGCCGTTATTAAGAGGCTCGAAGCCTTTATAGGTGAAGGTGTAGTACACGACATCCTCCATTCCGAACGGCTGCAGACCGATATATCCGGATGAAGTCTTTAAAGTGTCGCTGTAATCCCAGTCAAATACATCTATCACGCCTTTTCCGCAGACTTTATCAAAGAACAGCTGGACCCAGTCGAGACTCACGAACTGAGTGAAGTAGCTTTTTTTCGCTTCGCTGATCTCTGCGTCTGTCATGATTCCCGCATCTCTCATATCGAGATAGAATTCATTATCATCAGGCCAGTCTCCGACGTTATATATCGGGGTCTTTCCGGGACCTTCGGATCCCGAGACCATCCAGGTCGCAACGGAGGCGAGAGCAAGCATCCTAGGCGCGTCATATCCCTTGATCTCGTCTGCATAGTGTGAGAGAAAGCTCGAATCACGGAGCAAGAAGTCCGCTATCACAGGCGACACATCTTTTCCGTTCATCAGCTGGATGTAATCGGTGATCTCATCTTCCGTTACAGGGCTTCCGTTGACGATGTCGGTTTCTGCAGGATGGTATGGCGCACCGGCAGGATAGGGAATCCAGGTGCCACTCTGGCTGTTGTCATAAAGAGCGGTGTAGAATCCGAACGACTCAGTCGCTGCCTTGGCTTGGGACGTATCAAGGAAGAACTGCACCACTCCTTTGCCCTTGACTGTTTTACTGTCGAGGATGGTGAAGTATCCGGGATGGTCGCAGTTCGCGCCGCATACCAGCGTGCATTCCTTCCCTTCAGGACAATGGTATTCTACTGAGACGGCATATTTGGTCACCTTGCGGGCTGCATATTCGGCTTCGTCAAAATAAGCGGCGGTAACGATGCAGCTCTCTTCCTGATCCAGCATGTCGTAGCCCCATGTGCCGCGGTAACTTCTGTAATCGTCAAAAGTTGAACGCGAAAGGGCATCCATCGCCTCATCATATTTTCCGAGGATCATATAGGAATCTCCGAGAGCGGCATTGACCTTCATCGCAGGTTCAGGGCATTCCGCAGCCTTGAGGAAGCATTCATTGGCCTTCTCGACTTCACCCTGGATCATGAATTTCACACCCTGGTCGTAGAGCTCCTCCCATGAAGCTTCAGTGCCTGACGGTTCCGGACCGGGATCCGGCTTCGGCGGAGGGCCGCAGGATGTCAGGACAGAAGCAAACACAAGAAGGAGCAAGAGGAAAGAGAGTATCTTTTTCATCATGATAGACCTCCTGTTTCTCAAATAATGATATCCGGAAAGCAAAGGCTTCCCGGGGACTGAAAACGATCTTAACAAATACACTATAGCATATCGGGTATCGGCGATAAAGAAAGACCTCCCCCGCATCTGCGGAAGGAGGTCAAAGGAGAAATGGGTAATCCGAGATGAAATCAGTCTTCCGGGACCAGTTTTGCCTTTTCAAGGGCGATCATAAGCAGCGGGATGAGGATGAGCTGGATTATGATCCCGGGAAGAGCCGTCACGAAAGAACCTGTGACCCATGCCTTGATGCCGTAATTGCCTGGGTTGAAGATGAAGGCTTTGGCAAGACCCGCTACGACACGGCCGCACAGCATTGCGCATACGAGAGCGACGATATTGTTTTTGAACAGTCTTTTGAAAAGTCCTGTTGTGCATCCGTACACGGCAAGTTCAACGATCATCGAAGGAAGGATAGCTGCGGGAGGCATGCCAGTCAGCACGCTGGAGAGCAGCGGGGCAAGGATACCGCAGATAAGGCCGTACCAAGGCCCGCAGAGCAGCCCGCAGAGAAGCACTGGAAGATGCATCGGGAGGAAGATGGAGCCTGCATTCTGGATGCTGTGGAAAGCTATTGGAAGGACGACGCCGAGAGCTACGCAGATGGCTGCATAGGCCATCTTCTTTGTTGAATTCTTCATGTCTACACCTCTGTGAAAAATAAAAAAGACCGCCACAAGACATTTCCCGGAACCTTTGTCCCGGACACTGCCTTCTGGCGGTCTGATGCATCTTCTGATGCAATATTTACTGAATTATTATAAATCTCGCTCCAAACAGAGTCAATCGTCTTAGCCTTCGGGAGTCATCATTTTTGAGAATGTATACCACTTTCCCGGTTCCGGATCTAAGAAACAGGTCCCGGGAGAATGAAGCTCCACTGCTTCACGGAGCCCGCTCATCATGGCACCCATGTCTCTGGTATCGAAATAGGTGTCATGATGGTGAGGCATCACAAAAGAAGTTTCGGGCCTGTTGCGGCGTTTTTGCGGAGGTAAGATCGCGGCGGCTGTATCAATCAGATAAAAAACGAACAGGGATCCTGCAGCTGCTTCTGATAGCAAAATCAACAGAAAAAACAGAACTGCAGCGCTTCAGATTCTATACATATATTTGCCTTATCTGCATAGACAGACTGACGACGGCATGATATACTTTCTGCGGTCTTTAAAGACGGCACTGTGAGGCCGGCAAGATCCCGGAACAAAAGGCAAGAGACGGATGCCATTCTGTCTTCTCTTCTGTATTGAGGTCCTGCCGGAGAACGGCAGGGTCTTTTCATATCAGGAGGGCAGAAAATGGAGTACAGGATCGTGACGGTGGATCCGGACGGCATTCTCGGTATAGATGATGCCGATGTCTCTTCTCTTCCCGTTTCCGCATTGAGAAATGATAAGGAATATTATCTGTTCCCCGGTCTCTGTGACGTGCATGTGCACTTCAGAGAACCGGGTTTTTCTTATAAGGAGACGATCAGGACTGGAAGCATGGCTGCAGCCGCGGGAGGATATACCGACGTTCTGGCCATGCCTAATCTGGATCCCGTACCGGACAGCCCAGAGCATCTGAGAGCGGAGACGGATATCATAGCTTCTGATGCTGTGATGAGAGTGAGACCTTACGGATCCATAACTGTAAGGGAAGAAGGAAAGGAACTTGCAGACCTTGCAGGTATGGCGCCGGAAGCCGCAGCGTTCTCCGATGACGGCAAGGGAGTCCAGGAAGACGCGATGATGAGGGAGGCCATGCTGGAAGCCAGGAGGCTCGGAAAGATAATAGCGGCCCACTGCGAGGACAATTCGCTTCTGGAAGGCGGGTACATACATAAAGGCAGGTACGCTGAACAGCACGGACATCAGGGGATATCCTCGGAGAGCGAGTACAGGCAGATAGAAAGAGACCTCAAGCTCGCTAAGGAGACAGGATGCGCCTACCATGTCTGCCATATCTCCACAAAGCAGAGCGTTGAGGCGATCAGAAAAGCCAAGGCGGAAGGAGTGGACGTGACCTGCGAGACCGCACCGCACTATCTGGTGCTGTGCGAGGACGATCTTCAGGAGGACGGGAGATTCAAGATGAACCCTCCGCTGAGATCGAGGGAAGACAGACAGGCGCTTTTAGAAGGGATCAAGGACGGGACCATCGACATGATCGCCACAGACCACGCCCCGCACAGCGCGGAGGAGAAGAGCAGAGGTCTTAAGGGCAGCGCGTTCGGGATCACGGGTCTGGAAGCTGCGTTCCCGGTGCTGTACACGAAACTCGTAAAGACTGGGATCATAACCCTGGAAAGGCTGATAACGCTGATGTCCTCAGCTCCCAGGAAGAGATTCGGAATAAAGGATGATCCCGGATACACCATCTGGGATCTGGAAGAGGAGAGGACGCTGGATCCGTCAGAGTTCCTCTCAAAAGGAAAATCAACTCCGTTCTCCGGCATGAAGGTTTACGGAAGATGCATCGCTACGGTGCTGAACGGAGAAGTCATATACGAAACAGCTGCAAAGAGGTAGAGAAATGGCAAAACGCAAAGACATCAACAAGGTACTTATCATCGGTTCCGGCCCAATAGTGATCGGACAGGCTGCGGAGTTCGACTACGCAGGAACACAGGCCTGCCTGGCTCTCAAGGAAGAGGGATATCAGGTCATCCTGTGCAACTCCAACCCCGCCACCATCATGACCGATACGTCCATCGCTGACAAGGTCTATATGGAACCTCTTACTCTGGAATATATAGCCAAGATCCTAAGATATGAGAGACCGGACGCGATCCTGCCGGGCATCGGAGGACAGACAGGTCTGAACCTTGCCGTGCAGCTGGAGAAAAAAGGCGTCCTCAAGGAGTGCGGAGTGGAGCTGCTTGGAACATCCAGCCACAGCATCGAGCTGGCAGAGGACAGGGAGCTCTTCAAGGAGATGTGCATCTCTATCGGAGAGCCGGTCATTCCTTCCCAGATCACATACAGCCCGGAAGAGGCATATAAGGCGGCGGACGAGATCGGATATCCGATAGTCCTCAGACCTGCATTCACTCTGGGCGGATCCGGCGGCGGTTTCGCCAACGACAGGACGGAGCTTGAAGAGATCGTCGAGAACGCATTCAAGGTATCTCCCGTCCATCAGGTCCTGGTGGAGAAGAGCGTAAAGGGATACAAGGAGATCGAGTTCGAGGTCATGCGCGACTCCAGGGACAACGCCATCACCATCTGCGGCATGGAGAACGTCGATCCCGTCGGAGTACACACCGGAGACAGCATCGTCGTGGCTCCTATCCTCTCGCTCTCGGATAAGGATCTCAAGATGCTCAACGACAGCGCAATAAAGATAATCAGGGAGCTCAAGATCAGCGGAGGCTGCAACGTGCAGTTCGCTCTGAATCCCGAGACCAGCGAATACTTCCTCATCGAGGTGAACCCCAGGGTCTCAAGATCATCCGCTCTGGCTTCCAAGGCCAGCGGATATCCGATCGCCAGGGTGACTGCGAAGATCGCGGTGGGAATGACTCTCGACGAGATCCCGGTGGCCGGCGGATACGCTTCCACAGAGCCGTCTCTTGACTACTATGTGGCCAAGTTCCCGAGATTCCCCTTCGACAAGTTCCCGACGGTGTCCAACGAGCTCGGGACCCAGATGAAGGCTACAGGAGAGGTCATGGGCATCGGCTCCAACCTCGAGGAATGCCTGCTCAAGTCAGTGAGATCTCTTGAGATCGGCGTGAACCATGTGTGGATGTCCAAGTTCGACAGCTACAGCGACGGTGAACTGGAGCAGTACCTCACCAAGTTCCGCGCGGACGGGATCTTTGCGATCTGCGAGCTTCTCAGAAGAGGAACTTCTATAGAGAGGCTCCATGAGCTCACCATGATCACAGAACTGTTCCTTGAGTCCTTCAAAAAGATCACTGACATGGAGAAGACACTTAAAGAGAACGTCAACTCCATCGATGTCCTGAAAAAAGCTAAGAAGATGGGATTCTCCGACGGCTTCATCGCTAAGCTCTGGAACCTCAAGGAGGTCGAGGTATACGAGAGAAGGAAGAAGAACGGCATCACGCCTGTCTTCCGCATGGTGGATACGCTCCACACGGGAAAGTACATACCCTACCTCTACTCCTCATATTCCGGAAAGAACGAATCCAGACTCACCAAGTTCAGCAAGATCATCGTTCTCGGAGCCGGCCCCATCAGGATCGGGCAGGGCGTTGAGTTCGACTACTCCTCAGTTCACTCCGTGCAGACCATAAAGCGTTCCAAGCACGAAGCCATAATCATAAACAACAACCCTGAGACGGTATCAACAGACTACACCACGGCTGACAAGCTGTACTTCGAGCCTCTGACAGTGGAGGACGTCATGGCGATCATCGACTATGAGAAGCCGGACGACCTGATCGTGACTCTCGGCGGCCAGACGGCAATCAACCTCACACAGCCTCTTCTTGACAGGGGAGTCAAGATCGTCGGCACCAACACGGATGCCATCGATGTCGCAGAGAACCGTGACAGCTTCGAGAAGCTGCTTGAGGAGCTGGAGATCCCGCAGGCGGAAGGACAGGCCGTGACGGATATCGAGTCCGGCGTCGAAGTCGCAGCCAGGATCGGCTACCCGGTACTTGTGAGACCTTCCTACGTGCTGGGCGGCAGGGCGATGCAGATCGTCGCCAACGAAGATCAGCTGAGGATGTATCTCAGAAGCGCAGTCGAGATAGACAAGGACAAACCGGTACTCGTTGACCACTATATCGAGGGCAAGGAAGTAGAGGTCGATGCGGTCTGCGACGGTACGGACGTGTTCGTGCCGGGCATCATGGAACTGGTCGAAAGGACCGGTATCCACTCAGGAGACTCCATCAGCGTATATCCCGCGTTCAGCATCTCGGACAAGGTTAAGGGAATCATCCTTCAGTACACCAAGAAGCTCGGCCTCGGTCTCGGTCTCAAGGGACTCTACAACATCCAGTTCATAGTAGACAGGAATGAGGACGTCTATGTCATAGAGGTGAACCCCAGATCCTCCAGGACAGTCCCGTTCCTTTCGAAGGCAACAGGATATCCGCTGGCAGACATCGCAACGGAAGTCACACTGGGCAAGACGCTCAAGGAACAGGGAATATTCACTCTGTATCCGGACGAGAAGAAGAGATACTATGTAAAGGTACCGGTCTTCTCCTTCAGCAAGATCAAGGGACTGGACGCCTATCTCAGCCCCGAGATGAAATCAACCGGAGAAGCCATCGGATATGACGACAAGCTCAACCGCGCGCTCTACAAGGCTCTGCAGGCGGCAGGCATGAAGGTCCAGAACTACGGTACGGTGTTCGCCACCATCGCGGACAAGGACAAGGAGGAAGCTCTGGGACTGATCCGCAGGTTCTACAACCTCGGCTTCAACATCCAGGCCACAGCCGGCACAGCGCAGTTCCTCAAGGACCGCGGCATCCGCACTCACGTCCTCGGAAAGATCGGCGACGGAAGCCAGGATATCCCGGAAGCGATCACGCAGGGATATCTGTCATACATCATCAACACCAGGGATCCGGGCTCTGTCAACGAGGAGAGCGACGGAGGACAGATCAGAAAGCTGGCAACAGAAAACAACGTGGACATCTTCACATCGCTGGACACTGTAAGAGTGCTGCTGGATGTTCTGGAAGAGACCACGCTCACTATCTCTACAATCGATTCCTGAGGAGGACATCTTGAAGGATCAGACATTCACGGTAAAGGAGAACAGACAGATAGCGCCTCTGACCTTTCTTATGAGGATGGAGGGCGACTGCTCTGAGATCACAGCACCGGGACAGTTCATCAACATACAGATAGACGGACTGTTCCTCAGACGGCCCATCTCGGTCTGCGACCTTGAGGGGAATACCCTGACCATCATCTATAAGACGGTCGGAAAAGGAACGAAGGCCATGTCCCTGATGAAAGAAGGACAGGAGCTCGACATCCTGACAGGCCTCGGAAACGGCTACGATCTCTCCAAAGCAGGAGACAGACCTCTGCTTCTTGGAGGAGGCGTCGGTGTGCCGCCGCTCTACCTCCTTGCAAAAAGACTGAGAGCGGAGGGAAAGCAGGTGAGCGCCGTCCTCGGCTTCAACAAAGCGGAGGAAGTGTTCTTCGCCGACGAGTTCAGAGAGCTCGGATGCTCCGTGACAGTCACTACCGTCGACGGCAGCACCGGAACGAAGGGGTTCGTCACCGACGGAATGCCTGAAGACTACAGCTACTTCTACACATGCGGACCGGAACCCATGCTCAAAGCGGTATTCCGCGCTTCGCAGACATCCGGACAGTTCAGCTTCGAGGAACGCATGGGATGCGGATTCGGAGCGTGCATGGGATGCAGCTGCAGGACAGTCACCGGTTACAAGAGGATATGCAAGGACGGACCGGTCCTTGAGAAGGAGGAGATCCTGTGGGAAGACTGAGCACCGAACTGTGCGGCATAGCGCTGGACAGCCCGCTGATCCCGGCCTCCGGGACCTTTGGATACGGATACGAATTCGCAGAACTGTATGACATAAACATACTCGGAACGTTCTCATTCAAGGGAACAACAAGAGATCCCGGATTCGGCAACGCGACGCCCAGGATAGCGGAGACTCCGTCCGGAATGCTCAACGCCGTAGGCCTGCAGAACCCCGGCACTGATGCGGTAATAAGCACGGAGCTTCCGAAACTGGCAAAGGTCTTCCGCAAGCCGGTGATGGCCAATGTCAGCGGGTTCTCCGTAGATGACTATGTGGAGAGCTGTGCGAAACTTGATAAGGAAGCCCAGGTAGGCTGGCTCGAAGTCAATATCAGCTGCCCGAACGTACACGGCGGCGGGATGAGCTTCGGGACGAGCCCGGAATCAGCCGCAGAAGTGACACGCGAAGTCAAGAAGGTCACGGCCAAGCCCGTCATAATGAAACTGTCGCCCAACGTCACTGACATCGCTCAGATAGCGAGAGCCTGCGAGGCTGCCGGCGCTGACGGGATCAGCCTTATAAACACACTGATGGGAATGAGGATAGATCTCAGACGCCGCGCTCCGCTGCTGGCGAACAGAACGGGAGGGCTCTCAGGTCCTGCAGTGTTCCCGGTAGCTCTGAGGATGGTGTGGGACGTATACGAAGCAGTCAGCATACCTGTAGTTGGCATGGGAGGCGTCTCCAGTGCGGAAGACGTCATAGAGATGATGCTTGCCGGAGCATGCGTGGTGGAGATAGGATCGGCAAACCTCAGGGATCCGTTCGCATGCAAAAAGATCACGGAAGAACTGCCCGGCGTCATGGACAGCCTAGGCATCACGGATATAAAAGAAATAATCGGAGGAGCTCACAATGGGTAAAGACGTAATCATCGCCTGTGATTTCAGCAGCGCAGAAGAAACACTTTCATTTCTGGACAGATTCACCGGAAGAAAACCCTTCGTCAAGATCGGAATGGAGCTCTTCTATTCCGCAGGACCGGAGATCGTAAGACAGATAAAGGAAAGAGGTCACCGCATATTCCTGGACCTCAAGCTCCATGACATACCCAACACAGTGAAGAAGGCCATGGCGGCTCTCTCATCTCTGGATGTAGATATCTGCAACCTGCACGCCGCGGGCGGTTCCGCCATGATGAAGGCGGCGGCAGAAGGACTTACGAGACCTGACGGAACGAGGCCGCTGCTGATAGCTGTCACACAGCTCACCAGCATCGATCAGCAGACGCTCGAGAATGAACTTTTGATAGAGAAGCCTCTGGACAGGGTCGTAATGTCCTACGCGAAGAATGCCGCGGACTCCGGTCTGGATGGCGTGGTATGCTCGCCGCTGGAAGCGAAGAAGGTCCATGAGACATGCGGCGGCAGTTTCCTGACTGTAACGCCCGGCATCCGTTTCGCGGACAGTTCCAGTGATGATCAGAAGAGGATAATGACACCGGCGGCTGCAAAAGCCGAAGGATGCGACTATATAGTGGTAGGCAGGGTCATAACTGCCGCCTCGGACCCCGTAGCGGCCTACGAGCGCTGCTGCGCAGAATTCATAGACTGATAAACGGAGGAAGGAAATGGAACTCAAAAGACAAATCGCACAGGATCTTCTCAGCATCAAAGCGGTGTTCTTCCGCCCGGAAGAACCCTTCACATGGGCAAGCGGGATAAAGAGCCCGGTATACTGCGACAACAGACTGACGCTCACTGCCCCTGAAGTCAGGAACGACGTGGAGAACGGTCTCGTATCCCTTATAAAGGAGTATTATCCTGAAGCCGAGGTGCTCATGGGAACATCCACCGCAGGTATCGCCCACGCTGCGATCGCAGGCCATATCATGGGACTTCCCATGGGGTACGTAAGATCCGGAAGCAAGGATCACGGAAGACAGAATCAGATAGAGGGAAAGCTCGAGTCCGGTCAGAAGGTCGTCGTGGTCGAGGACCTGATCTCAACCGGCGGCAGCGTCATCGAAGTGGTCAACGTCCTCAGGGAAGCCGGAGCTGAAGTGCTCGGCATCGTATCCATCTTCACATACGGTATGAAGAAAGGCCTGGAAAGGCTGGCCGAAGCAAATGTCACCAATCACTCACTGACAGATTTCGACTGCATCGCCGAAGTGGCTGCGGAGACCGGTTACATCAAACCGGATGACGTCAGGAGACTTATCGCTTTCCGCAACAATCCATCCGATGAGAGCTGGATCGGAGCCTGACATGAGAAACGTTATAGATATACTCGATCTCTCAACACAGGAGATCGACAGCCTTATAGAGACCGCGCTGGACATCATAGATGATCCCGCAAAGTATTCTGATATATGCCGCGGCAAGAAACTGGCGACGCTGTTTTTTGAGCCGTCCACAAGGACAAGGATGAGCTTCGAAGCAGCAATGTATGAGCTCGGAGGAAACGTACTTTCCATGGCCAGCGCCGCGTCATCATCCGCAGCAAAGGGAGAGAGCGTAGCCGATACCGCCAAGGTCATCAGCTGCTATGCGGACATAATCGCCATGCGCCACCCGAAAGAAGGAGCCGCACTGGTCGCTGCAAATAACGCGTCGATCCCTGTGATCAACGCCGGAGACGGCGGACACTGCCATCCAACACAGACCCTCGCCGACCTCCTTACAATAAAGAGAGAGAAGGGAACTCTGTCCGGCCTCACGGTAGGCATCTGCGGAGACCTCAAGTTCGGCAGGACCGTGCATTCTCTCATCAACGCCATGTCGAGATATGAAGGCACCAGGTTCGTCCTGATCTCTCCGGAAGAACTCAGAGTCCCCGACTACGTCATAGATGAATCCATAGTCAGGAAGGGGATACCCTACACCGAGACGGCTGATCTCGATGCGGCAATGCCGGAGCTTGATATTCTCTACATGACGAGGATC
>JAEEGL016874921.1_pt1 | contig 16098 bp, 13 predicted proteins | sample 9134231 | NCBI WGS metagenome assembly JAEEGL01 (sample SAMN16246548, study PRJNA631951) | gut metagenome | biome: gut microbiome; feature: rumen; material: fiber-attached | host: Bos | place: Iran: Karaj | collected 2018-10
ATAGTTTAAAAGTACTATCTAGTTTTCATAAAAACCAAGTAATGGAATCATGCTTTAATTCAACCACTGGTTATGGTTATAATGATTATGGTAGAGAAGTAATAGAAAATATTTTTAAAGATGTTTTAGGAGCTGAAGATGCTATTGTTAGAAGTCAGTTTATATCTGGTTCTCATGCTTTAACAGTATGCTTTTTCGCTTTACTTCGTCCAGGGGACACATTATTAAGTATTAGTGGTAAGCCATATGATACCTTAGATGAAGTAATTGGTATTAGAGAAAATCCTAGTTCATTAAAAAGTTTTGGAGTAGACTATGCTCAAATAGATTTAGTAGATAATGATTTTGATTATGATAAGATTAAAGAATATCTAGATACTCATAAAGTAAAAGTAATAGAAATTCAAAGAAGTAAAGGTTATTCTACAAGAAAAAGTATTAGTCTAGAAAAAATAGGTAAAGTAATTAAAATAATAAAAGATATTGATAGTGATATCATTATCATGGTTGATAACTGTTATTGTGAATTTGTTTCTTCTTCAGAACCAACTTCTGTCGGAGCTGATGTGATAGTAGGTTCCTTAATTAAAAACTTAGGAGGAGGTATAGCTCCTAATGGAGCCTATATTGCTGGACGTCATGATTTAATTGAACTATGTGGAGAACGTTTAACATTACCAGGCGAGGGTAGAGAAGTAGGACCATCTCTAGGTATTAATAAACAGCTTCTACAAGGCCTTTATTTAGCTCCTAGTGTAATTGCTTCAGCTTTAAAAACAGCCGTTCTAACAAGCCACGTAATGGCAAGTCTAGGTTATGAAGTAGAACCAACTTATCAAGAAGATAGAGTAGATATTGTCCAAAATATTACTTTTAAAGATCCAAATAAATTAATAGAATTCACTCGTGGTATCCAAGAAGGATCAGCCATCGATTCTAATGCTCAAGTAGAACCAGTAAATATGCCTGGTTATGAAGATAAAATTATTATGGCCAGTGGTTCTTTTGTTCAAGGCTCTTCCATTGAATTATCTTGTGATGGACCTATCAGAGAACCATATATAGCTTATATGCAAGGCTCTCTTACTTATCCATATGGAAAATTAGGTTTAATGAAAGCCGTAGAAAAACTAATGCATGTTGAATAGGGTATTCTAAGAAATACTCTTTTTTTTATAAAAAGCTTGAATTATCAAGTATTTTATTGTATAATCTTAGTTGTCAGTTGATAAGTCTGCGTAGCTCAGCTGGATAGAGCAATCGCCTTCTAAGCGATCGGTCAGGCGTTCGAGTCGCCTCGCGGACACCATTTATGAAGAGAAACGTTGAATATATTTCAGCGTTTTTTTTTATGTATGCCTGACCGAAAAATCGCTAGAAGGCTATCTAAGTAGAAAGAAAAAAAGAATCATATGATTCTTTTTAATAACTCTTTCCCCATACCACGATATATTTAGCATCTTTTCCACAATGAACACATTTCATTTCTTTAGAGACTTTATCTTCTGCAATACAACGAGATCCATATCCATTAGTTGCGGCCTTAATTTCTTCTTCACAAGACTCATCTCCACACCATGGAGCCTTAATAAAGCCAATCTTATTATTACCAATATCTTTCATTTCTTCCATTGTATTTGCTTCATATATATGTTCCTCTAAGAATGCTTTAGCTGTCTCATACATATCATGATGCATTTCATCTAATATTTTTGGAATTTCTTCTCCTAATTTATTAATAGGTACTGTGAATTTCTTACGATCATTTCTTCTAACAACAACAACTTCACCTTTTTCAATATCTTTAGGTCCTATTTCAACACGTAGAGGTATTCCTAACATTTCTTGTTCAGCATACTTAAAGCCAGGCATCTTTTCACTATCATCCATATCGGTACGGATATCTAACTTACTTAATTGGTCATATAATTCATGAGCCTTCTCAAGTACTCCTTCTTTATGTTGAGCTATAGGTATTACTCTAACTTGAATAGGAGCAATTCTAGGAGGTAAGACAAGTCCTGAATCATCACCATGTACCATAATAATAGCTCCAATTAATCTAGTAGATAAGCCCCAACTAGTTTCATAGCAGCTATGTAAACTATTATTACTATCTAAATATTTAATATCAAAAGCATCAGGAAAACCCGAACCAAAGAAGTGAGAAGTAGCTGATTGTAAAGACTTACCATCATGCATCATAGCTTCAATAGTATAAGTATCTTCAGCTCCTGCAAATTTTTCACTTTCAGTCTTTCTACCAGAAACAGGTGGAATAGCTAAGTAATCTGTTACAAAGTCATGATAAACTTGTAGCATCTGTTTTGTTCTTTCTTCAGCTTCTTCATAAGTTGCATGAAGAGTATGACCCTCTTGCCATAAAAATTCACGACTTCTTAAGAATGGTCTTGTTGTCTTTTCCCAACGTAGAACTGAACACCATTGATTCCATACTAATGGTAAATCACGATAAGACTTTACTTCATTTTTCCAAGCATCACAGAATAATGTTTCAGAAGTAGGGCGAATACAGAATTTTTCTTCTAATTCTTCACCACCACCACGAGTTACCCAAGCAACTTCAGGAGCAAAGCCCTCAATATGATCTTTCTCTTTCTGTAATAGATTTTCAGGAATCAAGACTGGTAAATATACATTTTTAACGCCAACTTCTTTAAATTTTTTATCTAAACAAGCTTGAATTCTTTCCCATATAGCATAACCATTCGGCAAATAATTTAAACATCCTTTTACACTTGAATATTCACATAATTTTGCTTCTCTAACTACATCAGTATACCATTGAGCAAAATCATCTTCACGTGCAGTAATTTTCTGTACGAATTTTTTTTCTTCTGCCATAATATTTCCCTCTTTTCACATGAGTACATTTTATCACAACCTCTCCTTGAAAGCAATTAACTATTGTGTTTTTACCCCTTTAAAAGTAAAATATTATTAGGTGATAATAATGGAAAAAGAAAAAATGATTCATTATATAGAAATGTTAAATAAAAGAGATGAATCAGGAGAATATTATCCAACTCCAGAAGAGCAACTAATTATTCAAGAAATACTTGAAAAGTCAAATGAAGATCCTACTTTTAAAGAATGGATAGAAAAAATAAAAAGTGCTCCCCTAGAAGAAAGATTTAAAGTACTAGAAGAATACTATCTTTCACAAAAAGAAGAAAAGACAGAAGAAGAGACAATTGCCCAAGTATTTGGTGTAAGTATTGATAAAGTTCAACATAAATATTTAGAAAATGGTAAAGAGATATTTGCTTTCTATGATGAACGCTTACAAAGAGAGATTCTCCTTGAAAATGAAGCTAAAGGAACTACTTTAAAAGAAAGATTACTAGAGCTTCAACAAGAACAAAATGATTTTCAAACAAAAGATGAAGAAAAGAATACTCATAATATTTTGATGAATGAAAGAAATACTAAAGACTTAGAGTTAGAAATGCATACTAAAGATGAGATTAAGAATCATCCTGACTTACTTAGTAACCTAGATCATAAAACAATACTAATAGTCAATTATTTAATAGATCATTATGAAGACTTAAATATTAAATCTATTAATTTAGATAATTGTATTTATCTAGATAATAATAATGAAATATTTGAAGTTACTATGAATAATGATAAAGAAATTACAGTAAGTTCTCCAAAAGATGAAAAGTCTTCTACTAAATCTTTTCAACAAGAAGAAGTAAAAGAAGATGACCTTTCTAATATGTTAGAAGAACAAGAAAAAGAAGAGGAAGAGAAAGAGGACGAAGAATTAGAAGAAGAAAAACCTAAAGTATTAATAAGAGGTTCTGATGGTTATACTTATAAACCATACTTTGTTGCCGCTATATCTTTAGTAATTATTATTGGCATTTTTTATTTAATTATGATATGGTAATTAATGAGGGGAGAAATGATTATGGATTTAGAATCTATGGCATTAGAAATGGTTGGACATACTCTAGAAGAGAAAGAAGCTTATTTATTAGAAAATAATAGAGTAGCTCATATACCAGTTGATTCAAAATTATCAAAGGTATTTAGTGAACAAGATAAAAAAAGATTTGAAAATGTAGGAGCTTGTTTCTACTTTCGTAAAGAAAATGATAGTGAATTAAAATATCAAAGAATATGTAAAATGGTAGGAGAGTATTTATTTGAAAAGAATCCGGTTGTCTTTGAATTCTATGATGAATTCATCAATGGCAATGTTTATGAAGATTCTTATATGCCAACCAATTCAAAGTCAAAATAAAAGGCAATCTCAATAGATTGTCTTTTTTAATGATTTGATATTCTAAAAAAATTAATAGAAGGTCTGCAGAATAGTCTTATTCCTATCTCAGTACCTAAACCACTAGAAATATATAGCTCAGCATTATTTACTTTATAATATTCTTGATTATAATGAAGAGCTCCTTCTTCTACTACAATACCTTTATTAATGAAAGGAATACGAATTAAACCATTATGAGAATGACCTGCTAAAAATAAGTCTGAATAATGACTACTTAGTATATCATCTACTGTATCTGGTTCATGCAATAATGTAATAGTATAAGCCTCTGTCACATTACTATAAGCTTTTTGAATATCTTTATCTTTAGAAGATATACCAACTAATAATATAGGGTTAGTATCATTCTTAACTATTTTATCAGCTTCATTTTTTAAGATTGTAAAGCCACTCTGATTAAGTATCGTAAGAACTATATCATTATCTTCATCACCCATAATAGCATATTTACCAAGAGTAGCTTCCATCTTTTTAAATGTTTGAATCATATTCTCTTGTTCCTCTTTAGTAAGACTATATTTAGGATAAAGTAAGTCTCCTGTAAACACAATTAGATCTGGTTTACGAACATTTATCATTTTTTGTATTTTTACTAAATCTTCTTGAAACATTGTACTGCCATAATGTAAATCACTAAATTGAATAAGTTTCATACCATTTAAAGAATTAGGAACTTTACTATTAATAATACGATATTCTCTTACTTGTATTTTTACTGTCGAAACATAAGATGTATAAAAATAAAAACCTAGAATGAATGCAGTCAAAAAGAATAATAATTTGACAGCTATTTTGACTATCTTTTTTCTTTTTTCTTTTTTCTCTTCTTCTTCAATTTCTTGTTGGATATCTTCATTTAGTTCTTCACGTGTCATATCATCACCACTTATATTTTATCATATTATATACTTTTTTAGAAAAGATTGTACACTAATGAGGATTTATGCTATGATAAAAATGTAAAGGAAAGAAGATGAATAATTATGTCAAATAAATTATTAATAATAGTTGGAGTATTATTAGGAGTAGGTTTAATTGCGGTATGTATCTTTGCTAAACCAAATGAAGTAGTATACGATGAAGAACTATTAGATGTCGATTATTCTACTAATGAACATATTGTAGATTTAGTAGCCTATAATACCGATAATCCTGGCGTTGCCATGTATATTAAGAAATATGGTACGATTGTAATAGAACTATATCCAGAAATAGCTCCTAATACAGTTAATAGTTTTATATCTTTAGTAAAGAGTGGTTTCTATGATAATAATACGTTCCATCGTTTGTTACCTGGTTTTGTTCTTCAAGGAGGAGACCCAACAGGAACTGGTACAGGCGGACCTGGCTATTATATTAAAGGAGAATTTAATAATAATGATTTTCCGAATAATCTACTTCATGATAAATGGGTAGTATCTATGGCAAGAGCCTCTGGTTTGAATGATTCTGCTGGTAGTCAATTCTTTATTTGTTTAGACAAACAAGAATCATTAGATAATGACTATGCAACTTTTGGTAAAGTAATTGCTGGCTTTGATACTATTAATAAAATTGTCAAACAAGAAAAAATTAAAGATGCCCAAAGTGGTCAATTAGTAAATAATCTAACCATTGTAAAATCTGTAGTAGATTTACAAGATAAAGAATATCCTGAACCAGAAAAAATAACAGCTGAATAAAAAAACGACTTAGTCGTTTTTTTGCTTTATAAATATTTTATTGTTTGATCTGGTTTTAAAGATAAACGCATCTCTTTTTGATGAGATTCATCCATTTGTCGATAAGTAACTCCACACGTATCAAATAAACGTTTAGAAGCAATAGTAGAATCAGTATTAGCATATTTATCAGATAAATAAATAACTTCTTTAATACCACTTTGAATTATCTTCTTAGCACATTCATTACAAGGAAATAAATCTACATAGATTCTAGCTCCTTCAAATTCTTTTTTATAACCTCTGTAATTATCAAGAGCATTAGCTTCAGCATGACATACATACAAATATTTAGTCTCTAAAGGAGAACCTTCACGATCCCATGGAAATATATCATCATCAAAGTTATTAGGAGCTCCATTATAGCCTGTTGATAATACTCGATTATCTTGACTAACAATACAAGCACCTACTTGTGTACTAGGATCCTTACTTCTTCCAGCCGTAAGTTTCGCAATACTCATAAAATATTCATCCCAACTTAAATAGTCTTTTCTTTTCTTTGTCTTTCCCATAATATCCTCCATCTTTATTTTAGTATATATCTCTTTTTTGAAACAAGCAATATTGTTTCTTTCCTACTAGTTTGATATAATTCTATTAGATAAGAGGATTCATATGAAAGAATTTATAAGAAATTTTAAATTTACTTGGTTATATGCTAAAGATCAATTAGGAAAATTGATTCTCTTTTTATTCTGTAATTTACTTTATATTGCGATAAGTATTGTAACTCCAATTATAAGTGCCAAAATAATAGTAAATTTAACAGATTATGCCCTAAAACAAGTTGTCTTAATGGCTATTGTGTTATTCATAATAGAAATATTAAGTCATGGAGTTAACTTTTTATGTGAACACTTATCTCAATTAATATATAGAGAAACATTCTCTAAACTACAACTAGAACTAGGAAAGTCAATTTTAAAATTACAAAATAGTTGTCTAGATGCCAATTCTTCAGGTGTCTTTATTCAAAGATTTACTAATGATACATCTAAGATTGCGGATGTCTTTCATCTATTTAACTATCAATTTATAGAGATCTTAAAAGATGCTGGTATCTTTGTAGCGGTTATCATCATTGATTTTCGTGTCTTCTTATATATGATTGTTATGGTACTAATCATAGGTTTTCTAGAACAAAAAAGAGTTTCTATTAGAAATGAAAAAGATAAGATTGTTAGAAAAGAAAGTGAAAAAGTATCAGGCTTTGTCGGAGAATTAGTAAGGGGAGTTAGAGATATTAAAATGCTTCATGCTGAAACAAGCTTTATTAATGAATTAGATAATAGATTAGTAGATGTTAATCAAAAGAAATTTAACATGGGTAAAACTAATAGAGTTTATCGCCTATTAATTAATTGTATAAGAGGTTTCTTTAATCTGACTCTAATTTGTTTATTAGTATATTTGATTTATCAAAAAGAATTGACTATAGCTCTAGCTTTAGTAGCTTTTAATTATATGAAAGATGCTATCTATGTAGTAAATAGTTATAGTTATTTACTAGAAGGTTTAAAAGACTTTAACTTATCTACTAATAGAGTAATAGAAATTATTAATAGTAATGATTATCCTAAAGAAGAATTTGGTTCAAAGAATCTAAAGAAGATAAAAGGTGATATTGAGTTTTGGAATGTTACCTTTGGTTATAAAGAAAAAAGACCTATCTTAAAAGATTTATCTTTCAAAATAAAAGCTAATACCACAACAGCTATTGTTGGAAAAAGTGGAGCTGGTAAGACTACTATTTTTAATCTACTATGTAAAATGTATAATCCTGATAGTGGTATTATCTATTTAGATGGTCATGATATTTCAGAACTAGATTGTGATTCAATTAGAAACAATATTACTATCATTTCCCAAAACCCTTATATCTTTAATGTTAGTATTAGAGATAATCTTCGTTTAATTAAAGAAAATCTTACTGAAAAAGAAATGAAAGAAGCTTGTCATTTAGCTTGTCTTGATGATTTTATAGAAAGTCTACCAGATAAGTATGACACGATAGTTGGCGAAGGAGGCATCAGTCTAAGTGGTGGTCAACGTCAACGTTTGGCAATAGCTCGTGCACTTCTTAAAAAAACAGAAATCATTTTATTTGATGAAGCAACTTCTGCTTTAGATAATGAAACACAAGCTCAGATACAAGATGCTATAATGAATTTACAAAAACACTATACTGTCGTCATAATTGCCCATAGATTAAGTACTATTATTAATTCCAATAGAATATTAGTATTATCAGATGGAACTATTACAGGAGAAGGAACTCATAAAGAGTTATTAAATAATTGTCCTGACTATAGAAAATTATATGAAGCAGAACTAGAAAAGTAAGCAGATATTATATCTGCTTTTTATTTGTTTTACTTATAATACTTGAAAATTTTATAAAAATATGTTATAATATGCCTGCATTTTTAAAAGAAATGTGGGGGTTTGAAAATGAAATATTTATATGGCTTATTAGTAGGCTTAGGTATAGCTTACTGTGTTATTTTTGGAGATTTTTCTCTTACAGAAAATAGTGGCAGTGTGAAGAATAAAATCTATTATGATAACATTCAATATACTGATAATGTTAATTTCTATGGAGCAGATGGTCTAAAGATTAATTATGAAGGACGCTTATCTAATCCAGGCGATTATTATGAATTATCATTTGATGTTGTGAATGATTCTACTACTGATATGATGATATCTAAATGTGATTATCATCAAACAGATTCATATATAGAATATCAATTATCATATTCTAATGGATCAGCTATTAAAATTGGTGATGTCTTAAAAAAAGGTGAAACAAGAAGATTGACATATCGTGTATCTTATAAAAATCCCATCAAGAGTAATGGTTATGAATTTGATTCTAGTTTCTATTTAGGATATGAACAAGTTTTATAATACTTGATAATTTTATAAAAATATGTTATAATATATACACATTTGAGGAGATATCTTCAAATAGGGGGTTTGGTTATTATGAATAAAAAAGAACAGAAAACAATGTTCATACTAGACGTTGTAGAATTAATTTTAAGTATTATTGCGATTGTTATCTTTACTTTAATCTTTCGTTTAGAAACACACAATATACGTTATTTATTTTTAATAGGAGATTTCTATGTCGTTTATTCTTTTAGTAAAACTATTTCTAGTGTTGAAAAACAAATCGAAGAAAAACGTATCAAAACTGTAGAAAACACAAAGAATATCAAGAGTATAGATGAATTGTCAATATAAACATTGACAATTTTTAATTTATAATTATAATTAAATGCATAAGTGCGATGACGGGTGTGGAAAACCCAGAGCAGTATAAGAAAGAGCAGATTCTTCTAGAATAAGTAAGGTGGAACCGCGGAGTATACTTCGTCCTTACATTTTTCTAGAAGTTTTTTATTTTAAGGAGGATATTATGGAAAAATTAACAATGGAAAAAATAGTGAATTATTGCAAACAATATGGTTTTATCTTTCAAGGTAGTGAAATCTATGGAGGTCTTTCTAATTCATGGGACTATGGCCCTTTAGGAAGAGAATTAAAAGAAAACATTAAACGTGCTTGGTGGCAAAAGTTTATTCAAGAAGAAAAGAATAGTTATGGCTTAGATGCTGCGATTATTATGAATCCTGAAGTATGGGTAGCTAGTGGTCACGTTTCTAGTTTCTCTGATCCTTTAATTGATTGTAAGCATTGTAAGGCTAGACATAGAGCCGATAAGTTAATTGAAGACTTCACAGAAGGAAAAGAAACAGGCGACGGTTGGGATAATAAAAAACTAGAAAGCTATATAGCAGAGCATAAAATACCATGTCCTAAATGTGGTAAAAGTGATTTTACTAATATTCGTCAATTTAATTTATTATTTGAAACACATATAGGAGTTACCGAAGACTCAGCTTCTAAAGTATATCTAAGAGGAGAAACAGCTCAAGGTATCTTCGTAAACTTCAATAATGTTCAAAGAAGTGCAAGAGCTAAAATACCATTTGGTATTGGTCAAATAGGTAAAGCTTTCAGAAATGAAATAACACCTGGCAACTTTATCTTTAGAACACGTGAATTTGAACAAATGGAATATGAATTCTTCTGTAAGCCAGATACTGATTTAGAGTGGCATGCTTATTGGAAACAAAAGTGTCTAGATTTCCTAGAAGCGTTAGGATTAAAGAAAGAGAACTTACGTTATCGTGATCATGCTAAAGAAGAGTTAGCTTTCTATAGTAAAGCAACTACTGATATTGAATATTTATATCCATTAGGTTGGGGTGAATTATGGGGAATAGCCGATAGAACTGATTATGATTTATCTGTTCATCAAGAACACTCTAAAGTAGATATGAAATACTTAGATCCAGAAACTAATGAAAAATATATTCCTTATGTTATTGAACCAAGTGTTGGTGTAGATAGACTTCTTTTAGCCGTCTTATGTGATGCTTATCATGAAGAAGAACTAGAAGGAGGCGATACTAGAGAAGTATTAAGTATCTTACCAAGTCTAGCTCCTTATAAAGTATGTGTTCTACCACTTGCTAAAAAATATCATGGAGATAAAGCTAATGATATATATCAAGAACTATCAAAACACTTTATGACTACTTATGATGAAGCTGGTTCTATTGGTAAACGTTATAGAAGATGTGATGCTATTGGTACACCATGGTGTATTACAGTTGATGATGAAACTTTAGAAAAAGGAACTGTAACAGTAAGAGATAGAGATACAATGGAACAAATAACTCTAAAAATAGAAGAAGTAGTTCCTTATATTCAAGATAGAATAAATCTATAAAAAGCCAATATTACTTAGAGAAAACATATGTATTGCATATAAATAGTTAAAAAAAGGCTTGACTTACTTTATTAAATTTGATATAAGAGTATGTATATCAAAAATGAGGTGGTTTTATGCCAATATATTTCATTTTAGATTATTTAAAAAAGACCGACTCAATTACCATGTAATTGGGTTGTTTTTGTTAAGGAGGGTTTATGATTACGATAGAAAGCATTATAGAAAACTTACGAGAAAAAAATGTACCAGAAGAAAAAATTGAAGAAATAAAGAAGTCTTATGCTATTGCTGCTGAAATTCATAAGAACCAAGTAAGACAAAGTGGAGAACCATATATTATTCATCCTTTGCATGTTGCACAAAACTTACTAGATATGGAAGTTTATGATCCAGATACTATCAGTGCTGCTTTACTACATGATACGATTGAAGATGCCGAAATAAAATTTAATAAAGAAGATGTAGCTGAACTAATTAATCCAACAGTAGCTGAACTAGTAGATGGTGTAACTAAAATGCGTCGTATGAATTTTTCCACCACTGATGAACAAACAGAAGCTAATACTAGAAAAATAATTAATGGTTTAGTAAAAGATGTAAGAATTATCATGATTAAACTAGCTGATAGATTACATAATATGTCAACTCTAGAGTTTAAAAAACCTGCTAAACAAAAAGAAAATGCTATAGAGACTATGGAATTATTTGTACCACTTTCTTTATCTATAGGTGCTTATCAAGTAAAAAATCAACTAGAAGACTTATCTTTACAATATATAAAACCAGATGAATATAAGAGAATTAAAGAGAAAAAAGAATTATTAAAAGAAGAAAGAGAAGCTTCTTTAAAAGAAATAGCTTTTCGTACTCAAAATAAATTAAATCAAAGACATATACCTAATGAAATAGTCTTTAGAAATCAAACTATCAGTACTATTTATAAAAAACTTCAACAAGGTTATAAGATGGAGAATATGTATGACTTATATTATTTAAAAATATTAGTAGAAAAAATAGAACAATGTTATCAAACTCTATGTTTTGTCCATCAAAACTATCCTCCTATTAATGGTAGATTTAAAGATTATATTTTTAATCCTAGAACTAATTTCTATCAATCTCTTCATACTACTGTCTCTGATAATCATGGTAATTTAGAAAAAGTTAAGATTAGAACCTTTGATATGGATAAAGCAGCTGCCTATGGTATACCTGCTTATTGGAATATAAAAGATGGTTTAACTAAAGAACAAACCCAAGATATTATTCGTGAAAGATGTCAATTTGCTAAAAGATTAATTGAAATAGATGAATCATTTAAGGATAATACAGAGTTTTTAAAACATATTAAAAGTGATTTATTAACAGAACATGTTTATGCTTATAGTCATAGTGGTGATATTATAGAATTACCGGCTGGTTCTACGGCCTTAGACTTTGCTTGTCAAGCTTTCCCAGACTTAATTGATAAAATGACTGGTGTCTTAGTAAATGGTATGGAAATGCCACTTAACCATATTCTAACTAATAATGATCGAGTTCAAATAATAACTGAAGGCAAGATAAATCATGAAAACTGGGAAGAATTTGCTCATACTTCAGCTGCTAAACAAAAGATTAAACTAATGAATAAAGATAATCAGAATTAACAGTACACTTGTACTATTATTTTTCTTGAAAAAGAAAGAAGAAATAAGTAAAGTTATGTTATAATGGATTAGAACAATAAAACATGAGAGATAGAGGGAGATAATATGGATTTTTGTACATTAACAGAAGAAGAATTTAGAAAATTTTGGGAAAAGTCAGATCAAAAAACATTTCTTCAAACGCCAGAGATTGGTCATATTAGAGAAAAAGCCGGATGGTATGTTGAATATTTAGGAGTTAAAGAAGGTAAAAAAGTAGTCGCAGCTACTATGATGACTTCTAAAATAAGACATTTTGGTTATAAAGAATTCTATGCTCCAAGAGGTTTATTAGTTGATTATCATAATAAAGAATTATTGTCTTTCTTTACTAAAAAATTAAAAGCCTATGTTAAAAAGAATAAAGGCTATGAATTTAGAATTGACCCTTATGTTGTTAATGTTGAAAGAGATATTAATGGTGATATTGTTGAAGGTGGAGTAGATAATAGAGATATTCAAGCTACTTTAAAACACTTAGGTTATAAAAGAGTACCAAAAGAAGATATGGAACAAGTAGGTTGGATGTATGCTCTAGATACTAAAGGTAAGAGTGAAGATGACATTTTAAAAGAAATGAAATCTAACACTAGAAATATCATACGTAAAACATTAAAGTATGGTATAGAAGTGATAGAACTTGCTAAAGAAGATTTACCATTATTCTATAAGGTTATGGTAGAAACAGGTAAAAGAAAAGATTTCCATATTCGTAAATTATCTTATTTTGAAGATATGTATGATGAATTTCATCCTAGAGGTGAAGTAAAATATCTCTTAACAAGTCTTAATCTAAAGAAACATATTAAGATGTTAGAAGAAGAGAAAAAAGAACAAATAGAAGCCAAGAATAAATTAAGTGATTCTAGATGTAATGATGGAAAAAGAAAAGAAATCGATGTAACAATCGATGGTCTTCAAAAAAGAATTGATCAAGCAGAAGAGTTTATGGTTCAAGAAGGAGAAGTAATTGATTTATCCGCAGCTATGTTTATCATGGTAGGAGATGAAATTATCTATTTCGCAGGAGCAAACTATGAAGAATATATGTATTATAATTCGCAATATTTAATTCAATGGGAAATGATTAAGTATTGTTTAGAACATAAATATAGAAGATATAATTTCTATGGTATTACCGGTAATTTTGATCGTAATGATAAAGATTATGGTATGTATGAATTTAAAACTAGATTTGGTGGTTATGTAGAAGAGTTAATTGGAGAGTACACTTATCCAACTTCATGGATTTATTACTTGATTCATTCTATTCATAAGATATCATCTAAAATAAAGTAAAGGAGCTTTATATGGAATTAAAAGAAATATCAGAAAAAGAATATCAAAATTTTATTAAGAAATTTCCTGATACTTTGTTTTTTCAAAGTGTAGAGTGGGCTAGTTTTAAAGCCCAAACAGAATGGCATAAAACAATTGTAGGTCTTTATCAAGAAAAAGAATTATTAGGAGCTTCTATTCTTCTCTATAGAACCATTCCTGTCTTAAAAAAGAAAGTATATTATTCTCCTCGAGGTTTCATGATTGACTACAATGACTTTGACTTAATAAAGACCTATACCGAAGAGCTTAAGAAGTATTTAAAAAAGAATAATGCATTAGAGTTAATCATTAATCCTTATATATCTTATGTTGAAAGAGATAAAGATGGAAATATTGTAGGAGAACCTAATGATAGATTATTAGAGTATATGAAAGAACTTGGTTATCAACATAATGGTCTCTATATAGATGCTCATGATAAGAAAGATTTGGAACCACGTTGGATATCTGTACTAGATCTTGATAAAGATATTGATACTCTTCTAAAAGATATGAGACAAACGACTAGATGGATGATTAATAAGAGTGAAAAGAATTGTATTACTATCAAAGAAGCTTCTTTTGATGAATTAAAAGATTTTAAAAAAGTCATGGTTCATACAGCTGAAAGAAGAGATTTTATTGATAGACCTTTATCTTATTATGAATTAATGTATAATGAATTATCTAAAAATAATATGATTAAAGTATTATTAGCTAGTATCAATCTACAAGAATTTCAAGATACTTTGTCAAAAGAAATTGAAACTCTTCAAGGCAAAATAGAAGTAATTAAAGATAATCCAAAGAAACAAAACACTATTCAAGAATATGAAAACCAAATAAAAGCTATTGATAAAAGAATCAATGGTATCAAACAAGAACAAGAACAGTATGGAGATAATCCTATTATTGCGGTAGGTTTATATATTTCTTATGGAGCCGAAGTAGTCTACTTATTTGGTGGTTCCTACAAAGAATTTATGTCTTATGGAGCTCAATATTTAATGCAATATAAGATGATTCAATATGCTAAAGAGAATGGTTATAAGAAATTAAACTTCTATGGAATTGATGGTAATTTCAACAAAGAAAGTGAAAACTATGGTTTATTTGATTTTAAGAGAGGCTTTAATGCTGATGTAGTTGAACTAATAGGAGAATTCCATTTAATAATAGATGAAACAAGTTATAATTTATTCCAGTTAATGTATGGTCTTTATAAGAAAATAAGAAGAATGTAATCTAGCAAAAGATTACATTCTTTATTTACTAAGTAGAATAAATTTCGTATAATATAATATATATAATAGATGAGGAGAACCCTTATGAGAAGAAAGAAAAATGATTTAAAACTAATTTTAGTGGTATTATTATTAACACTTAGTCTAGGCTATGCTTTCTTACAAACAGATTTAACCATCAATGGTACTGGTAAGATTGCTGCTTCTAGTTGGGATATCCATTTTGAGGATTTAACACTTAATCCCAATAATGTAGCTCCATCAACAGGAGATGTTGCCCCTATGATAGATTCTACTACTAGAACAGATATCACATATACCATAACATTAAAAGAGCCAGGAGACTTCTATGAATTTGAAGTAGCTATAGTTAACTCAGGTTCCATCGATGCGATGATAGGTACAATTAGTAATAAGCTGAATGGAAATGAAATTAGTACAACCAATCCATTACCAACATATTTATCTTATACAGTAGCCTATAATGATAATACACCAATAGCCGTTAATCAAATCTTAGAAGCAGGATACTCTGAAACAATCAAAGTAAGACTCGCTTTTAGAACAGATATTGATCCAGAAGATTTACCAACAAGTGGAGCCACTCATACATTATCCTTTGGATTAAGTTATGTACAAGCCGATGATAATGCAGTAGCAGTACCTCATGCAGTAAGTTTTGCAGACGATGATTGGTCAACTATCATTAATGCCATACAAACAGGTAATACCAGTGCTTATAGTGTGGGAGACACTAAAACAGTAGAACTAGGAAATAGTTTAGGAACTCACACTTTAAGAATAGCAAACATGAGCACCCCTACAGAGTGCTTAACGACAGGATTCTCAGAAACAGCTTGTGGCTTTGTCTTAGAGTTTGCCGATATCATCACAACTCATAGAATGAATCTGTATACAAGTGGAGATTCTAATTTAGATGGATCCACAGTAAATGGAACAGGAAATAAAGGAGGATGGGAATACTCCGATATGAGAG
>JAEEGL010756471.1_pt1 | contig 16097 bp, 11 predicted proteins | sample 9134231 | NCBI WGS metagenome assembly JAEEGL01 (sample SAMN16246548, study PRJNA631951) | gut metagenome | biome: gut microbiome; feature: rumen; material: fiber-attached | host: Bos | place: Iran: Karaj | collected 2018-10
CAACGGGAGGGATGGTTACACTGTGGAACAATTCCTACATAACCCCAAGGATAAGTATTCCATCTCAGCCAATGATGTATTTTGTCTGGCGAAGGACCACAAAGGAAACCTGTGGGTAGGCACCTACAGCGGGGGTGTGAACTATATCAACGGGAACGGGAACGCTAACGGGAACGCTAATCATAAGGTTAAATTCATAAACAAGAACAACGAACTGACATGGTTGCCTACTGACGAGAGGTCACTCAACATTCGTTCGCTGCTCTGCACCAGAGAGGGCATAATGTGTCTTGGCACAAGCCACGGCATTTATGCATTCAAAACACCAAAACAGGTGTTCCACAACAAGAGAAAGGCCGACGATGTGCACAGTCTGTCTAACAACGAGATAATAATGATGTATCAGGACAGCCGAGGTGAAGTGTATTGTCTCACCCCAAGTGCAGGAATATGTCGCACAAAGGCAGAGGCTCTGCTGAGTGACGATGCAGTGTTTACGGTCTATGATAAGCAGAACCTTGCACCATCTGATGCACCCCTGTCTATCACTGGCGATTCGAATGATAACCTGTGGATAGCCTATACAAACTCTATTGCTATGCTCAACAGGGAACGCACAGCATTCTATAACTGGCAGTCGCCCGCTATGTCGTTTGCCAAGATAGTGAAAGACAATCAAGGCCACCTCGTAGCAGCCACCACTGACGACATAATATCATGGAATCCTGCCACCCTGAAACCTGACGAAGAAGCTCCCCGCATAGCCATATCTACTCTGACAATGGGGGGTCGCCAGCAGACCTATGATGCCGACCTTATGGACACGATAAGGTTTGACAGCAACGAACGCGATGTGAGCCTGCAACTCTCAGCACTCACCATGAAGCAGGGCGAGAAGATAAAATATGCCTATCGGCTTGATGGTGATAGCACATGGGTGATGCAGGGCGACAACGACAGGCTGACATTCCTCAACATGCGAGCAGGCTACCACACCATACAGCTGCGTTCAACCAACGCCTCAGGAGTGTGGTGCAACAACTTCCGCACCATCACACTCTATGTCAAACCTACCTTCTGGGAAACGCCATGGGCATTGCTGCTCTACATATTCCTGGGTACCCTGATCATTGGTGGCATCGCTATGGTGTGGGCCTATATCTACCGTCTGCACCTGAAGATGCGCACTCAGGAAGAAGTGATAAAACAGCGCATGGACTTTATCCATAACGTAGCACCACTCATTCGTGAGGATAAGGACGACCTGCTGGAACGAGTACGTAAGTACATAGATGAACACATAAGCGACGAAGGACTAACCATACCATCCATAGCCAGTGAGATGGGCATGAGCCGCACCTCTTTCTTCAACCGCTTCAAGGAACTTGCAGGCATCAGTCCACAAGATTACCTCACCCACTATCGCATAGCTTATGCCAAACATCTCCTCACTATGGGTGGACAGAGCATCTCTGAAGTAGCATACAAGAGCGGGTTCTCTGACCCAAAATACTTCTCACGCGTATTCAAGAAAATAGAAGGAGTATCTCCTTCTTCTATTGCGCAATCCAGAGCGGCAAGAAATACGTCAAATGACCATTTTAACTTAGAGTTAAATCCGTTGTCGTTATAATCAATAATAATCTGTGTCATCTGTGCAATCTGTGGCTATTATATTACATGCGAAAGTTGAGAAAGAAATATATGAAACCCGAGCAGCGCATCATCGTGCTGCAACATCAGCATCACCTGCTCGCCGGCAGCGACAAAGTACGTTCCCTCGGCAGTAGCGGCCCCTTCAACTATGAAGGCAGCGACGAGAACTACGAAGGCGACGTGAGATAACCCCACAGACCACAACCATCACCCGAATGATTAAACATTGTGTAAACTATCTCTATTGTTGTTATTGAATTTGATTACTTGCTATGACTTGACTTGCTGGAATGCGCCGAATGTTATTATCAGCATCACAAACTATAATATCCTCTCCACGCATAGCCTTTTCCTGTAGCATACGTTTTCCAGCCAGTTCGATGCCAGCCTTTAGCTTCTCTGAGAATTCCTTATTTGACATATTCGGCTATTTTATTGTATATTGTTTCTACTATAATCTCTGTTTTCTTGCTCTTTTACATTTCCGGGTGCTAATATAAACAAAATGTTCAACATACAAAACATTTTAACGGTAATTTTGTTCTGCATACTGAACATTTGGCGCCAAAATACGCTTCAAACCCACCTTTTTGTTCAACACACTGAACACTTTTAGCATAAATCTGTTCAATATACAGAACACTTTCAAAGTCAAGAGCACCCCCACACCACTCTTCTCTCATTTACCCGTACCCGCAAAATTAGAGTCCCTTGAACCCATGGTGAACCTGATCCTCTTGTCACGCAAGAAACCAGAGAGGCCATAGAACGGAGATTTTTACATCATAATGTACAAAAAACATAGGAGAAGTTACATATTTATCAAAAAAAATCGTACCTTTGTGGCCGACAAGCAATGAAAAGATGAAGCGATATGGGTTCAATATTCATCACACAAGGCATACTTATTTACATCTTATGCCTTTGACCATAACCCGCCGCACATCCATGTGCGGAGCGGTACGGACAATTTCTCCATCACCATCCAAGACCGCATAATTGAGGGAAAGGCCCGCTCCAAGACTGTGAAGATCATCAATGACTTCATCGACGAGCATGAGTCAGAACTGATGGAATTATGGGGCAGAGCCCAGCGTGGAGAGAAAATCACCAAAATAAGATAAGGAGGACTAATTATGTTTTTGACTATTACAGACGTAGAGTACTTGGGCGACTACACGTTGCTCTGTACGTTCAGCACTGGCGAGCGCCGCAAGGTTGACCTCACCCCCCTGCTTGTCTATCCTGCTTTCGAGGAACTACGTGACAAGAATGAGTTCATCCAGTTCGGCCTCGACCAGACCATCTTCTGGAAGAACGGTGCCGACATAGCACCGGAAAAACTTTACGAGATGGGGCAGGTTGCATAGCAGACCGCATTGCAGGCATTTTTTAATGTGACAGTGAACCTGTCCCTTGACACTTGGAGATACTTGACGACTTTGAATACTCAAAACATTAAACCACAACTCAAGTCTCGTTTTAATATACTAAACCACGCAACAGAGCAATAGAAAGAACAAATAAAAAAGCTACGGCCCCGATTGGACCGTAGCTTTTCTTTTATTATCCGTTATAACGTTATTTCGTTATGACGTCGTTACGTTTAGTCATTGTGTCGTTATTACTTCCTCTGGCCTGCAGCATTGAATATCTTATCACCCTTGCGGATTACCACACTGCCGCTCTGCAGGAACTTACCATCCTTGATGATGCTCTTGGCAGCAACTTCCTCAATGCCCACGAAGTCACCGAAGCCATTCTCTGTCTCACCGTCAACGAAGTGGATTGTCACAGACTTAGCTATGCCGGCCTCCTTGATATTTGGTATTTCATTCCACTGAGCCTTCGTGCCACCGTAGTAGATGTCGGTAAGGGCGTCGCAATTAGAGAAGCACTTGTAGCCAATAGACTTCACGGTGCCAGGTATCTTAATAGAGATAAGAGAGCCACAGCCGGCGAATACTGCGTCGCCTATGGTCTTAAGACCGTTAGACAGCTTCACCTCTCTGAGGTTAGAGCAGTGCATCAGAGCGCGGTCGCGGATTGTCTCTACCGTGATAGGTGTGGTGAGGCTTACTACTGAGTAGTCATTGACGAAGGCCTCTACGCCGATTTCCTTAACGGTATAGGTAATGTCCTCGTAGGTCACAGTCTTTGGAATGATAATCTTCGTATCCTTCTTCGCTGTGGTGTACATAAAGTTCACCTTGACAAGTGACTTCTCCTTATCTATTACCACATAGTTGATACTGTCAACAGTGAAGGAGACAACAGGCTCATCAGGTATTCCCTCATAGTCTGTAATTGCATCATCGCTGCCGAAACCATCAGTGACAACCACTCTCCAGCCCTTTGCCTTGGCAGCAGCAACCTGCGTTGCAGTCATCTCATTGCCTTCGCGAGGGAGGAAGCCCCATTCCTCGATCACTTCATCCGCATTTGCCGCAATCTCATTAAGAAGTTTGTCACTCGCCTTTACTACGATTGTAGGCTTGCCCAACTCTGCAAAAAATGAGTTCTTGTCCATTGCAGGAGCCTGTGGCAGCGAGCTGATGAATGCATCCATATTGGCACCAGAGATATTGTTGAATACCAGAGAGATCACCTTCAGATTCTCGCAACCGGAAACATTAACAGAGTTTATCTGGTTAAATCCAACTTCCAAGGTTTCTAAGCTCTTAGAACCTGAAACATCAACATTTGATACTTTCGTTCCAAGAACAGCAAATTGATTGATATCAAAAGCACCAAGGACTTTCTTTATGCCTGTAAGGTCTTTAATTTCTTTCGAAGCATCATATGAATCCCCTATTGGCGTCACATATAACATGCCGCCTAGGTCATCTCTTGGTGTTTCATCCTTACTGAGATAACCATTGCCATTTCCCCTATCCTCATCAAATTCTTCAGACAGGAACTCGCGGAGATTAGCATCAGGGAAGTTGGCCGCGTTGATGGCCACGCTGCCCTTATAATCCTCAGGGTAGTACTCTTCTTCATCATCATCCCAAGCCATGCATTCCACATTCCAGCCCTTTGCCTTTGCTGCTGCAACCTGCTCGGTGGTAATCTCATTCTCATTCCATTCTAACTCTTCTGCAACGATGTTGACACCCTTGGATTTTGCCTTTATTGAACGACCTTCTATTCTTACTGTCAGCGTGCCATCATCAACTGTTGGCAGACTGCTGACAAAAGCACCCATGTTGGTGGCATTGATATAGTTTCCATAGCACTCTATCTCCTCCAGCGCGGTGCAGCCCGTAACGGTAAGAGATCTCAGACTGTTGTATGGGCATGTCAATGTCTCAAGTTTTGACAAACCTTCAACCTTGAGGGATGTAAGCCAACAACTTGTACAGTCCAAGCGCTGCAGATTGGTCATAGCAGTGAGGTCGAGCTCGCTAATAATCTCATTCCCTGCACAGTTGAGCTGCGTCAGAGCGGTACAACCTGAAATCTTAAAGTTATCCAGGGGCTCGTCTGACTGCCATGACCAGTTTGAAGCACCAAAGGCCAGACAGTTCAGCGTCTGTAATGACGTACAGCCCGTGAAGTCAAGAGAACCGCCCATTAACATAAGTCCTTCACTGCTCTTGTGGCAGTCAACATGCTCCAGTTTAGTACAGCCGGCTGCCTTGATATCCGACAAATTCCTGTCATTGTAGCAGTTGAGATATGCAAGAGAGGTCATGCCTGCAACATCAATCTCTTCGATTTTACTGTTGTCATAGCAGTTCAGTATCTCCAGCGATGTGAAATTCTTGATACCCGTGAGGTCGCTGATATAAGAATTGCTTGGGATGTTGATGAACGTAGCAGCAGCTATCTCATCCTTGCTGAGATAACCGTCATTGTCCTCATCAAACACCTCTTTTATATATTCCTGGAAATAATAGTCGGGGAAATTCTCCTCGCTGATAGCCAGAGCATCATCGCTCTTACCCGCAATAGTGAGCTTCCATCCCTTGTAATAGAACGTATTAGGTTCCCACGTGGCAGTAATGTTATAGGCAGTATAGCCAGTAGTAGAGTGATTGAAGGCGATGTTTCCGCCCTCACCTTCTGTCAGCCAGCCAGCAGGAGCATTCAATACAATGTTACCCCAGCCTATCCAGCCGCCCCAGTTGTCTGCTTCATCACCGCCGCCATTGACAACGAGTTTCATGTCGAAATTACCGATGGGTTCACCGCCTGTAGCAAAGGTGCTTGTATCAAACACACCAGACCAGGTGGTCTCATCTGTTTGTGTCAATGCAAAGCCCTGCCCCCAGTTGTTGAAGCCGCCATTCAGCGTAACAGTGCTAACACTGGCACTTGTGCCAGCAGGAGTAAAGCAGAAGTAATAACTGCCGCTGTTCAGAACGTAGCCCTCAGTAGCCAATCCATCACCATTAGGACGGAAATAGACATCGTAAGTACCATCGCTCTCCACCGTCTGATTATTATCCATTCCGCCGGGATACCATTCATAATCATTGGCAGTCTCATTAGTCTTGACGACCTTGAATTCACTACTTGTCGTCAGACTCACATTCGTCAGCACATACACACCACCAGAGAGGGCACTCATCTCATAGGACTCGTTCGGAGCCCATGAATTCATATTGCCTACAAGATAATAGGTGTAAGGCTTAATCTCTGCCCTGATGCCAATAGCGAAGGACAACAGAGCTACTACGGTTAATAGAAATCTTGTCTTCATGCTGTTAAAATTAATGATTAATTACTTATAGTTTTAGTATCGAAATATTGTATCGTAATGATTTGAGGTATCTTCATCAGCTGCAAAGTTAAGAAAAATTCTTGAACAAACACTATCAAAATCACAAAAAATACTACATTTTGTGATTTTAATAGTCGATTCTGAGAATTTGGGACAAAATTGAGAATATGGGAATGCCAAAACGCCTTTGCCGAGTGTACACAAAAAAAAGCCTTGCAAGCATATTGCTCACAAGGCTTTCACGTTGAATGAAAAAGAAGGCGGCCTCCTACTCTCCCGCATTGCAGTGCAGTACCATCGGCGCAAGTGGGCTTAACTTCTCTGTTCGGAATGGGAAGAGGTGGAACCCCACCGCAATAACCACGCCCGCAGGATATGCTTAGCGGATTTTCTCGGGAGTATGATTACCCGCGCTGTCAGCTTCCTCCGAAGGGGATGCCGTACTGTCAGGTTCGGATCTTATGGTGGATTTGCCTGCCATAATCAACTCCTACACCCTTTAACGGAGTATTCCGTAACTCCGCGGCGGTTTCACTGCTCCGTCTCCACATCGCTCCCATGGGCAGTAACGGAATATTAACCGTTTCTGCCATCGCCCTCGCCGTTCGGCTTAGACTTAGGACCCGACTGACCCCGGGCTGATTGGCATTGCCCTCATACACAGCGTCGCCTCGCCTGCAACAAAAGCAGTGGTATCGCTTAGCGCTGACATCTCCCCAGACGGCAAGGCGCATGAATGGCCACTATACGACACGAACGAGAAGCAAGTAATGGTACTCGATGAGAAAAACATTCATCCGGCAAAGGAGGCAGAACTGAAGATTGTGGATTGGGAGAAGACCTATTTCCTGACAAACTATTACATGCCTTGATACAAATAGACAGCATAATTAATAAAAAGAAGACAATATGACAACAACTATAGATTATTCCCAGAAGGCAAACTTGTGCAATTTTCCGGAAATTACCAAGGACATAGATACGTTCTATATCTTTGCTACAGAGTTTATCTTGGGCAGTTTTGAAGAAGGTGACCCGGATTATGGTTCACTTGACAATGAAGAGATGATTCAGGGTATGGGTGTTGAGTATATAGGTCATGCAACGACATACGCCGACTCCACCAATGTGTTCGCCCCGTACTATCGTCAGTCAGGCCTAAAGTATGCGGGAGAGGTATATCAGAGAGACGGCAACATCGATGCAGCCCTTCTCGGCACGCCATACGATGACAGCGTCACAGCGCTCGACTACTACTTTGAGCACTACAACGATGGGCGTCCGCATCATCGCGGACACACTAAAAGACCTGCTTTTACCCCCAAAATTCTCTTCTCGACCCTCAATTTTGCATTACGAACTGAGAATTATGCATTATTTTTTTCAAAAAATGAACAACCGAAAGTTGAATCAAAGAAGAAGATTATAAGAACTATGCAACACAACGAGAATTGCGCAGATGTTTTTTATGAGGTACATACACCTGGCTGTTTTCGGTGGGTGTTCGGGACGATGTGATAGACCTACGATTAGGGTCTAATGGAGTAACTTTTACAAGGTAATAGCAGGTCTTTTAGAGGGTAAAAGACCTGCTATTGCAACGCGCTGATTATCTGATTGTTACAAAGCTGACAATCGGCTCTTTTCTTAATGCAAAGATACTAAATTATTCTGAATTATTCTGGATTTTGAAAAAAAAGTTTGCACTTTTCAAAATATATACACCTATTTTGATTTATGTCATTGGTTTTAAGTTATTTAAGTCTTTTTAGACATACACCTATAACTACACTAAAACTACACTAAATATACACTAAATGTACACCTGGTCGAATTGGCAAATTCTTGCTCCAATACTTTACGCAAGCGTCACAAAGTGCCGAGCGAACGAATTAACGAATTGACGAATTGACGAAATAACGAATTCTGGCTTCACGATGTTACGCGTCACAAAGTGCCGAGCGAACCAATTTACAAATCGAAGATTGAACCGTATTGGTGAGCCACTTTGGTCGCGTGTGCAAGTAACTTCGCTTACGCTTGTGAGTAACTTCGCCTGTGCTTGTAAGTAACTTCGCCTGTAGTCAGGCAATTTCTCAATTAGTCATCCTGTAATATATCTCTCCTCCCAGGGGGAGAGATGCCCTTTGGGCAGAGAGGGGGCTTTGACCAGGTGTATATCAGGTGTATATTTAGTGTAGGCTTAGTGTAGGTATAGGTGTAGGGTAAAATAGAGTTAATCCGTTTATATTCTTGCAGTTACGTGATTTCTTGTGTATATTTGCAGAAAACTATGCCTAAAAAATTTTTATGAGGTTGTAAACCTATATTGAAATTAAGAGTATAAACTGTCACCCAAATCAGTACACCTCAACCTTGACCCAGAACGATTCCACTTCTGGCGGCTTATTTTGCGGAAAAGTTTTGGGGTGTGGGATTTTTTTATTACTTTTGCACTCGATAAGCAAATAAAAAAAGGAACACACTATAAACTTAAATCTCGGTTTCGATATGCTTTTATCTATGACAGGCTATGGTAAGGCCGTAGCAAAATATGGGGAGAGAACTATTCACGTGGAGGTGAAGTCGCTTAATTCGAAGGCTATGGATTGCTCTACACGTATCGCACCTATCTATCGCGAGAAGGAGATAGAGATACGCAAACGTATTCAGGAGTGTGCCGTGAGGGGTAAGATTGACTTTGCCATCTGGGTGGAGAAGGATGTGGCTACGGATGCTCCGCAGGTGAATGTGTCGCTGGCGAAGAGTTATTTTGAGCAGATACAGGCGCTGTCAGGCGAGTTGGGAGTGCCGATGCCTGCGCCGACGGTGATGGACGTGATGCAGGTGCTGGTGCGCATGCCCGACCTGGTGAGCCGTGCAGAGACGGAGGAGCTGACAGACGAGGAGTGGAGCGTGGCTTCGGCGGCTATTGACGAGGCGCTGAAGGAGCTGACAGCGTTCCGCATTCAGGAGGGTGCGGCGCTGAGAAAGAAGTTTGAGGAGAAGCTGGACAACATAGCGAGCCTCATGGAGAGCATTGAGCCCTATGAGAGCAGCCGCGTGGAGAAGATAAGGCAGCGCATCATGGACGGCCTGACGGCGATACCCGATGTGGAGTATGACCAGAACAGGCTGGAGCAGGAGATGATTTATTATATCGAGAAGCTGGATATATCGGAGGAGAAGCAACGCCTGGCGAACCACCTGAGGTATTTCCGCGAGACGATGGACGAGCCCTGGGAGCCGGCATCAGCAGGCGGTAAGAGTCAGGGGATAGGAAAGAAGCTGGGCTTCATAGCACAGGAGATGGGACGCGAGATAAACACGACCGGCTCGAAGAGCAATCAGGCGGAGATGCAGAACATCGTGGTGCAGATGAAGGACGAGCTGGAGCAGATAAAGGAACAGGTGCTGAACGCATTATAAAGCCCCACCCCGGCCCTCCCCTGAAGGGGAGGGGGAGAGCCCCACCAAATTAACAAATTAACGAATTAACAAATTAACGAATTAAAAGAGGCCGAACATTGTTTTACGCGGGCGAGGACGCCCACGTCCCCGTGTCGCGGAGATCACACTTCAGTAATCATAATTCTCAATTCTCAACTCTCAATTCTCAAATTACCGGAGCCAGTTTGACAGGTTGTCGAGCATGCGGTCGTGGTATTTGAAGGTGCTCTTGAAGCCGAAGCCGTGGCCGCCAGAGGGGTAGCCGTGGAACTCGCAAGGGATGCCGGCTTTGCATAGCGCGGCGTAGTATGCTACACCATTTGTGGCAGCAGGTACGGCGCGGTCATCGCTTGCCAAAAGGATGATGGTGGGAGGGGTGACACCGGCCACTACTTTGTTTTGATTAGACCACTCTGCCTGCAGCTCTGGGTCGTTGCGCTGCTCGCCGAGGAAGCCTACGCAGGAGCCTTTGTGGGTCACGGTCTCGTCCATAGAGATGACGGGATAGAAGAGGATGGCGAAGTCAGGACGCACAGCATCCTCGGCATGTGTGCACACGCTGGAGGCGAGGTGTCCACCTGCTGAGAAGCCCATGATGCCTACCTTGTGAGCGTCGATGTTCCACAGCGCAGCAGAGTCACGCACGGTCTTGATGGCGTTGTAGGCATCAGAGAGCGGGATGTTACGGTCACCGCCAGGCATACGGTATTTCAGTACTACGTAGGCGATGCCGCGAGAGTTGAAGAACTCTGCCCAGTCATGGCCTTCGTTGGCCATAGACAGATGGCTATAGCCACCACCAGGGCAGCCCACTACGACACGTCCGCCGGACTGAGCTGCCAGTTCGGCTGAGGGAAGATAGACGGTCAGCTCTGACTGACCATCGGCACTGTTGCTGAGCACAAAGGTGCGCTGAGCATTACAAACAAACATGGATGATGCCATGAGAAGGATAAAAGATAATAGAAAACGCATATTATTTACAATTTACTATGTACAATGTACAATTTAGCCCCCACCAGCTCCCCCCGAGGGGAAATTAAAAATTAAGAATTCAAAATGCAAAATTAAGGCCCCCACTGGCTCCTCCCTGGGGGGAAATTAAAAATTAAGAATTCAAAATGCAAAATTAAGGCCCCCACTGGCTCCCCCCAAGGAGGGAGGGACGCAGATGGCGGAAATTCGTTAATTCGTTAATTTGTTAATTCGTTAATTTGTTAATTCGAACCGCCGGTGCCCCTTCCGGCTGGGCCATTATCTCTTCGAGCACGTCGAGACCGCTGGCTATTTCGCCAAAGACGGTGTAGGTCTTGTCGAGTGACGGCATGCTGTCCCACTCGTTGCGGCCCCAAACGAAGTAGAAGTTTGTGGCGCTGCTGCGATAGGTGGGGTTGACCTCGTCGCCGCGACGCGCTGCAGCCAGCACTCCACGCCAATGCAGATGCACGGGATAGGTGATCTCGGCATCGAGTGTTGCGGAGTCACCCTCTATGCCATACTGCGCCACGAAGTTTTTCACCACTCTGTAGAACGGCTTTCCATTGAGCGCGCCGTCCTTCATGAGGCGCAGGAAGTTGTCGCGGTGCTTAGGCGTCTCGTTGTAGAGCTCCACGATGATGTCACCCTTGTCTGTGTGCATGGTGACGAGAGGACGATCATAAGGACATGTACCATTTACCATGTACAATTTACCATTTTGGGTGACATCCTTGAGACTTGCCATTGTGAAGGCTCGCATGATGGATGTGGGCTTGCCCTCGCCGGAGAAGGCTCCGAGCTCATACTGCTTAGGACGGCAGGTGGGTTCCCAATAGAACACGCCCTGACAGCGGCCCGAGGTGTATTCGCGACACAGGCGTATGAGCGCGGCTAGTTGTCTGCGCCCCTCCTCCATCAGTTCGGGAGCGCTGTCATCAACCTTATATCCCGTTTCGGCAATCATCACATCGGTGCCGTATTTCTTCACCAGCATGTTCATATTGTTGATGCATTGGCCCATGAGCTGCTCCACGCTACCGTGATAGCCGCCCTTGAAGGTCCAGTAGGGATAGAGCGACATGCCTATGACATCCCACTTGGCACCGTTCTCGCGCAGGGCGTCGAGGTTGTTGTTGTAGAGCAGGTCATCGTAGCCGTTGTCCAGATGTACTATGACCTGAGCGCTGGGGAATACCTCCTTGACCGCCTCATAGCCGGTCTTAAAGAAACCCGCATACTGCTGAGCCTCCTTGGTCCACTTGCCGTTGTCGTCGCGCCAACGTCCGTCAGTTATCTTGCCCATAGGCCACAGCATGCCTGCCGAGGTCTCGTTGCCCACCTGCACCCATCGCGGCGTGACGCCGTTGTCCTTGAGCAGCTGCAGCACCTCGCGGGTGTGAGTCGCCACATCCTGCAACACCTCTTTATATTTATGCTTGGCCCACGCAGCAGGCATATTCTGCTTGCCAGGGTCTGCCCACCAGTCAGAATAGTGGAAGTCTATCATCACCTCCATGCCCAGCGCCTTGGCACGCAGCGCCTTGACGAGCACATCGTTCTTGTCGCACCAGCCACCGTGCTCCTTGGGATCGACCCATACGCGAAGACGAACGGCATTGAGCCCCAACTCCTTCATCAGCGCTGTGGCTTCGCGCTCCTCGCCCACGTAGTTATATACCTTTTGCCCGCGCTGCTCCATCTCCGTACACCAGCTGATGTCGGCACCGAGAAAGAAATCCGCAGCCGACGAAGCCAGCGGCGCAAGGGGCAGAAAGGCATACAGGGCACAGCGGCACACGCGTGAAGCGAACGATTTCAGCGAACTAACAGCGGGGTGAAAAAGGTCAGTATAATGCATCATATAGGTGTAATATATAATAAGGTGTTTTGTTAATTTCTGCAAAGTTAGGATTTTTTTATAGAAAAATATGTACCTTTGCAGTCGGAATTGTATTTTTTTTAGATAAATTGGCAACGATTATACACATAGAGACGAGCACGGACGTATGTAGCGTGGCGGTGAGCAAGGACGGTTTCCGCCTTTTTGACCGCACCATTCCGGGCTCTGTGAAGGGCAGCCAGGCGTCAGAACAGCTTGGCACATTGGTAGAGGAAGCCATCAACGAAGCCCGTGAGAAACCTGATGCCGTAGCCGTCAGCAGCGGCCCCGGGTCATATACGGGTCTGCGCATAGGCATGTCGATGGCTAAGGGCCTGGCATACGGCAGCGATGCAAAGCTGATTGCGGTGCCCACGCTGGAGTTGCTCTGCGTGCCGGTGTTGCTGGGCGACTATGACATGCCAGACGATGCGCTGCTGTGTCCCATGATAGACGCGCGACGCATGGAGGTGTTCACCGCCGTCTATGACCGCGCCCTGCGCCCCGTGATGCCCGTGCAAGCAATGGTGGTGGACGAGAACAGCTTCAAGGAACTGCTGAAGGAGCACGACATATACTTTTTTGGCAACGGTGCAAAGAAGTGCATGGACACCATCAACCATCTCTGCGCACACTACATTGACGGCATAACGCCACAGGCAAAGAACATGCTGCCACTGGCAGACAAGCGCTTTCACGAGGAGAAGTTTGAGGATGTGGCATATTTCACACCTGAATACTACAAACAGTACGAAGCGAAACTGCCCAAGAACTTACTGAAATTATGAACTTAGAAGGATTAGACTATAACACCCAGCGCGAGCAGCTGAAGCTGATGGCGTATGGCCGTGACATACAGCAGATGGTGGAGCATTGTATCACCCTGCCCACCAAGGACGAGCGACAGAGCTGCGCCCAGACCATAGTAGAGACAATGAAACGCGTTGTCTCATCACAACTGAGCTACAGGGAGCGCGAGCCGATACTGTGGTATCACCTGGCTTTGATGAGCGACTTCAAACTCGACATCGACTATCCCGTGGAGATAGAGCACGAGGACGAACTGGCCAAGAGCCCCGACCGCATAGAGTATAAGAACAAGAAACCCATGCCGGTGCGCCACTATGGACGCATGCTCACCGCCATGTGTGAGAAGCTGAAGGACATGCCGGCAGGCCCGGAGCGCGATGCGCTGACAGAGCTGACAGCCAACCAGATGTATCGCAGCCTGCTGACATGGGGCATCACCACCGACAAGGAGAAGGTGGTGTCAGACATTGCACGCCTCACCGACGGGGCCATACAGGTGGATACCGACATCGTATCGGTAAGCCTGGGCGATGTGGCAAAGGGCGATATGGCAGCAGCGGCAAAGAAGAAAAAGAAGAAGAAATAAAAACATGTACCATGTACCATTTACCATGTACAATGTACCATTTTCATTTGGACATTTTACCAGTTGTACATGTTGAATGTAAATTGTACATTGTACATGGTAAATGGTAAATAAATACATGGTAAATTGTAAATAAATCAGACTAAGATGTCAAAATTCATCATTGAGGGCGGACATGCCCTGCAAGGCGATATAACACCTCAAGGTGCCAAGAACGAGGCGCTGGAGGTCATCTGTGCCACATTGCTGACCGATGAAGAGGTCACCATCAGCAATGTGCCAGACATCCTGGACATCAATAACCTCATACGCCTGCTGCAGGACATCGGCGTGAAGGTGAGGTTGGAAGAGGGAGGAAGGACAAGAGATGAGGGAGGAAAGATGAGGGATGAGAGAGGCGGCAATGGACGCACTTTCACCTTCAAAGCCGACAAGCTGGACCTGGATTATCTCTCAAGCGATGAATTTGTACACAAATGCGCTCAGTTGCGCGGCTCGGTGCTGATGATAGGCCCGCTGCTGGGACGTTTCGGCAAGGCTACCGTGGCCAAACCCGGCGGCGACAAGATAGGACGGCGACGCCTGGACACGCATTTCCTCGGCTTCCATAAGCTCGGTGCCACATATTCGCGCATCGAAGGGCGCGATGTGTATGAGCTCTCTGCCAATGACAATGGCAGCAGCAGCCTGAAGGGATGCTATATGTTGCTGGATGAAGCCAGCGTCACCGGTACGGCAAATATCATCATGGCAGCAGTGATGGCAGAGGGTACTACGACCATATACAACGCTGCCTGCGAGCCGTACATACAGCAGCTCTGCCACATGCTCAACCGCATGGGAGCCAATATCTCGGGCATTGGGAGCAACCTCATCACCATCGTAGGCGTGAAGTCGCTCCACGGCACCACGCACCGCTTGCTGCCCGACATGATTGAGATAGGCTCCTTCATCGCTATGGCGGCAATGGTGGGCAACGGCATACGCATCAAAGACGTGTCAATCCGCAACCTCGGCATCATTCCCGATGCCTTTCGACGCCTCGGCATCAACATCATCGAGGAGGGCGATGACCTCGTGATACCGCACCACGATACATACCAGATAGACTCTTTCATCGACGGAACCATAATGACCTTGAGCGACGCACCGTGGCCGGGACTGACCCCCGACCTGCTCAGCGTGCTCCTCGTGGTGGCTACGCAGGCTCAGGGCAGCGTGCTCTTCCACCAGAAGATGTTTGAGAGCCGACTGTTCTTTGTAGATAAGCTCATAGATATGGGTGCACAGATAATCCTCTGCGACCCCCACAGGGCTGTTGTTGTGGGTCACGATCACAAGATACGCCTGCGCGCAGCACGCATGTCAAGCCCCGATATACGTGCCGGCATAGCGCTCCTCATTGCTGCCCTGTCAGCCGATGGCACATCAGAGATTAGCAACATCGCGCAGATAGACCGCGGTTACCAAGACATAGAAGGCCGCCTCAACGCCCTCGGCGCAAGGATTACACGAGTGGTATAGGAGGAAAGACAGAAATTAATATAATTAGTATAATTAGCCATGCGGTGTGAAGGCAATAAGAAGGAAAATTATGATAATTATAATAATTTCTGTCTAAAAAACACACATAATTTCTGTCAACAATGATACGTCCCGAAGAAGTATATAAGATAGGTCGCTTAGGCAAGGCTCATGGCCTTGGCGGTGAGGTGACGATGCAGGTGGATGACGATGTCTTCTACCGCATTGATGCTGATTATCTCATTCTGGAGTTGGATGGCATATTGGTTCCATTCTTCCTTGAGGAGTATCGCTTCAGGACCGATGACGTGGCGCTGATAAAGTTTGAGGGCATAGACACCCAGCAACGAGCCCGTGAGCTGACTGGCTGCGATGTCTTCTTCCCCCGCAGATTGGCAGAGGAAGAGAGGCTGGAGGATGAGGAAGGAGAGATGAGGGATGAGGGAAGCTCATCCTCAGTAAGCTACGCACAGCTCGTAGGCTAC
>JAEEGL012800832.1_pt1 | contig 16097 bp, 11 predicted proteins | sample 9134231 | NCBI WGS metagenome assembly JAEEGL01 (sample SAMN16246548, study PRJNA631951) | gut metagenome | biome: gut microbiome; feature: rumen; material: fiber-attached | host: Bos | place: Iran: Karaj | collected 2018-10
GAATATCCTATATATACACGGTATGGGCGGCGGCGCTGACAGCCGTATCCCCGCCATCCTGGACGAGGCCATGCGCCCCGCAGTGCGTGTTGTCTGCCGGACCTATTCCTTCGACCCGGAGGAAGCCGCGGCGCAGATTGCAGCCTGGGTGGAGGAACTTCATCCCGCCGTGGTGATAGGGGAGTCCCTGGGCGCCTGCCACGCCCTCAGGGTGAGGGGAGTTCCGCATATCCTCGTTTCCCCTTCGCTCGGAGCCCCGCTGTATCTTGGCTATCTTGCATTCCTCGCCCTGATTCCCGGCGTGCCGTGGCTGTTGGGCCGGATATATAAGCCCCGCGAGGGCGACCGGCAGAAGCTGGACTTCCGTTTCAAGGTACTTCGTAAATATCGGGAACACAGGCGCTTAGCCCTGGCCGCAGCCGCTTCTTCCGGCGATTCCTACTTCGCTTTCTTCGGCCGCCGCGACCATTACCGCCGCTCCGGAATTGTGAGCCTTCGTGCCTGGCGCCGACATTTCGGCGAGAGATTCGCCCTCTACGACGGCACCCATTTTATGGAGGAAGAATTCATCCAATCGATGCTCCTGCCCCGGATTATTGAATTAACGAAAAAATAATTGCTATCTTTGTATTTTCGTATGAATATGAAGAATAAATATATAGCATTTCTGTGCTGCCTGGCCGCAGTCCTGCCCGGGTGCCGGATGAAGGACACGAAGACGCACACGTACATCCCATACGTTGCATCCGTGCTTGCCGACACCACCTCCAGGGAATTCTCCCTCGTGAGGTCATTTGACATCGAAGACAACACCGGCACGATAGCGGTCATCGGCGAGCCCGAGGATGTGATCCGTATGACGGAAGCGCTCCTCACCGCCGACAGCCACAACAACGTCGACGGCCGCGGCGCCTCAGACCACCTGCCCGATTTCGCGGGCGAGACGATTTCGCCCATCATCGACCTGGCGAACTACCCTTACGAAGACTATAAGAAGCTCTCCAACACCGCTTTCCTGCGGGAGGTCGGCGTGCGCAACTTCCTCTTCGCGATGGACACTTCTGCGCTGGTGAGCCCCTATGACACCCTGCACTCCGTCCGCAAGGTCGCGGCCAAGGCTGTCATATACGCCTCCACCTCCGCCGGCATCTATGGCTTTGCCGATACCGACACCCTTGTGCGAGTGATAAATCCCTCGCTGACAGTGCTTTCCGCCCTCGATGTGATGGTGGACAAGGCCAGGGAGAAAAGCGACACGGTGCTCATTTGGACCACAGCCGAGAAGGCCGCCGAAGGCATATATGGCGACTATTTCGCCGCAGAAGGCTATCCCGCCCGCCTTCGCGAGAGGGGAGAATCCGGGGCAGTGAAGTACCGCGTTTTCGCCTCCCATCCCGATTCCCTGCGCGATGACGGCTCCCTGAAGGGACGCGTCCTTGACCTTCTGGACAAGTATATGATGCTGCCCCAGTATGGCAAGATCCACTCCGTCGTGCTCGACGACAGGTCCATTTCGCCCGCAGAGCTCCAGAAGGTGATTGACGACCTTATGCAGGACGACGAAGACTATATGCTTGTCTACCGCAACCTTCTCGCCCCCGACTGCGAGTGCATCTGGGCCGAAAAGGCCGTCTCCGAGCTGCTTTATTCCAAGATGCGCCAGGTGAATTCCTTCTCGCACAAGATTGCCTATCCGTCGATGAAAGGCTATGTCACCCTGCCTTCGGCCTCCCTGCCGCAGAGCGTGTATGGTGTCGACGGAAGCCTCTCGTATGGCTTTAAATATGGCCGCGAAAGCAATTCTCCCAGAAATACTTACACTTTTGTTGAAATGAGGGACAGATATATCTCCGAGACCCTTATGGAGTATATGGCCGACAATGCCCCTGCGACCTTTGCCCTGTATGTTCGCTGAGAAGATAACCCCCGAGGAAATCGACCGCCTTCCGCTCTGCGCGTTCGAAGGGAAAATAGAGGTCATCGACAAGCCGGACCGTTCTTTCAACAACGCCATACGCTACCTTTCTTCGAAGAGGCTCCTGGGGTTTGACACCGAGAGCCGCCCGTGCTTCACGGCCGAGGAGCCCCGCCACGGCACCGCTCTGGTGCAGCTCAGCGGCGCCGAGAAGGCATTCCTTTTTAGGGTGAACACCCTCGGAATGCACCGCCGGCTGCTCGCGATCCTGGGCAACCCTAATATAATAAAGGTAGGAGCTGCTGTGCACGACGACGTGCGCGGCCTCCAGAAGATTCACGGTTTCCAGCCGGCAGGCTTTGTCGACCTGCAGAAGATGGTGGAGTCATATGGCATCCGCGAGAAGAGCGTCAAGAAGATGTCGGCCATAGTGCTCGGCGTGCGCATATCCAAAAGCCAGCAGCTTTCCAACTGGGAGGCAGAGACGCTTTCCGAGGCCCAGCAGGTCTATGCCGCGACCGACGCCTGGATATGCCGTCAGATGTATAAGAAGCTGCAGGTCAGCGAAATAGTAGCAAGCGATGTATAAGATCATACTGAAAAAGGGGAGGGAAGAGTCCCTCCTGAGGTTCCACCCCTGGGTGTTCTCGGGCGCAGTGGCCCAGATTGTCGGCACTCCTGCCGAAGGCGACGTCGTGGGGGTATATGCCTCCGACGGCTCCTTCCTTGCCTGCGGCCACTACCAGATCGGCTCCATCGCCGTGCGCGTGCTGAGTTTCGACTCTCCCGTGCTTCCCCCGGACTTCTGGGAAGTGATGCTCGGCCGGGCCTATGCCGAGCGCAGGGCCCTTGGCTTAACTGACTGCCCGACAACGACTTGCTACCGCCTTGTCCACGGAGAAGGCGACAATCTCCCCGGACTCATCGTCGACTACTATGACGGCGTCTGCGTGATGCAGGCCCATTCCGCCGGAATGTTCCGCGCCCGCAGGCAGATTTCCGATGCTCTTCAGAAGGTCTATGGCCCCGCGCTTAAGGCCGTCTATGACAAGAGCTCCGGCACGGCGCCTTTCAAGGCCGGCCTTGACCTTGTCGACGGCTATATCTACCGCCGTGAAGACTTCAAGGAGAATTCCCTTACGGTGCTTGAGAACGGCCATAAGTTCATGGTTGACTGGACGGAAGGCCAGAAAACCGGCTTCTTCCTCGACCAGAGGGAGAACCGCGCCCTGGTGGAGCGCTATGCCCGCGGCCGCAACGTGCTGAACCTTTTCTGCTACACCGGAGGGTTCTCCATATATGCCCTCGGCGCCGGTGCCCTCCACGTGGATTCGGTTGATTCGTCGCGGAAGGCTATGGACCTGGTCCAGAAGAACGTGGAGATCGGCGGTTTCGACCCTTCGCGCCACACCGGCTTCTGCAAGGACGCCATCGAGTTCCTGAAGAACTCACCGGAAGGGAAGTACGACCTCATAATCGTCGACCCGCCGGCATTCGCCAAGCACCGCGGCGCCCTGAGCAACGCCCTGAGGGCCTACCAGCGCCTCAATGCCGCCGCCATCGCCAAGGTCGCTCCCGGCGGCTTCGTGTTCACCTTCAGCTGCTCGCAAGTGGTTGACAAAGAGGCTTTTGCCCTGGCCATCTTCTCCGCCGCCGCCCAGACCGGCCGCCGCGTCCGCATCCTCGACCGCCTCAACCAGCCCGCCGACCACTCGGTCAACATCTACCACCCCGAAGGCGAGTACCTGAAGGGCCTCCTCCTGTACGTCGAATAGCCCCCTGGCAGCTGCTGCCTTTTTGCCCGAGGTTTCCGTTTTTGGGTGGGACCCCGGGCACCGAAAGTGGCCCCCAGTGCCGTCAGAGGCCGATTCCCCGCCCGAGGTCCAGGCACTTTTTGGAGACCTCGGGCAAAACGCGGCAGCTCCGGACGCAAAAAAGGCAGCCGTTTCCGGTTGCCTTTTTTGGGGAGGTGCCTAGCGGAATCGAACCGCTGTCCCAGGTTTTGCAGACCTGTGCCTAACCGCTCGGCCAAAGCACCTTGATTTTGGGACTGCAAATATACGGAAAAATCTTCTAACTGCAAATTTTTTATCGTTTCCGGGGAACCGCCGGCGGTTATAGTTTGTAATTAAAATGGTTTAAGTAGCAAAAGGGCGAAACAGGGGAGTGGTCTATTAATCGTTTTAATCAACATTGCGCCGAAAACTAAAACTTTTAGTCAAAATTTGTAAGCGGTGCAAATGCTTAAAAATCAATCATTTACAAAGAAAGTGAAAAAATTGTCAAAAAATTGTTACAAAAAATCACGAAAATTTTTGCAGTTTACGAAAAAGTGCGTACCTTTGCAGTGAGTTAAGGAGGTTCTCTCCAAGACTTATTGGTTATTAGTTTTAGTGTTATTAATTATGTGGTTAGAATAAACCTCGCGCGAGAGCGCCAGAGTTTATTGGAAAATAAAGCGAGACTTCTCAAGCAGGTCCCGCTTTTTTCTATTATGGGCAACGCTCAAAATGGCCTTTTTTCGGCTTGGCCCCTGCCGTTTATGGTCGCATTCTGCGACTTTAGAGATTGCCACTCTTCTTTCGGTGAGTCTTCCTGAGGAGGCCGCAGGCCGACGTGAGGATCTTTTGTGTCACCAAGATTATCATCATTCGGGGCTTGACCCGGAATCTCAAGAAACAAAATGTTTTTCAGATTCTTTAAAAAGTGAGTAAAGATTTTTCTTTACCGGGATAAAAGAAATCTTTACCGGATAAGATTTGTATCTTTTTGGATAAGAATCGTATTTTTCTGCATCTGAGGCGATTGTGAGCCTGGTTATTCTCAAAGTTCTTTACTATGTTTGTGTCCCGGATCGTATGAAATAATATAAAAAATATGGAAAAAGAGACGATCACAATCGGCAAGTATGCCAACATCAAATTGGACAGATGGTTCAAGCGTAGTTTCGGGACGGAAGAAAACAAAAGATTACTTCAGTTGCTGTTGATGGAGTTGATTCCCGAACATGATTTCCATAGTATTGACTTTTCTCCACAAGAATACACGAACCCTGGGGCTGATGATTTCAAGAGTTCACGAGTGGACGTGAACTGTCGAGATAAGGACGGAACTATGTTCGTTGTGGAGATGCAGATGGGCGAACAGGATCATTTCTACGAGAGGGTTATTTTCAATTCAACTTTCCCTGTTCAGGAGCAGGTGGCAAGGGGTGAAACTGATAATGACTTCCCTACAGTTTATATGGTAAGCCTAATGAATTTCAGCTATCATCCAGGAAGCAATCAAGTACTTTTCAGAGGCCGTCTTCGCTTCGATGGTAGCGAAGAAGTAATGTCAAATAGGCTTCAGTTCATATTTCTGGAGTTACCCAATTGTGGGAAAGCGTTAACGCGCGAAGGAACAATATTAGATAAGTTTTGCTATGCACTGCACAACATTGACTCACTAGATGATATACCTGACGGATTTGATGCAGAACTGTTAAAGATGTTGTTTCATTCAGCAGAAATTGCTAAATTTACGGCGCAGGAAAGAAAAGCCTACCGCAAAGAGATTATGACCGAACATGACAGAATAATGAGTCTGCGCTTTGCCGAGCGCAAAGGCCGGGAAGAAGGCCTTGCTGAAGGCATGGAGAAAGGTTTGATAGAAGGAAGGGCCGAAGGTGTAATAACTGTTGCCAAGAATCTTAAAGCAACGGGGCATCCTATCAACACCATTGTCCAAGCAACAGGTCTCAGCAAGGAACAGGTTGAAGACCTATAGAAAGTCTTTTGGCTCGGGGGAGAGGAAGCGAGCGGAAGGTCAGCTTCCGTGAATGGGCGGCAACGAACATTTGCAGTCAATAATATATTGTCAGTTCCGAAATTATTACTAACTTTGCAAAAGCGATTCTACGGATTCGCTGATCTCTGGGCTGACGATATTTTCGTTAGCCCTCCGTATTATTGTATAGTTCTGTAATGCGTTCTCCATTGAATACCCATACCTTGGATGCCGGAACTCCATCTCTGACTCGTCCTCGTATCTGTTGCTTCATATAACCGTCTGTTAAATTGCAATGACGTATAATGATGTTATCTGATTGAGCCAGACCTTTCCCCCACTCGGGAATTGTTTGTGGAGAACAAACAAATCACAGCAATCATCCATATATCTGAATGGGAATACGATATCAAGAGAGAACAAACATTCTCCTGATTATTAACTCGTTTTGTTTTGTGAAGGGAGCGCTTTCCAGAGCGGAAGGGCCATGCTCCTGATTTCATTACCGGCCGAATTCACGACCAGGATGCTTTGCAAGTGCAAATGTAATCAATGTCGCGCAACAGAGCAAATATAACTCACATATGTCAATGCCAATTATCAGCCTTAAGTTCTGGCACACAGCCATTTGTAATAATTATTTCCGCATCTGTTCCGCCGTTTTTTGGTAAAAATAGTGGAAAAAGATTTAGTATTTATCTTGTATATGCAAAAATTAATTCTTAATTTTGGAACTTGGAACATATGGTTGATTATTCAACACTTAAAAATTATAACATTATGAACAAACAAAAACTCAACTATTTGGCCCCAGAGGCCGAAACCCTCGTGATACGATTCGAGGAGAACATCATGAGTCTTAGAGGTGGCGTTAATTATGCCAGCCAAGCCGGAGGCGCTGGCGGTAATGACGTCTACGATGACGAAACTGAATCATTCTAATATGGATGCATTATGAAAAAGACTCTTTATCAGATTGGAATGCTTGCAGTAGCTGCAATAGCGTTCGCTGGATGCCAGAAAGAAGTTAATGTCGTCAACTCAGATGAGATTACTCATTATGCAACTGTATCTATTGGCAAACCAGGCGAGACCAAAACTGCCGTTGATGAGGGAGAGGCCTCTGCATCTTATAAATGGACAGAAGGTGACGAGGCATTCATATCCGTTTATGAAAATGGAAATAAAGGTAAAGTTGAAAGCGTTACTTATAATGACACCAAGACTATAGCTACTCTCAATGTTTCCTTTACGGGCACACCAACCGCTCCTTACATATATACAGCTAAATATTTCAAAGAAGAATCAAGCAGTCATAATCCGCTTGTTCTTGCTGAACAGAACCCCAAGGCTGACAATTTTGATCCTGCGGCCGATATTATGATTTCGGAAGAAATAAACGGTCAGGAGAATCGTTTGACTTCACTCCAGTTTACGATGGGACGTGTTGTCACAGTTAATAAAATGACCCTCACAGGACTAGCTGAAGGCGAGAAGGTGTCCAAGGTTGAGTTTACATTGGATAAAAACGTAGTAGCCTACTATGTACAGAGTTCTGGAAATTACAGTCCTGCTGGTACTAAGTTGACTATGAAGTATGATGAGAGCCCTATCACGGTTCCATCCAATGGTAAGGTCTCTGTTTATTTTGTCGCTGCACCCGTAGAAAATGCAGCTATTAAGAGCGTTGTTGTGACAACAGATACTAATGTTTATACAAAGTCTGACGCTCTCGCTCCCAACCCTTTCTCAGGTAAGACCATCACTTTTGCTGTTGGAACCATGAAGAGGTTCTCAATGGATATGACTGGTTTCGGCGAACCTATTCCAACCGGTGTTAAGTATTACAAAGTTACTTCATCCGACCAAATTGTTGATGGAGGTAAATATTTGATTGTCTCAAGCAAGGCAGATGGAAATTTGGTCGCAATGGGAGCATTTGGCAGTAGCTTATATACTCCTGTTGATGTAACAGAAACACAAGATTCCAATAAAGGAAACTATATTGAGATAGAGGCGGAAGCGGTTAATCCCGTTACTCTTGAAGATGCAGGAGATGGTGCTTTCTATATTGTTGATTCTGATAGTGACTATCTTTATTATACTGGTAGCAATAATAACATCAGCAGAAGTAACGAATTCGACGCCAAAAGCAAATGGACTGTCAGCACAAATCAGATAGTAAATGTTTCTATTACTTCACGTAAGCTTCAATATAACAGAAGTAGCCCTCGGTTCGCTTGCTACACGGGTACGCAAACAGATGTAACTCTCTATGTCAGAGAAGGCTCTATTCCTGAAGATACGAGAACTCCTGTTACTTTGAGTTTCAATCCTGCGACTGTTGGAGGAATTACCGTCGGAGATAGTTTCGATGAGCCCACGCTTACCAAGAATCCTAACAATGTACCCGTAACATATACCGTTGCAACAGAGCCTGATGGCATTGCCATTATTGATGCCGCCTCGGGAGAACTCTCAATTACTGGAGCTGGTACTATCACTGTGACCGCAGCCGTTTCTGATGAGGTTAATTTCAAACCAGCTTCTGTAAGCTATACACTAACGGTTAACGAATTAATTTCTGACTACTCTATCGCTGAAACCAGCAACGTGACTCTTTCAGTAGATGATGGCACAAATGCAAGTTCAGCAACTGTAAATGGCAAGTCGGCCATTAAGGCTGGTACTGGTAAGGCAAGTGGAGCAGTCGTGATAGTAGTACCAGCAGGGACTACAAAGCTTCATTTGCATGCAGTAGGATGGAACGGAGAAAGTGTTACCCTTGGTATTACAGGTGCATCAGCCTCGCCTTCTAGCCTTTCTCTTACTAGTAACACGGCCATTTCTGGTTCTGGTACTTCATACTCACTGAGCGATGTAGCTAACTACTATTCCTGCATCTTACTCGATGGAATAACTTCAGCTACTCAACTTACTTTCTCTGCTACATCAGGAAATCGTTTCGTTATTTGGGGGGTTAATGCTGAAGCTGGTACCCCTAAGGTTGCGACTCCGACATTCAGTATTACCGATAGCAATGTATCCATTGCATGCGATACTGAAGGAGCAAAAATCTACTACACCGTTGATGGTACGGATCCCAGCACTTCATCTAGTGAATATACTGGAGCAGTTTCCCTTATTGGCTCAAATGTGACGACCATCAAGGCTATTGCTACAAAATCCGAATACGATGACAGTGAAATAGCATCACAGACATATTATGCTATTAATGTTAACGGTACTACCAACGGAAGCGTCACTGCCAAGCCTTTTGCTGCTAAAAATGATGAAATTAGCCTTACTATCACTCCCGATAATGGTTATAAACTCGATGAACTCACCGTCAATGATTCTTCGGATCAAGAAGTGGAGGTAACCAACAATAAATTCACCATGCCGGCCAGTCCTGTTACGGTGAGCGCATCCTTCACTGAAGAAGTTGGTGGTTCAACCACGAAATTAAGAAATGAAGACATAGTTGCTTCTACTGGTTCGACAAGTTATGGAATCATTTCGAATCTTACTGATGAGAAGAATAATAGTTATTCTGCATACGCTATTAAAAATCACCATAGTAAGGCAACGTCATCCTATGAGTTCCTCCAAATAAAGAAATATGCGTCTGGAACCGCATCTTATATCCAAATACCTAAACTTGGAACCAAAATTACAAGCATTACTATGACAGTATCCAGTTCGCAGCAACCAATGACGGGAGGTGGTAATTCTGCAACTCTCTATTTTAGTGCGAATAACAGTACATCCGCAGCAGGTGCAGGCGTCGCAAGTGGAACTGGAGCTTCGAGCGTAACGATTGATTGTTCATCTTTGAACCTCAATACTGGTTACATTACCGCAAGTGGTGCTGTACGTATTTGGGATATTGAGGTAACTTACGATAATTGAAGTTCTCCCACTCCGCAGGCGACAGCAAGTGTCGTTACCGGAGGGACTGATGATTTGAGTTCAGGAGGGGCAACCCTCCTGGGCTCTTTCTCAGGAGAAACAGGAACAATTACTGAAACTGGTTTCTATTACGGAACCACATCTGGCAACCTTGGCAACAAGGTGACCGCAGTTGGTACGTCCTCGCCTTTCAGCAAGGCCCTCACAGGTTTAAACGCAGGAACGAAGTACTACTACAAAGCCTACGTCATTGTAAGCGGCGAAGAAGTGTGCGGCAGTGAACAGTCTTTCACCACCAAGAAGGTAGCAACCGCTTCGGTGACAACTTCTGCGGCTACGAACATCAACCCCACTACGGTCACCTTGAATGGTAGCTATAGTGGTGCCAGCGGAGCTGTCTCAGACTATGGTTTCTACTACAAGAAGTCGACAGACAGCGACTGGCAGGTTGTACATCTAAATAGCGGTTATTCATCAGGGACGATTACAGCTAATTTAAGTAACCTTTCGGAAAGTACGACTTACCAGTTCAAAGCCTGGGTAGAGGAGTTTGATGAAAGTCAGAACAAGGCGGTCGACCGTTTCGGAAGCACACTTACCTTCAAGACGCCGATTTCCTCCGCTACCGCAATCACCACTTATCTGGATGACTATGGTATTCCGGATATCTCGTCTATCTTAAGCGGCACTGGGACTTCGGGGACCAACGCCTCCACCGGCGACCATTGGTTCAGTTACAACACCACCAACAATAAGCGCCAGATTGCTATTCATACCTATGAGAATAGCACCTATGGAGAAACTGTAAACTACGTGGTGTACTACGATGAGAACCGTTATGCACCTCTATGGACAGCCCATACCATGAACACCACCTACTGGCCCGACAATGGTGTGACAAGAAGCGGTGACGGATGGTTCAAGGATCCTGCAATTTCGCTCAAACAGATAGAAGGACTTAGCGACAACAGCAACTACAGTCGCGGTCATTTTACCGCATCTAACTATCGTAAGAGTACTGAATCGCAGAATTTGCAGACATTCTACTACACTAACAAGGCAGCTCAGTGGCATGATGGTTTTAACAACGGCGTGTGGTCTTCCCTTGAAAATAGGGTCAAAAACATCGCCCCCAGCGGAACCACTATGTTGTATGTAGTGACCGGTGTCCTGTATGAAGGCACTCTCACCTACATGTCCAGCAACACAAAGAGCGATGGTAACACCTATAACGTCCCCATTCCCAGCCACTTCTACAAGTGCATCATGAAGTGTACGTTCAACTCCAATGGCACTGTTTCCGACGCCAAGGGAATTGCTTTCGTTTACACGAACGAGTCCCATACCGGAGACAGCTATTACAAGAACGGTTACTACACATCCATCGACGCTATCGAGGAAAGGGCCGGCTTCAATTTCTTCGCCAAAGTCCCTGATGACAAGGAGAATGCAGCCGAATCCAACACCGACCATCGCTGGTTCACCGGAGCTTCCAACATCAACTCCGTCACGGACAACAACTGGGGTTCATTCTAAGCGGCTGGGATATGGGTAGTTACGATATCTTCAAGAATATGCGGCAGGCGGCGCTGGTGAGCGCCGCCTTGCTTGCATTCGCCTGCAGCCGCGAGGTGGCTTTCGGGCCCGAGAACCCCTTGCAGGAAGAGTCTTCCGTGAGGACCGTGCACTTCAGAGCGGGACTGGTGGAGACCAAGGCGCAGTTCGGCGAGCCCGAGGACGGGGCATATCCGACCCTGTGGACGGACAACGACCAGGCGGTTAAGCTGTCCCTGAACTACGGCGGAGCCGTTGCGGCCGGCGTCAATCCCACGTCGGACTACCGCTCGGCGACTTTCGATGCTGACATCGACTTCTCCGGCGTCACTGGACCATATACCTTCTACTCCGTCAGCCCGGCATCGGCCGCGCAGGCGTTGAGCCCCAGCCGTGAGGCGTGGAAGGTGACCATTCCCTGTGTGCAGACCCCGACTGCGGGTTCGGTGGACGAGGCCGGCATTATCCTGGCCGCGACGAGCGCATCCTATCCTGATGCGCAGTCGACAGGGGACGTCGACCTGTACTTCAACCACCTGACGGCATATGGACGTATGAGCCTGACGGGACTTGCCCTCCAGCAGGGCGAGACTGTGTCCGCGGTGGAGCTGACGACCACGACGCCCATCGTGGGCGACTGGTACTGGAAGACCACCGGCTCTTCCATCACCGACTACGGCGCATCGTCTACCCTGACCATCAATACTGCGAGCACATCTGATATATGGTTCGCGTGCGCGCCCGTGGATGTGTCGGGGGAGATTATGACCATCAGCGTCTTCACCAATCTTGGTGTTTTCGAGCATATGATTCAGTTCCCCGAGAACCGCAGCTTCGAAGCGGGCCGCACGGCGGTCTTCTCCGTGGATATGACTGATGCTGAGTTTGTTGCAGCAGCCGGCAGCGGCACTCCCACTGGCGACTTTACCCTGGTGGAGGACGCATCCTCACTTAGCGCAGGGGATGAGATCATCATCACCAACGTGGACGCGACCTATGCTCTCGGCCCAGCCAGCACTGGCTCAACACCATTCAGGCAGGCAGTGACCGTAAGTGCCACAGGCAAAGTACTGGACAACATCGGGACAGCTACCGTGCTGACCCTTCGCGCAGGTAGCGTCAGTGGAACCTGGGCCATGGACACTGGCGACGGTTATTTAACTACGACATCGAGTAAGAATTCCCTTGGAGTGTCTTCATCCATATCGGACGAAAGCAGTTGGTCTTTCAGCATCGTCAGCGGCCAGGCGGACATTAACGCCCAGGAAGGTACGTATTCCCACTTGAGGTATAATTACAACCAGGGCACACCGCGCTTCAGTGCATATGGCGCAAGCTCCAACTTGCCCTCTCCGGCTGTTTATAGCCGAAGCGCAAGTGCTTTACCCATTTCCGTTGACCCCATGCTGGCTAACAGCGAATATGGCTGCTACCTCGGCCTTGGTCTGGAAAGGAGTCTGGTACCCGGCACCGACCAGGTGACCAGGGCGTATAACTCTTACCAGGTGTTGACATATACCATAATCAACCCTGAAACTACTGAGGAACTCGAGATCTCCGGCTATGCCAAGGGGCTCGTAAAGGGAGACAACTGCCTGATTACGGTAAATTGGCGAATAGCCTCTTCTTCAGTGCTTTCCGAATCCTACACGATGAAAGTAGTCAAGGAGGAGGGCCCGAAAGTGTGGCTTTCCGACGGCGCCGGCAAAGGCTTCATCATTAAAAAGTAAACGGCTATGAGAAGATTGATTATAAGCATTTTTGTAGCCCTTTGCTGCTACGTCACTGCCTCTGCCGTTCCTGCCTACCGCGGATGGATTACCTTCACACAGCCGGACGGAAGCACCCTTAAACTCCGCCAGAATGGTGATGAATATTGCCACTGGCTGACCAATATGGAAGGCGAAGTAGTGGAGAAAGGCGAGGACGGATTCTACCGTGTGGTGGACCCTTCCAAGGTTCAGGCCAGGCGGGCTGCAGGACGTATTCGCCGCTCGGCAGCTAATGCTGCACGCCGCTCTCCGGCAAAGGCGGGTGTCGCCTCCGGTCAGAAGCACTTCCTGGTGATTCTGGTGCAGTTTTCTGATGTGAAGTTCAACTTCGCCAGCGACCAGGCCACTAAAGAGGCGTTTACCAACCTGCTGAACGAGAACGGCTACAGCACGAACGGAGGACACGGATCTGCCCGGGATTTCTACTACGACAATTCCCACGGCTACTTCGAGCCGATATTTGACGTCTATGGTCCTGTGACGCTGAACAATACGCAGGCTTACTATGGCGGCAACGACTCTTCCGGCGATGACCTTCGCCCCCATATCGCCGTACAACAGGGCTGCCAGGCTCTGAACAACCAGGTGGATTTCTCTCAGTACGATAATGACGGAGACGGAGAGGTGGACTTGGTGTTTATGTACTACGCAGGCAAAGGAGAAGCCGACAGTGACGTGGAAGATGCCATCTGGCCCCATCAGTGGAAGCTGGGTCCTGGGGGCGCGAAGATTGCCGCCAGTTCCCGCACCTGGGACGGCAAGGCTGTCAATAAGTATGCCTGCACCAACGAGATTGTCGGATACGGCCCCTTGATGGGAAAGATGTGCGGCATCGGAACTGCCTGCCACGAGTTCGGGCATGCGATGGGCCTTCCGGATTTCTACGACATCGACTACTCCACCAACGGCCGTGCCGGCGGTCTGTATGACTATTCCACGATGTGCGGCGGCTCCTACAACGACGAAGGGCGCCGACCTCCGTATTTCAATACCGAGGAGCGCATTATGCTGGGTTGGCCGAACGTTGAAATCAGGGAGATCGTCAAGTCCGGATCTTACATCCTCACCAGCGTAAACAACAATATTGCATACAAGAGTCCGACCGACCAGGACGGCGAATATTTCCTGTATGAGTGCCGCTCAGCTGAGGGATGGGATACGGATCTTCCGGAACACGGACTGATTGTGTATCACGTGGATAAGTCCAATAGAAGCGTGAACATCGGCGGAACCTCTGTTACGGCCCAATTACTCTGGGACAACTGGAAGGTTTACAACTCGATCAACGAAAACGGTTCGCACCCGTGCTTCTATGTGGTTCCGGCCGGCGGTCTCACCAAGCTGAATTATACCGGTACCCAGTTCGCCTTTCCGGGTTCTGCCAAGAAGTATTCCTTCACCGGCAAGAGCTGGAACGGAGTGGAATCCGAGGTGAAATTGAGCAACATCAGTTATTCTGGCAACCAGGTATCGTTCAACGCCGAGGTCCCTTCGGTCGACCTTAACTACAACGTCATCGATAACCCCGGCAACGGAGTCTACACCGCGGGCAGCACTTTCCAGCTCGGGCTGGTGCTTAGCGACGCCCAGCCGGTCTCCCAGGTCGAATGGTACTTCGACGACGAACCCGTCACCGGGACCAGCGTGACGCTGCCCGCCGGCACTCACGTCATCGAGGCCCATATGACCCTTACCACCGGCGAAGAGAAGATCGTCGAACTGACCATTGTCGCGCAGTAGCACGCAACTAATCGAAAGTAGCAGCAACTTACCGTAACTTCGGAAAAGTTGCTGCTACTTGCATATAACTCCGTGTCACTTACACGTACTTCGTCGGATGCTTAAGCTTACCCTGCACAGCGCCTCGACCTCTAGCGTAGGCAATCTGGTTCTTTATGTCTTGGGCGGTTGTCATATCGTTGATGTACCTTTGTTTGTCCTTCGGCGCAAATTTAGCAATTTCCGCGGATTCAAACAACAGGCGGAACAGTTCCGACTCCAACCCGGCAGGTTTGTCAGGAACCGATGCTTCTGGCGTCAAAGCCTTATTTTGTAACAGATATAAGCGGCTCACCCAGGGCGCTTGACAATTCCGCTATCGACCGAAGCGTCAGATTTGGAAAGCCAGTCGTCCAGCGGGATATGACAGCGTCGCTTTTCCCGAGCTTTCGTGCAAGGTCCCGCTGCGTCATATTCTTTTCTTTCAGCAAGCTATCTATTCTGGCTATTATGTCCGCAGACAACTGTACTTCAGACATAATAGCATCCGGCACCGCCGCCACTTTCTCATTAAACCATCCTTGCTTGTTTCTCATATCACTATATTTCAAACGTAAGATCTTCTGCGCCAGAAAGTTCCTTTTCGATGATGCTTATATACCCTTTATCAATATTCTCCTTCAGCAAGGCTTCAAATCTTTGAAGATCCATCACGTATCCGTACAATTTGGGGTCTTCTTCATATGTCCTTGTCGACTTCAAACCTCCGTTCCCGAGGATGACGATCTGTTCTGAAATCCGAAGGCAATAAAGTCTGAGTTTACCTCCTTCTAGAGGCAACGCAGCCATATTGTCGTTCATTTTACCTTCAGGCCTGAAGAACCTTTCTAAAGCTCCTATTCTCAAAATGGCCTGTAACGCGGCTATGACTCGTTGAAAATCCTTGTTATAGGATGCATTCATCTCAAACTCTGCCACAAACTTCTCAAATTCTGTCGTACCATCTCTTTCAAAACTGATTGAATACAAACTGGTTTTATCGGACTGCCCGATAATGCCCAAAGTCGCTTTCTTTCTCATTCTCTGCAAATTTAATAAAAGTTTAACATATATGCTAATTTTTGTAATTCGCAGCTACAAATATATACGAAAAGATGTGGTTTTAACATAGGGTTAAATAATACGCTGAAAAAAGATACGAATCTTATCCATTAGGCATAATTCTTATCTTCGGAACACAAATCTTAACTTCGGAATTGAAGAATCAGCAATTATTTTGTAGTGGCGGGTCTCATGTCGCAAGTCCAACATCGCATCTGGCAACCCTTCTGATTGGTGTTGGTGAGGACACGGACGGGAGGACATTGACGGGAATGGAGGGGGCCTTGTGCGGTGGGGTGCGTGAGCTTTGTGCAGGGCACGGTCCTGCGTCAGCAGGATGACCGACAGCCGGACTC
>JAEEGL012999180.1_pt1 | contig 16097 bp, 3 predicted proteins | sample 9134231 | NCBI WGS metagenome assembly JAEEGL01 (sample SAMN16246548, study PRJNA631951) | gut metagenome | biome: gut microbiome; feature: rumen; material: fiber-attached | host: Bos | place: Iran: Karaj | collected 2018-10
CCTCATAATAATCTGTCCAAGTTTTCATAGTTAATCTATAATAATCTACTCCTACACCTGTACCAATGTACAGTGCAAAATGCTTACTTCTAACATAGTCGTAATAAATATTTGCCATGCCGGCTTTTACCGACGATGTACTTATAAGACCAAAAATTATTTGCAACATCTCAGATATTTCTGCTCTTTCTTGATAAGCAATTTCATATCTTAATCTGTTATACTGAAGGCCTAATGCAATATTACCTAAAAATCCTACACCTACCATACCTCTTTCTTCACCTTTGTCATTGTAGGTCTCCGTTGTGCCTATTGAAAGACAAGTATCAATATCTATGTACTTGTAAAGAGTATCATCCTCAAGAGCAAAAACATTTGTGCTACAAACTAAAACGAACAACAAAGATAAAATAAACAATTTTTTCATTAACTTTCTCCAACTTTTTTAAAAATATCACATTTTATTTATAACAGACAATGCATAATATAATATTATAGCACTTATAACTTCTCATATCAAGTATTTTTCGTTATTATAAAAAATATATTTTTACACATAAATAATTTTAGCATTTCATTTAAATTCTTGACGTCAAAAAATTTTTCAGTTATAATATATATGTTCCTAAGATATAAATACTTTTAAGGTAACAAAAACAAAAAGGAGCTTTGTAATGAGAAGCGCTAAAGGCTTTACGCTTACCGAGCTGATTATTGTAATGGTTATAGTTGTTATCTTATCGTTAATTGCTACACCTGTTTACAAAGGTTATGTGAGAAGAGCCATGGGAACAGAAGCAAAAGCATTACTTAATTCAATAATAACTGCAGAAAAGGTATATTTTACGGAATATAATCGTTACAAAAGTTTGGGTGATGGTTTTGTTACGGCGTATGATAAAGACCTAAGTGTTGATGCAAGGTATAACAGATATTTTACAACTTGGGGAGTTCTGGCCGGCGGAGAATTCGATCAATTGCTTGCTATAGGCGTTTTTGGCGGAAAGGGTACGGGAGCAGACTACATTTCTATGTTTTACTTAACTTATTCTACATCAGTAACACTTAAAATTAAGCCCGGTCTTTACGAGTTTTACGAACCAAACGGATTTAAAAGTTTAGGAATGGACGAACCTAATTTTTAAAACAAATTTATAAAATTTTTTCTTTGTAGTTGATTTTAAAATCAAAATAAAAAGATCTAAAGATTTTTAACTTTAGGTCTTTTTATTTGCAAAAACAGTAGTTAAACTAGTAGTTTTTATACATAAACATAAATTACCCACCATATTAAATCTTGACAATAAATCTTTTTTGTGATACCATAAGCAAATATTTTCATACTTAAAAAAACAAAAAGGAGAATGTAAATGAACAAAAAGAAAGGTTTTACACTTGTTGAATTAATTATTGTAATTGTCATCGTCGGTATCCTATCGATAGTTGCAGTACCTGTTTACAAAGGCTACACAAAAAAAGCTATGGGAACGGAAGCAAAAGCTTTGCTTGGTTCGATAATGACAGCTCAAAATGTATATTTCTCGGAATATAATTCCTTCTTGGAGTTGGGTCCTACAGCTTATGATAGAGTATTGGATGTTGATGCAAGAGGTAACAAATATTTCACTACTTATATGGTTGCGTCAGATGGTTCGGATTCAAGAGCTTCTTATAGTGCATGTGTTTTGGGAAATAAAGGTTCCGGTGCAGAATATATTTCTATGGGTGTAATAAAAGTTGCAACAAACAATCCTACATTTTACGAATTTTATGAAACGGGTGGATTTGAGAGTATGGGAATAACAGATTATTAGTTTTAGTATTAATTTAAAAGGTCTGAGAGATATCTCCCTCAGACCTTTTTTATTTATAAAAACAAATTACTGTTTGTTATGCGCTTGCTAACATATTTCTAATATCAGCAGTATCAACAATATTTACTACTCCTTCTATATCTAAAATATTATCACTGCCAATCGGCAGTATATCAAATTCGTCCGCTTTACTCCTCTCGGTCAAACGTAAATGTTCTTTTAATCTGTGCATAACTATTGGGTCATCTTTTATTCTTTCTTTCAATCTTTTAATTATTTCGCTTTCAAGATTTTTATATTTTTCATCCATAACAAAAACAACATTTCCCCCTACAAATTTTAAATACACCGTTATCGCTTCTTCTTCGTTTAAAGGATTTTGTATATTTACAAATTCATACAATTTTTCAGTATCCGTAACATTTCCGAATTCCAACATAATATTTATTTTGGTATCTGCATTTGTTTCCTGTATTTCAACATCGTTTGTTGTTATAGGTCTTTTCTGCAATATGTATATCTTCCCGTCTTTTATACCAAACTCTATATCTAACGGATATCCGTCTTCCTGTTCTAATTTTGCTGCTACTTTTATTAAATTTGATATTTCTTCGTTACTTAAAGCTCTTGCATTAGGCGGACGATCCGAAAGGACTCTTTGTGTACCATCCGTCGTTAAAATATATTGATATTGTTTTGTTGCAACACAGTATTCTAAAACTACACCTTTGCCTAAATCTATAGTTATGGTATCCGGTGTTAATTTCCCGGAAACCAATCCCTCACCTTCTCCGTACAAAGATTCTATTATAGCTTTCCCATAATTATTGCTTGTAAATAAAACTCCTGCTATTTCAACATCTATTGCCTCTTGTACCAAAATAGCAGGCTTTACAACCTGACCGCTTTGTACCATATATTCAACACTTCTCTGACCATAAAAAGATTCCCAACATTCAATTATTGCATCATACAAAGAATCTTTATCTACATTTGGAATAGTTTCCCCCATACCGGCAAAAGCATATTTAACACTGTCTTCTCCGACACCTGAAGTTCTTACAAAGCATCTCACATTATTCAACTTATCAGAAATATAATTTATTACTTCATTCATATTTTCTTTCACTTTAGCATCTTTTTTTCTTCTTTCAATCTCTGCTATTATGTCTTGACGCAATTCTTGAGCTTTTATAAAATCATTATTTTTTACGGCCTTTTCTAAATCACTTAACAAATCTTTCCCTCGAACACCGATAAAATCTTCAAATTGCAATGTACTTATACCCATACCATTAGGAACAACAACATTATCAAACTGTTCTAACAATTTAGTCATTCTTGCTATTTCTACTGTTTTGGAACCAAATAAATTGACATCAATAGCATCTATATCAGAAAAACTTGATACATGTTTTCCCTTTTTATTATTTTCAGAAACATATTTTTGAAGAACATTTTTCAATTCTTCAACAACTACAACAACTTGATCTTTTATATCTCGCAAACTTTGCACTGATTCGTTATCCAAAACAAACATATCATAAACAGATGCCTGACGTATTATAGATATTATTCTGTTTATTTTTACATTATCTAAATCAGTACTATTAATATATTCGTTACTTTCTTTTATTAAATTGCTGATATAGTTGTACAACTCTTGTTTTATTTTACCTTCCATAGAAGAAATAATATTTTTCTGTTCTGTTAATTCTTTTATGTCATCTGCTGTTTTAATTCGTTCCAACTTTTCTTTCATTCTTTCAAGCAATCTGTATTTTTCATTTGGATTAGACATACTTTCTAAACTTTCAATGGCTTCACTTATTTTACTTATTTTATTTTGAATATATCCTTTATTTAAATCTTTTATTTTCTCTTTAATATTCGTAGGCATATCACTACTAAACAACATATCCATAGTTTTATTCTTTTTTATATTTCCTACAACTTGAAAATATACATATTCTACTATTTTATCTATGTCTTTATTGTTCTGATTTTCCATAAACAGTTGTCTTATCAATACATCATTATCGTCATCTATTGCTATTTGTATTTGATCCAATATATTGTCGTCAACATCAATAAACAACAACAAATGTCCCGTATCGCCGTTTAACAAAACTCTTGTTTTGTCCTTCAGCATAATTTGTTTTTTATCTGCATTTCTAATTTGTAAATTTCTAAAAATTGCGGATTTCTTTTCCGGTGCATAATATGTTACTTCCACATTTTTATCTTCCCACGATACACCACTCAGTATCATAGATGGTTTTTTATATTCCCTTGTCGTTATAGCTGCATGGCTTAATACTCCGCCAATCATAGTTATTAAACCTTTTACTTTTTGTATAATACCTATATCATCCGGTGTCGTATATGGTGCAACATATATGCTGTTTTCATCGACATTATTTTTATCGGTGGTTATAAATCCATATACATACAAGCCATCACTTTCGGACGTTCCTTGGCCATAAATATTAGGAGTATCTATAAATTGAATTGTACTGTTTAACTTATTATCTATATTCTTCTGCTCCGATTCAGATACACTTCCGTGCACTTGTATATCATAGCCTTCATTTTCCAATATATCTTTCATACTATCCATATCTAATTCATACCTGCTATTTTTTGTAACAAGTTCAACAACACAATAATAAATTGTATTATTTTTTGGATCTACCAACCCTTTAACAGACAAGTATGAACTATTTTTTAATTTTAAATATCCGCTTACCGCTAATAAACCGCCTACATAGCCGACCGGTTTAAACTTAAATTCTTTTCTGGGCAACAAATTAATCAACATAGCTTTATGAACGGCATCCGCTCTATCATCTAAAATATTTTGTGCTAAATATTTAGTAATATTATATTCCGTATTCTTAATCAGATAACCTCTCTCATCTAATATTATTCTTCCGACTGCATATGCTCTTTCTAACGGTTTATTAATATATTTATCTACATCTTCTTGATTAGTAATTTTGTCAGGAACAGTTTCCTCTAATCCCAATTCTGAAAATATTTTTTGTATTTCTTCAACATTTATCCTGGGCTTTCCGGGGACTTCAAATAAATATTCTCCCCATCCCTGCATACTGTTCGGAGAATATCCATACCAAATACTATCACTGAAAAATTTATCTACCAATTTTTTTATTACATTATTTTCTATATCGGAATAGCCTCTATATTCGCCCAAATCAAAATCTAACATTGAAGAATATTTAAATAAAACCATTACATGTTTTAAAACATTAACCATATCAATATTTTCATTTAAGCCATTTTCACTATTTAATATTGCTTTCAAATTAAATTCTTCACCGGAAACTTTAAATCCTAATTTTTCTAAAACCTTTTTAAAATATATTATTCTATATTTATTACCCAAAGATCTGCTACTTTCATTAAATGAAATTGTTATTTCTCTGTTTAATTCATTGAAATTTGTAATTATATCTACACTATGGTAGCCTAATCTTGGTGTCCAAACCAACAAATCATCCATACATACAAGATCTTTTAATTGTTGTTTACTATCAGAACTATCATACGGAGATCGCGGCAATTTTTCCATGGATAATTCTTCCAAAAATTTTAATATATCTTTATGTATTCTTTTTTCTGAGATATCGTATACTCCGATAGATGTATTGTTATTATTATGCGATAAAACCAAAGAATTTTGATTTTCTTCTATATTATCAGATAATTTTTCTCTAAAAGTTGCTATCGCCGTTTGATGTATTGCATTTATTAATGAATTTAATGTTGTTATATTTTCTATATTTTTTTGTGTCCAAGGTTGAATTTTTTTGTGAAAAGACACTTTTGCTTGTTTTTGTTCCAATATTTTTCTAATATTATTTAATGCTGTTTGTGCATCATTTGCCAATTCACTATTTATTTCTTTAAAATCATTTATCATTATTTGAACATGCTTCATTACTTCCTCTAAATCATCTACATCTTTTGCCGTATTTAATAACTCTAATGCTATTATATTGTTTTGTAACAAATCTCTAAAGTTCTTGAATACACTTCTTACTTCCTCTGCCTTTTGAGCATTTTTAATTTCTTTTGTACTGTATTTTATCGGCGGGATTGAAAAACAAAAATCTTTATCTCTAAAATTTGTTCTGGCAATCAACGAGGTAATTCTGTACGGATATATTCTGTAGGCTTCTTTCATATATCTCGACGGAATATAATAAAAATAGTCATCAATTCTTTCATATCGTACACCTTCATCATATTTGTCAATTATTAAATCTATTTTAGTTTTGTCCAATTCATTAAATATTTCCGAATTAATAATATTGACAAAAATATTATTATATAAATTATTATCTTTCTGATCCGAAATTAAGGTATCCAACATCCAATTACAAATATTTATGCAAATTTCTCGATACACTCCTTTGGAATTAAATAAATCAATACAAATGTTTACTATATTGAAATAATCTCTATTTTTTATAATTATATCGGATATTTCCTGTATGTTTGTTGCATCCGGCTTTATATGCACAAATATGTTCGGAAAGTATATTTTGAGATTTTGTTTTCTTGCCGCATTTGCTAAGAATGTTATTGTATCTTTGGAAATTCCTATTCTTTTATATAGTCTCATTAAATTTTCTTTGTTTCTATAAGAATTTTGTGAATAAAGAATTACAAAATCATTAATCCAGCTGTTCATGTTATCATTAATACTGTTACCATATCTGTTATACAATAAACTTATTAAATCAATAACTTTTGGGACATATAAATCATGAATGAAATCGCTATTTATTTCACTAAAAATTTTTAAAATAATTGAAATATTTAAATATGTATTATCATCAATAGATTGTGTTTCATCTATATTACTTCTAATAATCTTTTCTACTTCTCTCATCGGGAAAGAATCATTATTTTTACTAAAAAATCCATTTTTACACAAACTTAAATACAAATTTAAAAATTCATTTAAAATAGTACTTGCATTATCTAAAGAATCTATTTCTTCTAAAAAGTTCTCCATCTTCTTTTCTACAGAATATGCGCTTTCTTTCTCATAAATACTTTTTTCAATTTCTTTCAATTGTTTTTTTAATTTATCTTTTTGATCTTCGGTAACATTTGCATTATCTATTTTAGAAAATATATTTTCAAATCCTTTTTTTATCGGGTCATTAGCAAACACATTATTCGAATAAAACGTTGTTATAGGTCTTCTCTGCAATATAAAAATCTTCCCGGCTTTATCAATAGCAAATTCAATATCTACTGGATAACCGGCATCTTCCTCTAGCAACGACGCTATTTTAAACAAATCCTCTATCTGTTCTCCACTAAGTATCCTATCTATTTTTTCTTCTGCTGTTAATTTTTGTATACCGGTTCCACCGTTTTCTTGTGCAACTACTTTTAATTTGCAATTCGTATCTCTAATATATTCTATACTTTGATCGTTTGCTCTAACCGTTATATGATCCGGGTCTATCCTGCCGGAAACCAAGCCTTCACCCAAACCTCTAACCACTTCTATAATTAAATTTCCCCTATCATCTCTTGTAAATATTACACCTGCTTTTTCTACATTTTCAACCATTTCTTGCACGAGTAATGCCGGCTTTACCATTACTCCTTGTTTTATCATATCTTTTATACAATCTTCCGTATAAAACGACTGCCAACATTCTTTTATACTGGAATAAACACTATCCTTATCTTGATTTAATTTTGTTTCTGCCATACCTGCAAATGCATAATCCCCGCCATCTTCTCCCACACCGGAAGATCTAATTGCATATTTTTTATTTTCTAAAATATTTTCCAAATATTTTTTTAATTTCATATCGTTAGTTTTATCTATAAGAGCACTCATTTCCTTTCCCAGTCTTACGGCTTCTTCAACATCTTTTTTCTGAATGGCGAGTTCCAACTTTTGTTCTAAATCACTATATTCTTCAAATTTTCCTGCATTAGCAAAAAATACCCCCACAGCATTTTTGCTAACTCCGTACCCGTTAGGAACCTGCATCATTTGATTATTTGTTGCATTCACAACACCGCTTATATTGGCTTCCTCTGTTGTTTTTGAACCATAAACAGATAATTCACTGGCTTGTATGCCGCTAAAATTTTTGATTTCATCCTCATAACTCAAGCTGTTCCCCTGTTGTTGTATTTGCAATAATCGATCTGTTTCTGTTACCAAATCTTTAAGTTTTTTATCTCCGTAATAATTCAATACTTTTAATTGCAAACTTATTTTAGTTAATCGATTTCTATCCCCTACCGATAAAACTTCTCCTGTTCTTAAAATATTTCCTATTTCTTCCTTTAAATTTTCTATAGACTTTACAATATTTTCATTTAATTGTTTGTATATATCATCAAATTCTTGTTCAATTTTTTTAAATTTTGAATTTGAATTTCCATTAATATTAATGGAAGAAATTATTTTTTTTGCCTTGCTTAATATCACATATTTAATATTTTCGTCTAACATAGCCTTGACATTATCTATCATCATTGATGCTATGTCATACTGCATATTTAAATGCTTATCAAACAATGCGGTTACCATCGTACCGATTTTTCTGTCTTTAAAACTTTCCAATAACGATATTATTTCTCTTTTATCTTTATCGGATATTGTTTGGAAAAATATATATTCTATTATCTCTTCAATTTTTTCGCTATCAATATTATCCGTTATTATTCTTTCTATTTCTTTTATATTTTTCTCATATATAGCATTTTGTAAAGTTTCTATTTCCGGCAAATTTTTAAATACTAACAATCTTCCCGTAATACCATTTGCTAAAACGACATCTCCTTCTTCCAACACTAACTTATGTTCCACCATTTTTTGTGTATTAAAACCATTCTTGCTAACGGGTTTACCTTCTGCGGAGTAATAAGTTAACACTAACTTACCATTTTCCCACACTCCGTTTGATAATATGGATGTTGTCCCGTTCTCTCTTGCAATTATATTAGCATGGTCCAACATTCCGCCGCCTGTAGTCAGTATACCTCCTACGGTTTTTATGGTATTTATGTCATCTACTGTTGTTGCCGATGTAATCCACATGCTGTCACTATCAGCTGAATTTTTATCATATGTAATTTTCAACGGAACATACTCCGGCCCGACATTTGATACACCTATTCCTCTAACATACGGCACCCGTGGTGAATATATAATATTTTCCTTTAATCTTTTTAATATTTCATCTCTCTCTGAAGCACTCCTTTCCTTTTGACTTTTCACGTTATATCCATAATTCTGTAACAGTTCCAGCAACTCTTTATATGTTAATTCTTCCCTGTTTCCTTCAAAATCTACTTTTTCTACATAAACGCATTTCATTCTATTTCTTTCTTTATCTATAACGGCTTTTATTGATAACCAATTGTTTGTATCCAACCTTAATACCCCACTTGCCGCTATCATTCCGCCAATATACCCTTCTGTTACAAGGTTCATATCTCTGTAATTTAACAAATTCATTAACTGTGCCTTTCGCAAAGTTTCTTTTATATCTCCCTTTATTGCTTTAATTATTGACCGCATTTCGACATAATCTTTATTTATCTTCAAAATTTTCTCACCATCTTTATCGGCAATAATTAACTTACCTTCAATATAGGCTCTTACTATATTCCATTCAGACGGATTATCTTCAATTCCTACTTTTTCATACAAATCTATATAACTTTCTTATTCTTTTTCTTTTAATTTTTCTTCCCCTTCCTTTAATTCTCTTAAAAATTTTATTTTTTCTCTCCACTCTGATTCTATATTTGATTTTATTTTATTTTCTGTCTTACTAAATTCCTCTGGTAAGACAAAAGAATTCTTCATTTTCTTAAAATCTTCAAGTGAAATATTAGGAATGTAAAATTTATTATAATAATGAACTGCATAATCAACATCATTATTTTCTATTTTAAAATCCAGGTTCACTGCATTTCCCAAAATTTTCAATGCACTAAAAAATTTAAGAGCATAGTCCCTATATTTTTCTTCACCGCGATTTGTTGAATACATAGCCGAAAACCTGCAAACTCCGGGAACTTCTTCATCTGCACTTTGTGCTATTTTCGAATCAATATCCAATATATCAAACCCTGATTGCGCAAATAAAGTTGCAAGCAAAATTGCTCTTAATGCATTACCATCTCCTCTACCGGAATCATTAAAAAATACTTTTATACCTTCATCCAAATCAAATAAAATATTCACACTGTGCGCACCTAATTTTTTTGAAAAAACAATTTTATTCTTATTAACAAATACTGTTTCATTTTCCTCATCAAAAGTTCTTTCTATTAAAGAAGATAACTCTATTAAAAAATTTTTCATGGCACTTGTCATTTCCTGCGAACAATTATGCACTATCAATTTACTGGAATTATTTTGTTTTATCTCTATTTTCTTAGAATCTTGTTTAGAACTATCACTATAAAATGATAATGTAAACAGCCTGGTTGATGTCTGATGAACTGCATTTATAAGTGTATGTAACTCTTCTATTTTATCTAACTCATCTTCTTTCCATCCTTTCAACTCTCCTTGTCTGTTTATATCTAAACTTCCATCTCTTAATTTTTTTTCTATTAAATCAAGAGATTTGTTTGCTTTTTCCGCATATTTCGGAGAGATTTTTGCAAAATCTTTTATCATTTCTCTGACAAAATATATTGTATCGTGTAAAGAATCTTTATTTAATTTTTGTAAGGAATATAATGCCAAATCATTATTTTCTATTAAATCTTCAAACGCATCAAACAATTGTGTTGCCGTGTTATCACTTTCTTTATTATCGGTTCTTTGCCATGTAAAATATCGTTTGCTTTCTTGAACAAATTTGGTTAGTGTTGAAGAAACATATTTTAACAATTTTTCAAATTCTGTTTCGTAATATTCTACCGCGTACAACTTTGAGTTTTTTCTTCCGGTATTAAACCTTATACCTAATTTGTAGAAAAAATATTCCAATTCATCCAGTTCCGCATCCTCATTATATACATTGTTTCTCTTACCCATAATTTTTCGTATCGCTTCCGGAACCAGAAGTCTTGCATCTTCTACTTTCGATATTTCGTTTCCATAAACAAAAAACGGATCGGAAGCATTAAAAGAATTATTTTTTTCTCTTTTTCTTACTTCTTTTATAAGATCAATTGCTTGATCCGTGTTTACTTTATAGACGTAAGATATAGCGGAATACTTATCGAAAACATTAAAAGCAGTATAATATTCTTTTATAAGCTTTTTTACAAAAACATATAAAAGAGATTCTCCCGTTTCTTTATATTCAATTAAACTCAATATCGGTGCTAAAGTTTCAATAATCGTTTTTATTTCTTGTTTTTTTACATTATCGTTCACAACAGAAGACAAATCAATCTTTTCAATAAATGATGTAAAATTCTCAGTTATTTCTTTAATTTGCTCTTGTTTAGTTTTACCTTTTATATTTTCAAAATCAGCAGTTAAATTATTAAGTATATTTTCAACATTAGAATCAATATCGCTTTTTTCTTTTTTATCATATATTTTTGTTAGATATTGTTTTAAGTAACCAAGTCTGCCAATTATATCGGATAAATATATATTTGTATTGTCCAATATTTCCGTATTATCGGTAATTCTTTTTATGTTGTCATACTCCAACAAAGGCTGAGTTTGTTCATAATCAAAATATTCATACTCTATACCGCATATTTTATAATACTCTCTTTCCCACTCATAACCTATCCCTCTGGATCTCAAACGTAATGAACTTTCTACCTGTTCCCCGTTTTTCTTATACAAAGATCTTATTATTGAGTAACCATACTGAACATATTGATCGGAACTTTGGGATAAAAAAACATCAATAATAGACGAATACGGCCACGTCATAATTTCAGAATTCGATATTATTTCCCCAATAGCTTCTTCCCATCTTTCTAAAGAATCATATTTAAAAGGTGACGGAAGCGGCGAAGCAACAGTAGCATAATCACTCGGATATTTTACTCGTTCTATCCTTTCATATAAACTATCAAGTATTTTATCCGCATACTGTTTTTTGTCAACCGACAAAAAGTATTCTGCAACATCGTAAAAAAATGGAATTTTATCAAATTCTGAAAAAGTTTCAATATAATCATAACATAAATTTTCATCTAACATACTGCTTATAACCAGTACTTGATAATATAGTGAATTTGTATCATTCAACGAAAGACTGCTTTGTTTAGCAAATTCACATACTTTCTCTAAAATATTCTCGATACTTTTTCCATCATTATAGTCTATGTTTTGTATTTTTTTCTCTAACTCACTGCATTCCGTAATAAACTCTTTGTCCAACCATGCCCTTCCTTCTGCATTTGATCTTATGTCATTAATTATATCAAACAAGTGTTTAATTTCTTTTTTCAAAAGCTTAACATTTTCATCATCGGAAGAATTTGACATCGCTTTTGCCGAATCAACTATACTAATCGACGATTGTATTAACATACCTATCGCCGGTGCTAAAAATACTTGTTGCGGGAACAACAATGACATTACTACATATATGCCTGTAAGTATTAATATTTGCGGCAAAAATTGTTTCCAGTTCCCATCAATGTCTTGTTTAAATATTTTATCCGCAAACATAGATATTGCGGTTTTTCCCTTCTGTAAAAACTCTTTAAAAACATTTGATATTTTATTACTTTTTTGTTCTCCTTTTCCCGTTACGTCATCTGCAAATATTTCATTAGAATAGAATGTTGTTATAGCCCTTCTCTGCAATATAAAAATTTTCCCGGCTTTATCAATAGCAAATTCAACATCTACCGGATAACCGACATCTTCCTCCAATACTTTCAATATTTTTTGCAAATTTTTTATCGTTTTTTCATTGAGAATTCTATCCAACACATCTTTTCTTTGTAACTCTTCCGGAACTATTCCACCCTCATCATTTTGTGATATTTTCAGTTTGTTTCCTATGGATCTAAGATATTGTATTTTTGAATCTTTTGCATTTATAACGATATTATCGGGAGTTACTTTACCGGAAACCAATCCTTCACCTAAGCCACGCACAACCTCTATAACCGTATTACAATCAAAATTTCTGGAGAACATAACTCCTGCTTTTTCTACATCTGTAACCATTTCTTGCACGAGTAATGCCGGCTTTACCAAAGTTCCTTCTTCACCAAACATATCTTCTATACATTCGTCGGTAAAGAAAGACTTCCAACATTCTTTTATACTGGGATAAACATTATCTTTATTCTGATTTAATTTAGTCTTTGCTATACCTGCAAATGCATGATTTCCTCCATCTTCCCCTATCCCGGAAGATCTAATTGCATACTTTTTATTATCATCTAGTAGGCTCGCTAAATATTTTTGCAATTCATTATCTTTGTCATTTGTTTTATCTATTAAATCCGATATTTTCTTTGCTATCTCTTTCCCGTATTTAATGTCCTTATTTATTTTGGCTTTCTGTAATTCTTCAAATAACTCCACGTATTTTTCCAAATTACCATCTTTAGCTAAAAATATTTCAAATGCATTGGTACTTATGGCAAAACCCGCAGGTGTACTTATGTCGGCCTCTACTTCACTCAATCTGTTTATAGATGCTATTTCCGTAGTTTTTGAACCATATTTCAACAAATCACTTTCTTGTATATCGTTTAAATTTTTTATCTCGTTATTATACTCAGCAGTATAATTAGATTTTATCTCCTTAATTTTGTTATCAACTTTTTCTATTAAAGACTGTAACTTGCTGTCATTATAATAATTCCAGACCTTTGCTTTTTTACTTTCTTTAGCAAGAAAATCCATTTCTTTTTGAGATAATACTTTTTGTGAAAGTAGCGAGGCTATTTCATTATTCAATTTTGTTACATCTTGTTTTATCTTATTTAAAAGAATGCTTCTTTCTCTGATTCTTTTTTTCTTTATTTTACTTATATTCTTTCTGCTTGGGTCCATATTTTCCAGCTGATCCAATTCTTTTATAATATCAGTAAGCAATTTAAGTTTTATAAATTTATCATTTATACTCCCAAGATTTTTATCTTTGCCGAAAATATATTCACTTTCAATATCTATGTGCCTTTTGATTAAAACTTCTATTTTATCTTTTATGTTTTTATTTGGATTTTCCGCCAAAACCTTTAACAATTCGTATCTGCTTTCATCTCCGATTACTTGAAAGAATATATATTCTATAATTCTATCTAAATTTTCATCTCCTATTTTTTTATTTAAGTATCGGTTTATAGCATCGTTATCATTATTATCTATGTATGTTTGCAATTTATCAATATCACCGATATTGTCAAAAAGCAATAGTCGTCCATCTGCACCATCACAAAGAACAACTGCTCCCTCATTTAAACCGATAGCTTCTTCTGTTATACTTTGTTTTTGGTATTTACCCATTTTTTGCAAGTAAGAAGTCGGCAAATAATATCCCAACTCCAATTTTTCCCCTACCCATCTGTATGTATCAAATAAAATTGCAATTTTTTTATTTTCTCTTGCCGTTATGCTTGCATGGCTTAACATTCCTCCGCCGGTTATTACTATTCCGCCACATCGTTTTATTACTTCAACATCTTCCGGAGTTATATTTGATGTAATCCACAAACTATTCTTGTCAACTTTGGATTTATCATAAGTAACTTTCAAAGGAACATATCCGTTTTGTGAACCGGAAACTCCTCTTCCCCTCAAATATATGGTCTTTAACTGTTCCGGTATTACTTTCTTTAAAATTTCTTTTATCTCTTTTCGTTCTAAACGTGTTCTCGGTTCCTGATGTTTTACCGTGTACCCATTCTCTTCTAACTTATCATAAAGCTCTGTATCACTTAACTCTTTCCTATTTCCTTTAAAATCTACCAGTTCAACATAAGCACATTTTGCTCTTTTTCTTTCTTTATCTACAATCACTTTAACCGATAGCCACTCATTTCCAACACTTAAAGGCAATACTCCGCTTTCGTAAATAAAATCTCCTATATGCCATTCAGGTTCAAAATCAAACTCCATATAATCTAATAAATTTATCAATTGAGCTATTTTGAATGTTTTGCCACCTTTTCTCGATATAAAGTTTAATAAATTATTTAAACCTTTATTTTGATATTCATCATCAATTTGTAAAATATTTCCTTCTTGCGTTTTCTTTATTGAAAACCTACCATCTACATATCTCCTGATAATATTAATCGGGAAACTGTCAAAAGATTCCAATTCCAAATAATCAGATATTTCCTTCGGTATATTTTGCTTTTGTTCACACAAATCTTTATATTTCTGCAATTTTTTATATCTGTCAACATACTCTTCTATTGCATCATGAGGAAGATATGATTCCAAGAAAACTAATGGTATTCCTTTTGGTATATCATAGGTATTGGTAGAAGATTTATTGTTGAATATATCTTTAAAAGTATGTTCAAAGTTTTCTAATTTTTGGGAAGAAAATGTATTTTCATTAATATTTGTATCTCGTTTTAACTGTATAAACTGAACTATATCATCATCTAAATCTGCTCCAACAACATAGTAATCCAAATCATTTGTGTTACTGAAAATATATTTAGCTAAAGAAAACATTCGTGCATATCGCTCAGGAGAATCAATTTTAGAACATTTATACTCTACAACAAAAGAAAATGTTCCGTCATTTTTAAAATTAACCAAATTAAACCCGGTCTCTCTCAACAATGCTATTAACAATAAAGATCTTAAATAGTTCCCATCCTTGCAATGACTTTCCGTAAAAGATACCCTAATATTCTCCTCTAAATCAACACTTATATCAACGCTGTGTTTACCTAACTTCTTACTGTATATAAAAAAGTTATCTTTAAAAAAATAAGTCTGATTTTTAACATCTTCATCGGCATTCATATTTATATTTTCTAAAAATCTGTTCATCCTATTCGAAATTTCGTTTGTTCCTGAACAATTATAAACCCCTTCTAAGTTTTTTTCACCTTTGTTTAATTGATGAATTTTTTCAAAAAACTTTTTATATACTGTCTGATGTAATGCATTTATCAATGTATGAAATTCTTTTATTTTATCAATATCATTTTCTCTCCAATTGTTTAAACCTTTTATACTTTCTTTGCTTATTGTTCCATCTTGCAAGCCGGCACGTATTTTAGCCAATGAAATTTCTGCTTTTGTAGCAATATCTTCGTCCAACACTTTAATACCTGAAATCATTTTATCTATAA
>JAEEGL014133136.1_pt1 | contig 16097 bp, 14 predicted proteins | sample 9134231 | NCBI WGS metagenome assembly JAEEGL01 (sample SAMN16246548, study PRJNA631951) | gut metagenome | biome: gut microbiome; feature: rumen; material: fiber-attached | host: Bos | place: Iran: Karaj | collected 2018-10
CGGCATAGAGAGGATCAATGATGTTGCGTCGAATAATGCTACGACTACTCAGGAGCAGGCTTCCAGCATCACCGAAGTCTTAAGCCTCAGTGACATGATAGTGACCGAGAGCAACAAGCTGCGTTCGGAGACCGAGAGCATCACGAGCATCTCGGAGAACCTGAACCAGTACTCCGATGAAATAAACTCAGACCTGTCACAGTACAGGATCTGAAAGATCCTGCCCGAAGGGTTATGACACATGTTTCCTTGGCATGTGGCAGGACTGGCGGGGGTTGATATCAGTATAAGTAAAGGGCTGTACCTTGAAGGTACAGCCCTTTTTTTCGTCCTTCGGCTGCAGATCTTATTCGACCTTGCCCTCTTTGATGAGGCGCAGGAAAACATCCGCTATCTCGGGATCGAACTGCTTTCCCTTATTCTTTTCTATCTCATTGAATATGTCATCCATGGACAGCTTGTTTCTGTATACTCTGTTTGAATTCATCGCGTCAAAGGAATCCGCGACGCAGATCATCCTTGCGATCTCCGGGATATCCTTGCCGGCTTTTCCTTCGGGATAGCCATTACCGTCATATCTTTCATGATGGTAGAGGGCGCCTTCGTCGACATCCTTAAGGCTCTTGAAGCTGCTTAAGATCTCGCCTCCGCGCTTCGTATGGGACTTTATCACTTCAAATTCCTCATCCGTCAGCCTGCTGGGTTTTCTCAGGATATTATCGGGGACGCCTATCTTGCCGCAGTCATGCAGCAGCGCAATGTAATATACACGGTCGAGCTCTTCGCCCTTATATCCCATTTCTTCGGCTATGAGCCTGGTATAGTATGCCACTCTTTTGGAATGGCCGTTTGTATAGGTATCCTTTGCGTCAATGAAGCCGGTAAAGGTCTCGATGGATTCCCTTATGATCACATTATCACGCTCATGGCGTTCGTTATACATTTTGATCTGCGACGAGGTGATAAGAAAGATTATAAGCGCTACAAGCCATATACCCAGCGCTGCAATGGATATCCAGAACACGGGCTCGCTTTTCAGCAGCCTGTGAAAGGAGTATCCAAGCTCAAGTACCGAATCGCTGATATCTTCACCGATAGCCGCATAAAGGATGAAGCCCGGGACAGTGCCTTCATATGGCTCTATCGGGACTTCCATCGCGTTCATGTCGGAGCTTGGGAAATAGATAAGATAATCCCCGGGAGCCATATGGACCAGTACTTCCCCATCGAAAGTAGCGGTGTCAAGGTTATAGTCATCTGCTTTGAATTCACGGAGATCTGGAACGGTTTCAACTATCTCGCTTCCCGAACGGTTCTGGTGTATCTCCAAAGCCCCATTCCAGGCCGACAGGAGAAATACTTCTTTGTTGAAGGTCAGCTTGAAGTTAAAATCCGATACTTCATCCCTTGTATTGTTTTCAACGGAGAAATCATATGTATAGGCCTGAAAGTTATGCTCGGTAAGCCCTTCATTATTCAGATCGAAAACCTTTGTCCATGTGCTGCTCCTGGGAACCGCCGTTACTGATACATCCCTTGTTGTATCGGGTTCCTCACGGAAGAGTTCCGATCCCGAAAACCGCGCGAGATGCCTTTTTTTGTTATACGCATCGGTTCTGATAATACTTGTGACAAAGATTGCTATCACCAGAATAAATGAAGCAACAAAGAATACGGCCATATTTCTCTTGTTTTTGTTTCCTGTCATATTCTTTCTCCCATGAATGCCGTTTTGCGGAAGGCTCATTTCTGCCCGTCTGACCCTGCTACCGTGAAGTCCATCACTTCCTTTTTTTCCATTTCGTTAATTAGGGATTCAAACAGCTTTTCAGCCTCTTTCGGATCTGACGGGATATCCTTGGTGTCTGAAGAGTTGGTCTCTCTCTGGAAACCTGAATATGACGCCGTGCCGTTTTCATCAAAATTCTCATAAATGTAATCCTTGACCATGAGCGCATCCCCTTCAGGATTCATAAACTGAGAATTGTACTCATGATTTCCGGCGTTGTATACCAGCGTCCCGTCACAGCGGATGGGATAGGCCGTGCCGCCGCTGAAGGCGTTTCCGAAGAAACGTATCTGGCCGTCTTTTTCACCATAGAAAGTAGCTTCCATCGCAGCGTTGTGTCCGTCCTGATCGTCAAAGGTTCCTTCAGTGACCGCGAGAAGCTTTCCGTCATACCCTTCAAGCTCGAAGTATGTGTAGCCGTTATCACCCTTAAGATATGAGATCAGCTCGTCAAAGCTGTCAAAGGTTTCTTTTCCTGCATTCTCCTCAACGAAAGAGCCGGGCATGAATTCCTCAGCCGGAGCCATGGCTTCTGCCACGGACTGGATATCAAATCCGTCAAGGTCTGCAGCTGCAACGGAAAGAGAATACTGTATGCCGATCTCAGGATCATACCATGTGATCTGATCCAGATAGCCATCGCCAGTTACCGCGCGGTATGTTTTCCCGGCCATATCGCCGGCGCCCCAGGTTGCAAGCGTCACATCATCGGGACCTTCGGCCCATTCCACATAGTTGCCTGCTATATCGGCATTTTCATCCGCGCCCATCTGCGCCCTTGCAGTAAATTTATCGCCCTCGAGTGTAAAGCCCAGCTGTATCAAGGGGCTTAATCCCTTTTCGGTATCGCTTAAGGCTTCGTTTTTCATCCATACCTGGTCCGTTGAGCCCTCAGGCGCGACAAATAGACGGGGGATGATCTCGTTCGCCTCATCAGCCGTGATCTCCACCCAGGGATTGCCGATATTTTCATTGTTTTTTTCCTGGGCTTTTGTGCTTTCCTCTGTCGGGGAAGTAACAGCTTCGGTTTTATTCCCGCATGCCGTGACCGTAAGGAGCATCCCGATCATCGCAAGGCTCAGCGCCTTTGAAACAAAATTCTTTTTCATGATAAGCTCTTTCCTCTCTTTCACCTGATTTATCAGGTTCTTTTTGTAATTATACGATATCTGCCTGAAAGGTGGCAGCCTTTCATCGTCTTGCAGTGATTATCCAGGGAGCAGGCTGGTTTTCAAACACATTTTTGGAGGTCAGCCTCGATACGGCTATCTGAATGATGTTCACGTCCGTAAGGCCGTACCGTGCCAGGATATCCCGGATCGATGCCGCAGCCTTGAAATCCAGCGTATATATCACAAATTCCATATTTGGATTCAAGCCGGTAAGATAAGAGACCTCCTGCTCGAAGCTGGCGGATACTACAAGCATGGTGGTATCCGGTACCGGCAGGTTATCCATGGTATCGGGGCCGACATGATCTACTATGGTGATATTCTGGAGACCGAACTGGTTCACGTTTTCTTCCATGGTCTCCCTGTCGCTTTCCTTGTATTCCACTGCAATGACCGTGCCTTCACCGCTGATCATGGCTGCTTCGACGGCGATGGATTCACCGGATATGACACAGAGGTTTTTCTGTTCGTCGATCTGCATTTTAGAAAGAAGGACGGAACGGATCTCACTGCCGACGTATTTTACCGAGCCTGAGGCGAATTTTTTATTGTCCATGCCGAATTTGACCGTGCTGCGCGCATTGGGGTTCAGGACTATCATGCCTGCTGAAGCATTGATCCCGCGGTCTATCATGGCTGATACAGGATCGCGCTTCACCTCGCCAACGGGCTCAGAGCCTTCGTTATATATCACTTCGCAGTCTCCCAGGCCTACAGTCCACATTTTATAGAAGATGTCCTTGTTCCCTGCTTCGGTAAAGACTAGCACCGTGCGGTGGGACTCCACGGTCGGGATGAGGTTCTTGTTTTTTCTTGTGATATCAAGGATCTTTACGTGCTCCAGGTCGATATCGGTATTATCGGAAAAGTACTGGAGCCAGGCGATTATGTGTTTGTTCGTGAAGAGTCTGTTTTCCATGGATAGTCCTTTCTGTCTTTTTTGTTTTTCTCATCTATATCACTAAGAAAGCACTGTATGCATCGATCATCCGCACTTTGTGAGCAGTTCCTCCCATTTGCGGTCGACATATTCCTGCGCGGCTTCGATTGTCCATTCGTTCCCCGGCTTGAAGCAGTGGGCAAACCTCCCCTGAAGCTTCATGAAATCCTCTACCGGAAGCTTCTTTGCGGGTTCATAGGTCAGCCGGTATTCTCCTTCCACAACCTCATACAACGGCCAGACGCAGGTGTCTATGGCAGCCTTGCATATATCCAGCAGGTTTTCTGAAGGATACTGCCAGCCTCTGGGGCAGGGAGTCAGCACGTTCACGAATGTCGGGCCTTTTGTATATATCGCGCGGTGGGCTTTTTCATGGAAGTCCTTCAGGTTCCCGAAAGGGTGGTCTGTGCCACATAGGGAGAACCGTGGGATACCATGATAGAAGTCAGGTCCTTCTGCTCCTGTTTCTTTCCGACAGATTCCGCTCCTGCGGGGGTCGTAGTGGCAGACGCGAACCTGGGCGTTGCCGAAGACCTCTGTGTGCCGGTGTTCATATAGGCGTTATTGTCATAACAGAAATATGTAAAATCATGTCCCCGCTCAAAGGCGCCTGACAAAGACTGAAAGCCGATGTCATAGGTGCCGCCGTCTCCGCCGATCGCAAGGATCTTGACATCGGAGCCTTCGGGGATCTTTCCTTTTTTCTTCATGATCCTGTAAGCCGCCTCCACTCCGGAGGCTGTAGCCGAGGCGTTTTCAAAAGCGGTATGGATATAGGAGTCTTCCCAGGACGTGAAGGGGTACTGGAAAGAAGAAACCTCAAGGCAGCCTGTTGCGTTGCATATCACCGCCTTGTCTTTTTCATCCACGGCCCTCATCATTCCCCGGCATACGATCCCTGCCGCGCATCCAGCGCACAGCCTGTGTCCTGCATGGAAGCGTTCGGGTTTATTCAGCTCTTTTTTCAGGTTGTAAGCCATATCAGTCCTCCCTTTGTCCGAGATGCGTATATACGGGACCGGTCTCACCGCCGGATGCTATGCCGGAGAGCCTTTCAAAGACGCTTTCGGCTGCTTTTACCGTGAAATCCCTGCCTCCGAGACCGAATACGATGTCTATCATCTTTGGACGTTTTTCGAGATTTATGCAGGCCGATGCGGTCTCCGCAAATAACGGCCCTCCGCAGGAGGAAAAACCCTCGCTTTTATCCATGACGGCAACAGCCTTGCAGTTTTTCAATGCCTCTGCAAGCTCTTCTCCGGGGAAGGGCCTGAAGACCCTGAGCTTTATCAGGCCTGCTTTGATTCCTTTGTCCCGAAGACCGTTCACTGCGGCCTTTGCGGTCCCGGCAGAGGATCCCATTATCACCATTGCGATGTCGGCATCCTCCATCCTGTAGGCCTCGAAAAGTCCGTAATGCCGCCCGAATGTCTTTTCAAAATCGGAAGAAACGTCAAGGATTACCTGCTTTGCCCGTTTCATTGCTTCTGCCTGGGCGACCCGGGCTTCCATGTAATAAGCCGAGATGCCGTAGGGGCCGGCAGCCAGGGGTTCATCCGGATTCAGGAGATAGTGTTCGGGTTCATAGGTTCCGGCGAAAGCCTTTACTGCCGCATCCTCTTCAAGTTCGATATTTTCGATGGCGTGCGAGGTGATAAAGCCGTCCTCGCATACCATTAAGGGCAGCCGTACGTCCGGGTGTTCCGCTATACGGTGCGCCATCAGGTAATTATCGTATGCCTCCTGATTGTTCTCGCCGTAGAGCTGGATAAATCCGGAATCCCTCTCTGCCATGGAGTCCGAGTAATCATGATTGATATTGATAGGTCCCGTGAGCGCCCTGCAGGAGACTGCGATCACTACCGGAAGCCGCATGGAGCCTGCAACATACAGCATTTCGTTCATGAAGGAAAGGCCTGCGGATGAGGTGGCTGTGACAGCCCGGCATCCGGCAGCCTCCGCGCCGAGACAGGCGGAAAGAGCGGAATGCTCGCTTTCCATACAGACAAATTCAGTGCTCACCCTGCCGTCCGCTACATACTCCGCATAATATTGCGGTATCTCGGTGGAAGGGGTTATGGGAAACATTGCAAATACGTCAGGCTCTATCTGGCGCATGGCCGTCGCTATGGCTTCGTTTCCGGATAATCGTTCTCTTATGCTCATTTTCACTCCTCAAATTCAATAGCCTTGAAGGGACAGGCCTTTATGCAGATGCCGCAGCCCTTGCAGTGGTCAAAATCAAAGTCTGCCCTTTTATCCTCGCTTACCGGGATCGAGGAATCAGGACAGAAGGGAACGCAGAGAAGGCACTGCTTGCATTTTTCTTCTATCCATTTCGGTGTCCTCGAACGCCATTCACCGGTCCTGGTAAGGCGGCTGGTCCCGGGCTCGTAGATCTCGCAGCCTGTGGTCATTTTCTGCCATGTGATGTTTTCGTTGATTTCTGATGCTTTTCTGGACATGATATTTTCCTCTTCAGTACCTGACTTCTTCCATTGAAACCCGCAGGCATTTAAGGTTGCCCTCGACAACCTGGGGTTTTTTTGCGAATTTATGTCTGTAGGAGCTTTCCATGTCTTGCAGGAACTGCTCCCTGTCCACACAGCCGCTGACAGCCACCACAGCGGCAAGCATGGGGGTATTGGGAAAATACGCCCCGAGACATTCCATTGAGATCTTTCTGGCGTCGATGGTGCATATCCTGCCGGAAAAGCCCCAAAGCAACGCGCGGAGCTCATCCGGAGTCTTTTCGGAGTTGATTATCACGGCGCCGCCTTCTTTTAAGCCGCCGGTTACATCGACGCTTTCCAGAAGTGTTTCATCTACAACTGCGACATAGTCCGGTTCATAGATGTTCGAGTGGATAAGGCACCGTTCGTCGGAGATCCTGTTGTAAGCGGTAATGGGGGCGCCGGAACGCTCCGGACCGTATTCCGGGAAGGACTGGACATATTTTCCGGACATGAAGGCTGCGTCAGCCAAAAGCTGGCTTGCGGTCTTTGCGCCCTGTCCGCCTCTTCCGTGCCATCGTATTTCTATCATGGTATGCTCCCTTTTTCAGTATAGCGTTATTTATGCCCATACAGTTTACCACATAACTGTTCTTTTTGGCACTGAACAGTAACTTTGAAGGTTTCGATGTATGTGATATAGTAAAGAAAACTGCTGTTTTCGTGGAGGAAAATATGAAAAAAAGGGCGATAAGTGTGTTACTGGCTTCATTCCTGGCTGCGGCGCTGCTTTCGGGCTGCTCCGTAAAGGATCTCCTTCCCGGGGGAGGAATGAGCTTTGAGAACGGGATGGCACAGCCGATCCTTGATTTTTCGGACTGCAGGGATCCGCTTTACTCGAATGAAGACAGTGATATCCTTAGATTTTGTGTTTATGTTGAGACTGATAACGATACCGACGGCGACGGCATGGCGGACCTTGTAAAGGTCTTTATGCAGGTGCCTAAAAGCGCCGCGAAGGGAAAATACAAGGCGGCTACGATATATGATCCCACGCCATACAATGCGGGAACCGTGAAGGACAATGACGAGGGCGCGAAAGAGTTATATGTCGAAGAGGCTTTTGATTACGATTCCCTTTACAGGGACTGCAGCAAGCGTACTCCCGAAGGGGAAATGAGCACTATGGACGCCGCCTCCTACGCCGATCCATATGAATGGAATTACAGCGTCCCGGGGGACGATGCGCAGACAAGTTACCCGTATTCGGACGATTATGATTATTTCCTGATAAGGGGCTTTGCCGTAGCGGAGGCTTCCGGTATCGGAACCTGCGGCTCAGAAGGATATGAGCTCTGCGGCCTGGATCTGGAGCGCGACTGCCATAAATGCGTGGTGGAATGGCTTGCCGGAGACCGCACAGCATATACTGATACTACTCAGAATATAGAAATAAAGGCGGACTGGTCAAACGGAAATGTAGCAATGACAGGCTGCTCCTACGGCGGAACCCTTCCTTTTGAGGTGGCAACTACAGGCGTGAAAGGCCTTAAGACCATCATTCCTTTTGCCGGGATCGCAAGCTGGTATGATCATACGAATTCGCAGGGAGTACCGATAATCTTCGACGTGAACTACGCAGATTACCTTGCCGCCGTTAACTGCGGGGGCGTCTATCTCGACAACGACTGGACAGTACTGGAGGATGATTACGGTTCATTCCTTTGGCAGATAGCGCAGGATGAAGAGGCCACCAACGGTGACTATGCCCCGGTATGGGAGTGGAGTGATTACTCAAAGGATACTGATAAGATAAACTGCTCCGCCCTTATCGTACAGGGACTCAACGATTACAACGTGCTTCCGAAGCAGGCCGACCTTATGGCGCAGGCATTTGAAAAGGCCGGAAAGCCGTATAAGCTTATATTTCATCAGGACGGACATAATGTCCTTAGCGGAACAGAGGTTAACGGTGAGCTTTGGGAAGAGATAATGAATAAATGGTTCTGCCACTATCTCTATGACATCGAAAACGGCATAGAAAACATGGCAAAGGTAACAGTCCAGAGCAATATAGACGGCACCTGGGAAACCTATGACCGCTGGCGTGATTTTGATTATATCGAAACGGAAGTGATCTCGGATGATAAAGGCAAAACCACGGTCGTTGATTCAAAAGAACTTGCGGAATATGCATATGAATATTTCGGTGAGGATACAGTTGGTTTTGAAGCAGATAATAAATACAGGGAGCTCTATTATACTTCACTTGACGGAGACCTGGCTTCCGGATATACCATTGAGCTTCCGGAGGATACGACGGTATATGGTGTTCCCGAAGTGCATCTGAAGCTTTCTACGGACGTTACGGATAAAGACGGGCTTATGGTGACGGCGGCCCTCGTAGATGAAGCGGATGATGGAGAGCCTTTCAAGGCCTACATCATAAAGAACAGGCTGCAGTATACCCTTCCTTTGCAGACTGTCGGAACTTACGAAATGGGAGGAGGGCTTTCTGAATTTCCCATAAATGAATACGTACAGAGCAGCACTGAAGCGAAGATAGTGAGTACGGGCTGGACAGACCTTAATAACTACGGCCTCGGATATGATTCTTCAGAATACACTGAATCAAAGCAGCTGGAGGCTGATAAGTTCTATGATTATACCCTGTATCTCCAGCCGGCTGTCTATACCGTGGCACCGGGGCATCACCTGAAGCTCGTGATCACAGGATGGGATCCCTACAGGGCTTTCCTGGATGAGGATTTCCTGCTGGATCCCACGATAAAGCCCGATGAATCCGCATATACATATTCATTTAAGATCGATAACGCTTCGGTCAAGGTCATGATACCGACAAAGCCGTAAGGGATCGCAGGGAATATCGAAGGCATGGACAAAACCGACGCGCATCCGTATAATTAGTAACGAAACAGATAAGTTTTCCGGCTTTGGAGGTCATCAATGAAAAGCGAGTATAAAGAGGGAGCCCTTACCTTTTATCTTTCGGGCAGGATAGATTCCAATAACGCAGATCAGATAGAGGCCGAGATCATGGATGAGAGCACTTTGTTTGATAATGTCGATGTCGCTTTTGATGCCAAGGATCTTGAATATATTTCAAGCGCAGGCTTAAGAGTGCTTCTTAAGGTGAAAAAGCGTGTGAAAAAGGATATTGTCGTTAGGAATGTATCAGACGAGGTCTTTGACATATTTGACGTGACGGGCTTCAGTGATATCTTTGTGATAGAAAGAGAGATGAGATCGATATCCATCAAGGGCTGTAAAAAGATAAGCTCAGCGCTTAACGGTGAGATATACCAGCTTTCTGACGATGAGATGGTAAAGATATTTGACAAATCCGTGCCTTTAGAGGATGTCAAAAAGGAGAGGACATCTGCACAGACTGCCATGGTATACGGTGTACCGACACTGATTCCCTATGATGTAGTAAAGTGTGAGCATGGATATGGAATAGTTTTTGAGAAGGCTCCGATGACCTCTCTTTCCTATCTGATAAGCCATGATCCCGAAAAGCTCAAGCTTTACGCAGTGATGCTAGCGAAGCTTTTGAAAGAGCTTCATGAGACAGAGGTGCCGCCGGACAAATTCCCGTCTATAAAAGACAGATACAGAAGCTGGATAAAGGAGGTAGACGATCCTACAGACAGCAAGGTGGCGGTTTTCTCCAATCTTATCGATTCCATACCAGACAGGAACACCTATGTTCACGGTGATATCAATCTCAACAGCGTAATGGTAATGAATAATGAGCTTCTGCTTCTTGATATGGCAGGAAGCGCATACGGAAACCCGCTCTTTGACCTGCAGGCGCTCTTTGCTTCCCTGGTAGGCATAGAAAGCAAGGATGAGGGATACTGCCGCAGGACATTTGGCATTTCAAAGGCTGCCTGTGTCGAATTCTGGAAGGCCTTTTTCGATAAATACATGAACGGCAGCGATCAGGAGATAAAGTCAATGAACAGTCTTCTGGCAAAGTATTTTGTTCTTAAAGAGAGCATATTGAATGAAGTTGAAAGAAAGCATCGTTTAAGCTGATGTTTTTCAGACAGACAGGGGGATGAAATGAGAGGACAGCTGCCGGGAAGTCCCAAGCCCACGGAAGGGGAGAAGAAGGAAAAACGTTATACAAGAAGCCTGGATGCCTTCGATGAGATGGATGTCCTTATAGACAGGGAGCATACCTGCATGGTCTGCAGGACAAGTTTTACGACTAAATCTGTATGTATCGAGAAAGCCCAGTCTGACGGAATGGATCTTGATACACGTCCTCGTTTCAAGAATATAGATCCAATAAAATACAGGATAGTAGAGTGTCCCGTTTGCGGATTTGCGGATTTTGAAAGATATTTCAAGGATGTCTCACAAAAAGAGATCGCCGTTCTTAAGGAAAAACGGCTTAAAAATGATAAATACGCGGATCTTGAGGAAATCTCCCGGGATTATCCCGATGCCTACAGATACTATAAATCAGTTATGAGATGCGGTCTTATACGCGGATCCAAAAGCAGCAAGCGCGGATATACGGCATTAAACACAGCATGGCTTCTTCGCGGATGGAGAGAGAATCTTAAAAGGGATGACTATATCATACAGGACACAGATCCCATGTGTGAGGAAGAAGAACGGAAGGTGCTGAAGTATGCCTTAAGGAATTTCATGGAGGCAGAGACTAAGGAGAGTTTTCCAATATGCGGAATGGATGAATCCACATTTGATTATCTTATGGCTGCGCTTTGCTATGAGCAGGGTCAGATAATGGATTCGCAGAGATACCTGCTCCGCTGCCTGCAGAACAGGACGCTGAAGCCGGTCCTTCGGGTAAAGGCAGAAGACCTCAGGGAAATGATCAGAGAAAGGAAAAGAAACAGTCCGGTGCGGATATAAACGGAAAACCTGACAGGAAATGATATATCTGAAAAATATCCATAAAACATATGATGAAGAGGAGAGGCCGGTTTTTGAGGGCTTTTCCGAGCATATCAAACGAGGGGAGTTTATCCTGGTTACGGGAAAGAGCGGCAGCGGCAAGAGTACGCTTATTAAGATGCTCTTAAAAGAGGTTGAGCCCGATTCGGGAGAAATAGTCGTAGACGGCAAGGAGCTTTCAAAGATCACCAGATCACAGATACCCTTATACAGAAGGGGTATAGGGGTAGTATTTCAGGATTTCAGGCTTTTTGATGACTATACGGTCTTTGGCAATCTGGAGGTGGTACTGTCCATAACTGGAGGCTCCATGAAGGATTCTGAGCAGAAAATAATCAATATGCTCAAGCTTATGGGCGTGGACAGGCTGCACAAGAGATATCCGAAGGAACTGTCAGGCGGAGAGAAGCAGAAAGTATGCATGGCGAGAGCGCTGATCAATTCTCCGTCGGTACTGCTTGCTGATGAGCCTACCGGAAATTTGGATCCCGCATCTTCCAAGGAGATATTCAAGCTTCTGGAGCTTGCCCACAGACAGGGGACCACGGTTGTCATGGCGACCCATGATCTTGCAACGGCAGAGCGTCTTTCCACGACCTGCCGGAGGGTCGATCTCGATCTTATGCCGAAAACCATGAAGTCCAGGCCTGCCATGCCCTACGGCAACACCCCCTGAAAATCCATAATCTATGACTTCTTGCGCGAGAAATAGGAAGTTCGCGCAAGAACCCTGCGTTCCGCAGGGTACGCCCCTTGCTTCGCAAGAGCCTAGTCTAATACGATTATTGATTTTTCGATAAAAATCAATAATCTATACTTTTTTGCGAAATTGATATTGGCTCACTGGATGATGTATGTTTTTCGGAGCAATCAGCACAACTCACTTAATGGTAAACAAGCCAGTGGCTTGTTTACGGGCACGCTTTGACGCGCTATGTGCGTCAGTGCCCCGGAGCAATGGCATCCTAGCGTATACCGCTAGGAAGTGACTCGTTTTTAGGACGAACGCCGAATTTAGTGAGTATGTAGCGCGGAGAAAAATATATATCGACAGCGAGCCATAAGCACTCTTCAAAATTGTACTTATTGTCGAAGACCCGACTTAACACGAGACAGGATCTGTGCTAATATTAATTACCTGTGAACCGGTAACGGAACGCCATATGGTGTTTCAATTAAGAGGAATAACTTTATTATGGACAATGCACTTAAGAACAGCGAATTCTTTAAGAATCTTCCGGCGGAGGTTCAGCAAAAGCTTGAGACCTGCAAAAAGTGAAGAAGAAGCTATGGATATTCTTAAGGATAACATGATCGAGATCCCTGAAGATGAGCTTAAAAAAGTTGCCAGCGGGATAAACTGGATCTGTCCGGAGGATCTTAACTGCATTACAAGATGATCAAGCCCCTGACCGGGGACAATGTAAAGGACAGCTGAACTAATGAAAATACTGATAGTGATACCTGCCAGAGGCGGGTCAAAGAGGATACCGAGAAAGAATGTAAGGCTCATGAACGGAAAGCCGCTCATCCTTTATTCCATAGAAAATGCAATGAGGCTTATGAAAAGCTTTGAAGCCGACATCTGTGTGTCCACCGATGACGAAGAACTCGGGGGCATTGCGGAGAGCAAGGGGATAGAGATAATATGGCGTGACCAGAGCCTTTCCGCCGACCATATCACTTTGGATCCCGTCATCTATGATGCGGTGAAAAAGATGGAAAACCGCGGGAATGAGCATTACGACATAGTGATCACGATGCAGGCTACTTCACCGACGCTCAGGGCGCAGACCCTTATCAACGCATTGGAGGCCTTCATTGATTCCGATTATGATACTATGATATCCTGCGTGAACAGGCCGCATCTTTCCTGGCGCAAGGAGAACGGGAAGATAGTCAAGAATTATGAGAAGAGGCTCAATTCCCAGGAGCTTCCGAGTAATTATCTGGAAACAGGTGCATTCCTTATCACGAGGCGAGGCTGCGTTACAGAGGATTCCCGCATAGGAGAGAATATAACCGTCTATGAGACTGCCCAGAGGGAAGCGATAGACATTGATTCCGAAGAGGACTGGATCTCGGCGGAGTCGATCCTCAGACGTAAAAGGATAGCTCTTCGCTGCGTGGGACGGATGGAGCTTGGCATGGGGCATATCTACAGGTGCCTTTCCATTGCGAATAAGCTCATAGGCCACGATATCCTATTTGTTGTCGATAAGGGCAGCAATATAGGCATCGCGAAGCTGGAAGAGGCATATTTTCCATATAAAGTAATAGAAAATGACGAAGAGTATGAGAAAATCCTGAAGAACTTCATGCCCGACGTGATAGTGAACGACGTGCTCGATACCACTGAGGAGCTCATCAAGCTAGAGCGGAAGTACACGGGGAGGATCGTGAACTTCGAGGATATGGGACCCGGTGCATGGTACGCTGACGCCGTAATAAACGCACTCTATGAGAACAGGCCGAACAAGCCGTTCAACGTATATGAGGGATCTGATTACTATTTCATAAGGGATGAGTTCCTTATAGAGACTCCTAAGGAGTTTTCTTCGGAGTGCAGGAATGTCATGATAATGTTCGGCGGAGCCGATCCCGCAAACCTTACGGGGAAGCTTTACGAGATCTGCCAAGTGCTGCACGCCAAGATGCCGCAGGTAGAGTTCCATTTCCTGACGGGCTTTGCTTATGCCCATAAGGAGGAGATAAAGCCGATGCCGGAGCTCAATATATTCGTGCATCATGATGCGAAGCGGGTTTCGGGCTATATGAAAAAGGCGGATATGTGCATCACAAGCCAGGGACGTACCATTTTCGAGCTTGCTTCCATGGGAGTTCCCGCTATAGTCCTCGCGCAGAATGAAAGAGAGGCGGAGCATGTCTTTGCCGGCATGGGGAACGGCTTTATCAACCTGGGAATAGGAGAGAGGGTCGACACGCTGACCATAATAAAAACGATCATGTGGCTTGCGGATATGCCTCATGTAAGAGCTGAAATGAGGGATTTGCAGCTTTCAAAGAAATTTGAAAAGGGGCAGGAGCGGGTGATAAAGCTGCTTCTTGGGGATAATTGAGATTTTATTATCGCCTCAGGCCCTTTGCGCAATAGAATAAAACAGGAACTACGGTTTAATGAAGGCAGCGATAATAAACACAGTCATCGGTACCGGAAGCGTGGGCAGGATATCCTGCGGCACTGCCGATGAGATAATCGCGAACGGCGGGCAGGCTCTGCTCTGCCGCGGCAGAGGCAGCGAAATACCGGGTTATGACAATTACCGTATAGGATCCGATCCCGATATGGCCCTGCACGGTGTGATGACGAGGATCACGGATAAACACGGGCTTTACAGCAAAGGCGCCACAAGGAAACTTATACAAAAGCTGGAGGAATATGATCCGGATGTCATACAGCTCCACAATGTCCATGGATATTATGTAAACTATCCTCTGCTTTTCGACTGGCTGAAGCAATGCGGAAAGCCTGTAGTCTGGACATTACATGACTGCTGGTCTTTTACCGGACATTGCGCTCATTTTGAATACTGCGGCTGTGATAAATGGGAGCAGGACGGATGTTTTGATTGTCCGGAAAAGAATGAATATCCGGCTTCCTTTATCAAGGATGCCTCGAAGGTCAATTTCGCGATGAAGAAGGAGCACTTTACCGGAGTGCCCGGCCTGCATCTTGTGACCCCGTCGGAATGGCTTAAGGATGCAGTATCAAGGTCTTTTCTATCCGGTTATCCGATAAGAGTGATCCATACGGGGATAGATCTTGATATATTCAGACCCTGTGAAAAAGAGCATGATATAAGAAAGAAATATGACATCGGAGACAGGACGCTTCTTCTGGGCGTGGCAAATCCCTGGAGGGAGACCAAGGGAATGTATGATTTTGCGGCGCTTTATGAGATGCTGGAAAAGGAGTATCACGGCAAATACAGTATTGCTATGATCGGCTTGAGGCCGTCACAGATGGACAGTCTTCCGGAGGGAATCATAAAGATAGTGCATACCGAATCGGTAACTGAGCTGGCAGGATGGTATTCGACAGCGGATATTTATGTAAACCTGACATACGGGGACACTTTCCCTACAACGAATATTGAGGCTCTTGCATGCGGAACACCCGTTATCACATATAATGCCGGAGGAAGCGGGGAGATAGTGACAGAAGCAACCGGGACAGTAGTCGAAAGAGGAGATCTTGCCGGTGTTATTAAAGCCGTGGAAGACCTGAAGGCGCGGATTGGCGGCGGCAAAGCCGATGATGACGGCAGCGGATCTGCCGACTCTGTAGGTCTTGCCTGCACAGACAGGGCTTCGCATTATGCAAAGCGGGATAAGTATAAAGAGTATTATGAGCTTTATCAGACGATTTAAGAATTCCATAGCGGGCATACTCGAGCTTCTCATGTATCTGGGCTGCATGGCGGCTCTTTTTCTGCTTTTAGGGATAGAAAACTGGCAGATACTGGGTCTTTCAAGGACCTCCATAATGATGGCGATAGCTTTTGCAGTGACAGGGCTTCTTCTTGTAAGGGCTTACGGCGGATATAATATAGGGGTGAGAAAGCCCAGGGTCATCATAATCTCTCTTTCCATAGCGCTTATCCTTACTGACATACTGACATATCTGGTCCTCGTCATCATGAATACAAATGATGAAAACGGACGGAGAGTGGACTTTTCGTCACTGGGATTCCTGTTTCTTGCAATGATTGTCCAGATAGTTATCATCGCCGTTTTCACATATGCCGGAGACAGTTTCTTTTTCGCCG